>Ga0233431_1002209_pt1 | contig 28427 bp, 22 predicted proteins | sample SI_118_April2016_FD_179867 | JGI IMG/M metagenome (GOLD analysis project Ga0233431, IMG submission 179867) | Seawater microbial communities from Saanich Inlet, British Columbia, Canada - SI_118_April2016_200_MG | ecosystem: Environmental > Aquatic > Marine > Inlet | place: Canada: British...
AAAGGCGTTTTTGGAATATCCAGCATTTTATGATCAGGGTGGAAAGCAGAGAAATGAATGGGTGTATCCGGGCCTAATTCATGACAAATCCATTCAGACATCGCCTTGATTTCTTCAGGGCTATCGTTGTACCCGGGAATGATTAAGGTTGTAAGTTCCAGCCAGGTTTTGGTTTTATGACGAATATAGATTAAATTTTCGAGAACCGGTTTAAGGTCAGCCCCGGTTAGCTTCTTATAAAAATCCTGTGAAAAGGCTTTTAAATCAATATTGGCCCCATCCATATGCAAATAAAATTCTTTAAGTGGTGCGGGATTCATATAGGCAGCACTGACGGCAACAACTTTTATATCAAGATTATGACAGGCAATCGCAACATCAATGGCATATTCGAAAAAAATGACAGGATCATTATAAGTTAGGGCAACACTCTTACAATGGTTTTGTTTGGCAGCCCTGGCAATTTCATCAGGACTGGCATAGCCAATTTGTCGATCATATACTTTGGCATTGCTGATATCCCAATTTTGACAGAACTTACAGGACAGATTACAACCGGCAGTACCAAAAGATAATATCGGAGTGTTTGGAAGAAAATGGTTTAGTGGTTTTTTCTCAACAGGGTCAATACAAAATCCACTGCTACGACCAAAAGTGGTTTGAATGAGTTCCTGATTAATATTCTGCCTCACAAAACAAAGACCTCTCTGCCCCTCTTTTAACTGGCAATAGTGAGGACAAAGATCACATTGAATTTTTTGATCGGATAGGTGATGCCAGAATCTCCCGATGTAATTGCCCATTATAAAGAAACCAAAAAGGTTAACTGCAATCGCTGGTGTTTTTTTTGAATTGAACTGGTGTCATGTCAACTTTGAAAGGTTGTAAACAATTTAGCTGAAATTGGGGGACATGTACTAAATTAGGAACCTTACTTAAATTAACAGTATCAGTTTGTTACGTGTACCCTGAATTGAAATTAGGGGACATGTACTAAATTAGGAACCTTACTTAAATTAACAGTATCAGTTTGTTACGTGTACCCTGATTTCATATTTAAATCGATATGACACAAAACTAGCAGTTTAAAAGGTTTTTGTAACCACAATGATATCAACTCCGGATTATAAAATGTTGAGTTGTTTTATGGATTTAATGGCTTAGAAAAATGTGTAGTTTTCAAGTTTGCTGAAAAAACCAAATTGTGATATCAAGTTCATAAATTCAAAGATTCTTCATATAAATTAATTTACACTTACACTTATACTTGTATGTTTAATAAAATAACTCAGCGAGGTGTCTTATGAAAATTAAAACTGGAATGATTGCTTGTATACTGATTTTTATGGCTAATATTGCATTTACACAATCTAAAGATTTAGGTTTTGTTCTAGGTATCGGGATTGTTAGCCATGCATTTACTGAAGTTGATGATACCAGAGAGGGAAGCACTTATTTTAATGGTGAGGATGAAATTGAAGCTGCTGCAGGATTCCAGATTTATGCAGAATATTTTATATTGGATTATTTGTCTTTGGGTTTAAAATCTCAAGCTTTGGCTGGAGGTGTTGATTATTCTGGTACTGATGGGAAAGTTGAACGCAGGATTATGATAGACAACTCAACTTTTTATACGAATTTATTGTTTCCGGTTGGAAGTGGTTATTGGAGATTGGGTGGATCAGCTGGTGCTGGATCTTCAAAATATACCGTCTCCTGGGAAGTCATTTGCAATGCTTCTAGTAGCAGTTGTGTCGATGAAAAAATTGAAGAGTCAACCAATGGATCAGTTGCTGAAGTTGGTTTTATTGTAGATTGGGGTGAGGATGCATCTGGTGGAAGACTAGGTTATGTTTCTTCTTCAATGACTCATGATAAAATCGATGACACTGAAATTAAAGCTTCGGGTTCACAGTTTTTCGTCGATTTCAGATATTCATGGTAAACTAAAAAAACCTACTTTTGTAAGCTTCTATCAAAAATGATGGAAGCTTCCCTCCTCATCTTAAAAGATTGTTTCCACATTATCGCCTTATGCGCTTCAAGCTGAAAAACGATTTAAAATGCTGCTAACAATGATCAAAAGTAAATAAAAGTTTGCCCCTTACGAGATCGCATAAAATTAGGTAAAGGTTAATCTTAAATTTACCCGTCCTTATCATAGTTATGGGCTGGTGAATTGGATCATCCTGGTTGGTATTGGAATGTTTATGGTGTTTTATGTAATGCTGGTTGGTAGGGGTAGTCTGGTCGAAAATCATGATCAATATCTGGGTAGTGAAAATGATAGGCTTAAATGCTTGGTTGAGCAGTTGAAAATCACGACTGTTATCGTTTTTTTACTGCTCAGTTCAATTAATAACGGCCTGTTTGGCTGATTGTAAAAGCTGTAAGCCTTTTACTTATAATCCTCTAACCCAAGTTCTTGTAATTTGTCAGGACAAGGTATACCGGTCTCAATATCCCAACCACAAGCTTTATAGTACTCATCCAGTAAAGCCTCATAGTCACTAATAATGCAATTTTCTTCGTTTTGATAAGTCCCAAATTCCGGAACCCGTCGAACTCTTTCAGGTAGCATATCATCCTTGCGCCTCAACCCCTCACGCATATTAAATAATCGCTGGATATTATGAACTCTTTCACCAACCTGAAGCAACTCTTTAGCATCCATGTCCCATCCGGTTGCTTCAGAAAGCATTTTTGCCCATAATTCGGGATCCAGACCGGCGTAGCTCATAAATTTACAGGTACCGAGCACATCTGGTAAAATCATAGCGTGTTGTAGTAAGGCACAATCAGTCCCTTTACCTTTTTCATCCCATCGATCTATCTTTTCGGGATCTCTGACGCCATGGTTTATCATACCCCAATGCATTTTACCCCTATCAAAGGCCATTCCTTCCAGTGGATGAATGTGACACATACCTCGGTTTGCAGTTCCATAGGCAATACCAAGAAGTTTACCTGAGCGTGGATCATGGGCCGCACCTTCTAATCCTTTTACATGGATGGCATATTTTTCAGCTCCCCGACCAAGTGTTTGGGCTGCTTTTCTCACACCATCCGCAAGAATATCACCGATACCTTGCCTGAAAGCAATCTTTTTAAGGATCACCGGCAAGACTTCACTGTTGCCCCAGGATAGATCCAACCCATCAACTTCATTTTCAGATAAAATACCATTTTCATTACATTCCATGGCAAAAGCGATCATTGCCCCCGCTGAGATGCTATCAAGTCCCCATTTGTTACAAAGATAGTCGCAATGAACTGCGGCATCCATGTTATCATTTAGCACAAATGAAGTGAAAACACTAATTGACTCGTATTCACCACCTTCGTGAACGGGTGTTTTAAATTTCCCATCTGCCACTTCACAAATTCGTCCGCAACCAATAGGACATCCTGAATAACAGCGGTTTGGGCGAATGAGATTATTTTCCTGGAATTCATCAAATAAAGCAGCACCTTTTCCCCAGCTGTTTGATTTCCAGTTTTGTGATGGCCAATCACCATCCTCATCATTGGCTGGCATATCGCCCATGGTTCCAAATTGATAGAATCCATCTCGCATTTCACTGTTTTTGACGGTTTTCATCGCTCCTTTAGTGGCGGCTTTAAAGCCTTTTTCATCACCATAGCTAGGCTTAGCTTTTCCGGATACTGAGATGGCCAGGATGTTTTTTGACCCCATGACCGCACCACCGCCATTACGCCCTGCTGCTCTATCACGGGACATGATAGAAGCAATTAATACTTGTTCCTCTCCAGCCTGACCAATGCACATGACTGTTGGTTTTTTACCTTCAATAGATTCTGCTGCTTCGATCAGATCGGATTTTTTATAGACATCTTTACCAACAAGTTTAGAAGCATCTTTCAACTGGGCTTTGCCACTTTTAATCGTTAAATATACCGGGGTTTCCGATTTTCCTTCTATGATGACAATATCATAACCCGCCTTACGTAAATCGGGGCCAAAGTTACTGCCACATCTTGATTCACCCCAGGCGCCTGTTGCGGGAGATTTAAAACAAACCATAATACTACCGCCACCCGGAACGACATTACATGATAGTGGGCTGGTTGCAAAAATAATTTTATTTTCCGGACCTAAAGGATCGATGCCAGCTTTCAGTTCAGTGTATAATATTTCAGCACCATAACCGGCACCACCGACGAATTTACGTGCTTTTTTCGAATCGATTGGTTCTTCTGTACAGGTTTGGGTGCTTAGGTTCACCCGTAAAATTTTTCCTATATATCCATTTACCATTTTTTAACCTCCTATTAAGAACCTGTTAAGTTCAATTACCTGTCCATCGTATAAGGGTTGATTTTCTCCTTTTAGTACTCCGTTATCAGAACGTACGATTACGGGGCCTCTTGGCCTTTTTGTTTTGTGATTCCAAACTGCCGGTGAAATTTCAGCACCAGCGGTAATAGCCAGTTCATCATACAATTCAGAAAGTGTTGCATTATTACTTAATGTGAAAGTGTATTCCGTGGCAGGAAAAAATCTCTCCATGGTACCATTAATTTTTAGTAAAATTTCCATTTTATATATAATTGTTCTGAACAAGCAATGCATTGATAAGTTCTTTCCAAATCAACTCACTGCCATGTTCATTTTTTTAGCGCAATGTTCTAGCAAACTTTACAATGTCATTTAAAAGGAGTTCTGGTTCTTCCAGCGAAGAAAAGTGTCCGCCACGTGGCATCTTGGTCCACTGAGTGATATTGTAAAGTCGGTTTGCATATGAGTAAGGGGGCCATGGGAAACTTTCTGCTGGAAACATAGCTGCGGCAGTCGGCACCTCTACTCGTGGACGCTCCTTGGTGCCTAAAATACGCTCCCCTTCTTCTCGTCGGCCATAATAAATCCAAGTGGATGTATTAAAAGTTTTAGTAACAAGATAAATCATGATATTGGTTAACATTCCATCTTTGGTATGGGAGCTTTCAATATCGTCATTTTTTATATCTGACCAGGCATGAAATTTTTCAACAATCCAGGCCGCTACACCTACCGGGCTATCCATCATGGCATAACTTAGGGTTTGAGGTTTTGTGGCCTGCTGAGTACGGTAACCATTTTGTAAGACAACCCGTGGCTGTACTTCACATTCCCTGGCCCACTCTTCTTCTTCAGGTGTTTGGGGACCATCAATATGCCGCATAGTGGGGAAACAGATGTGAATACCTTTACAGTTTTCTGGGTAGTCATAACCTAACCAGCTTGATATGGCAGATCCCCAATCGGCGCCGTGGGCCAGATATTTTTTGTATTTTAAAACATCAACCATTAAAGCGTTAAGTATTCCTGCTATTTTTCGGGGACCGTAAGGCCGCGATGGTCTGCCGGAAAAACCAAATCCAGGTAGTGATGGGACAATAACATTAAAGGCATCCTTTTCATTCCCACCAAAACGTTCAGGATGAGCGAGACGTTCGATGATACCGATACTTTCCACAAAAGATCCAGGCCATCCATGGCTAATCAGTAAAGGAGTTGGATTTTCACCACTGCCTTTTTCCATAATAAAGTGCATATCAATGCCTTCAACTGGCGCTTTAAAATGAGAAAATTGATTGATGGTTTTTTCGTGTATTTTCCAATCATAACTATTGATCCAATAAGCGCAAAGTTCCTTCATGTAATTCAGATTGGTGCCATAATCCCATCCACCATCATCCGGCATTTCATGCCATGGAAAGTCTGCTACTTTTTTTCGAATAAAATCCAGAGTTTCTTTGGATATATTTATATTAAAAGGTTTCATTATCGACTCGTTCCTTTTCATTTTTTGATAGCTTTGTAATCTATGATAGCATTATTAAAAGTCTGATCAGAAAAGTTCTCTGATTTTTGTAATCCGGCTTTATATATGCCATCGACGCAGTAATCTTTTTAGTAAACGGATACCGGGACAAGTCACATTTTGTTTCTTCCTTTCAGTTTATACTACCCTGGAGGTTTGCACTCATATGATGTCAGTTTGGTAATTTTCACTAATTCCATTCAATAAAGATCCAGGATTAACCATACAATATCTTGAACTGGTTGATTAGGTTCTTCCATAAATGGATATTATATTAATTTAAAACAGGTTATATTCTAATGCTACGACTAGTCATCCCCAGAGCTGCCTGTTCCTCCGGATACTGTGAACTCACCTTTCTTCAATCGAACCACATCTTCAACAATCGCCGCGCAAGCACTGATGCTGATGAGTGTTCCCATAATTGGAAGAATGATCATGGCATATTTTTTCGGCATATAATTAGGTTTGAACACTAACGATCCATCTTCCCAGGCAAAATGCCACATTTCCCAGTATTTTCCACCCATTTTAGCGACAACTTCCAGGCCATAAACACAAATGACGATTCCAAGTAGAAAGATAATAGTTGTCCAAAATTGCTGAATCGCAAATCCTAGTTTAATTGGTAATCGGGAGTAAATAACGTTAAGGGCAATGTGTTCTTTTTCTCTTACTGTTAACACCAGCGCGAAAAATACGAGCCAAATGTTACTCAGCACTGTCAAAAGGTCTCCCCAAACAGGCGGGTCTCCAAATGCATAGCGCATGACAACTGTATAGTCTGTAAAGGCGACCATCAAAAACATCATTAGCATACAAGAAGCTGCCAGAAATTTTCTAGCCCATATATCAAATAGTACCAGAGACTTAATCATAATAATCGTTCCTATAATTTATCGGACAAAGCCCAAATATGTTGGCAGCCACATTGTAAATTCCGGAATTACAACCAGTGAAAATAACAAAAAGAACAAAGCGACCAGGTAGGGTAACATAGCAACAGCCACACTCTCTAAACTAGCCTTGGCGATTGTGGCGGCGGTAAAATAAGCAACGCCCAAAGGAGGTGTCACTGATCCGATCAAAAATCCAACAATACAAACAAGCGCTCCCTGTACATCGGGATATCCAGCTTTTACCATAACTTCTACAATGACGGGCCCAACGACAATAATATTGACAGCAGAGTCCATCACCATTCCCAGCAGATAAATAAAAGTGATCAGAACCAGGGCAAAGATAATTGGGCTATGGGTAAATCCCAACAGAAATGTTTCTAACTGGCCGAGAGCACCCAAAGATGTGAGTAACCAACTAAAAGGTCCGGATGCGGCAATAATAATGAAAACAGAGGCACTATTACGAAAAGCCCGGGTAAAGGCTGATTTGCAATTGGCTAAGTTTATAGTCCGATAGACGAAAAGCCCAACAAATAATGCAATAGTAGCCGTTAAGGCACCCGCTTCAACAACTCCGGCAATTCCACCCACAACGGTTCCAACCAACACGATGGGAACGATCAAAGCAAATGAAGATCTTGCAGCTGATTTCTTTAAAGCTACCCAACTAAAAGGTTCTTCACTACGTTCAAAATTATTTTTGACTGCCAGAACATGGTTTACAATCATCAGCAGTGCGCCGATCATTATGCCAGGAATAATACCGGCAGAAAAAAGTGCTCCAACTGATATCCCGCTGGCATTTGCCAGAACAATCATCATTATGCTGGGTGGGATAATACCGCCAATCGTAGAACTCACTGCTGTAATTCCAGCTGAGAAAGCACGGGGATATCCTGCTCGATTCATTGCGGGAATAACCAACGACCCTACCGTTGCTGTATCAGCAACCACAGAACCGTTCATGCCTGCAAAAAACAAGCTCACCAGGACATTGGCTTGTGCCAGACTCCCCCTTAAGCGGCCAATAAGACGTTGACTTAGCTCAACCAGGCGATCTGTAATTGTTGCGCTGGTCATCAATTCCCCTGTTAACATGAAAAAAGGAATGGCTGTCAACGGTACTGAATCAATTGCGCTAAACATTTGCCCTGGTATAAGAACTAGTGGGGCCGCATCCGTAAAAAGAATGTAGATTGTTGGCAAAAGAATCATGGTAAATCCAACGGGAGCACCCAGCAGGATAAAGACCATTAGAAAACTTAGAAGAATTAGACTTTCCATAATTTCTGTGTCCTTTTATGATTAGGAATGCATTTTAAGATACCACTGTGCTAAATATTTAGTCTGTCTGTATTTCAATGGCCAGGTTTTAAAAAAATCTGTATATCTTGAATTAATCCTCTTAGAGGTTTGTTTGAATTGATTCGAATTAAACTTTTTCGGAATAATCTTTTTTACTGCCTCAAACAATAGATGTTCAAAAAATTCTGGTATATATTCATTTTAATCATCCCGGTAGGTTCCTGATTGTTAATTTAAAGCCAAAAGATGATCACGATAAAGTTTAATTTTTTCATTATCCAGTGTTCAACTCTCTGGATGCAGAGAGTTGAACTAAACTTTATTACCTTTTTATAATCTGGAATAATCCTATAAAGCTCCTGCTTCTTTCAAGGCAGCGATAAAATCATATAAACCCTGGTCAGCCAGAATCCGTTCAGCCAGAGCAGGATCAAAAGTACCCTTGGCATTTTTCCAGGCACCAATAGCACCTTTACGCCATTGAGCCATTTCAGCTTCATTAGGTACGTACCATTCTTTGATTTCTTTCTTGATAGCAGTAACACCATCCAGAACCCATTTTTTATCAAGTTCTCCAACCGCATTTCCAAAAGCTTCAGCGCCCTTTTTCACCCACTTTTTCTCTTCAGCGCTAAGCTGCTCATATTGGGCCATGTCCATGGATAATACATTACCTGACCAAGAACCACCAATTTGAGTGAAGTATTTTGCTACTTCATGTAATTTAGCGACCTCCTGCCAAGGCACGGCGACATATTGTCCCTCGACAACTCCGGATTGTAAACCTTGGTATAGCTGACCCCAGTCATAAGGAACAGGAGATCCCCCCCAGGCTTTAATCAAAGTATATTCAATTGGACTTTTAGTAACACGCCATTTCATACCTTTCATATCTTTAGGAGCATGTACGGGTCGAGTTGCATTACCCAGTTCACGGAAACCACCACTGGAATAAACAGATAAGCAGATATGACCGGTTGTTTTCGCGGCAATATCACATTGTGATTTTTGCAACCATCCTTTGGTGATTCTATCCGCGTCAGCAATACTTTTGAAAATATATGGCAAATCAAAAATAGCCAGGGCTGTACCAAAACTACCAAAATTAGCAGTTGAACTTGTCCAGAGTTGAATCAATCCCTGATTAGCCTGTTCACCGCACTTTTGCTCGGCGCAAAGTGACTTACGATAATAAGGCTTAACAGTCATCTTTCCACCAGAAACAGCCTCTATTGTTGGAATCAGTGCCTGATCAATGGCATCACCAATTGGCATGCCCAAACGACCAGTTGTACCTAATTTAAGAACTTTTACAGCGCTCATGGCTTGAGTAGAGAATGCTACCACCAATAAAAAGGCCATCGTGCAAATAAATGTATATCTTTTCATATTACTATTCCTCCTAGCAGTTAAAATATTAATAATTTTTCTTACTCTTGTCCAAAATAGCTTTTGAACACAATACCCTCCCGGTGAGTTTTTGAATAAGATTTTACATCAGTAAAAGCCTACCACTGTCACCGAAAAGTGTGTAATCATGATAAAGGGTTCCAGCTTGTTTGGTTGACTTCTTCGACAACTCCCTAAAACAGAGTTTGTTAAAGACCTCCTCTTTTTAAATTGGGATAAAGAAATCGTGGTTCCCTTTATTACATTATGCATGCCATTAGGGGGACCGTTGCCTGCTAAGTGTTAATGACATTGACTTTAGGCTGTTTGTCAGCCTGAAGAAACCATGATAAAGTTTATAGATTTTAGATGATTATTTAAAGAATGATGTAAAAATGCACGGGCTATTAAAAAGAACACCGTATTTAGGCAGGCAGGAACCCGTGCAAAATTACACGGAGTGCATTTTTGCACGGGAGAGAATTCTATACTATTCAATAGAACTTTTTCTCTCTCCGGAACGCAATTTACGTGAAACCGTTGTTCTATCTAAGCGAAAGAGCTTTGCGACTTTTGTCATAGAACCCTGTTCTATCATGGCTTGTTGCAAAATATCAAACTCAATATTAGCCATTATATCCTTTAATGATTTGCCAGAATGGATATTAACCGGCAAATCCATATCTGCATGACCCTGCCCTGTGACTTTTTTAGGTATTACACGTGGTAAATCAATCGGTTCTATGATATTTTTTTCACTGGTAATCACCAGTCCCTGAATCATGTTTTGCAATTCACGAACATTTCCCCGCCAACTGTATTTTAAGAGAATTTCCAATGATTTTTCAGAAAAAGATAATCGCTTGCGGTATTTGTTATTGTAGCGTTGCAGAAACTTTTCTGTCAGCGGTAGGATATCTGCAACTCTTTCCTTTAATGATGGAATATGCAAAACGCTAACATGAAGACGATAATAGAGATCTTGTCGGAATCTGCCATTAGCAACGGCTTCTTCAAGATTGACATTGGTTGCGGCGATGATTCGGGTATTTACTTTTTTAGGAGTGAGACTACCCACCTGCATGATTTCCTGATCCTGAAGAACCCGAAGCAGTTTAGTCTGCATGGGAAGCGGAAGCTCGCCAATTTCGTCTATAAAAATTGTACCGTTGTCTGCTAGTTCAAAATACCCCGGTTTTCCTTCACGTTTCGCACCGGAAAAGGCTCCCGGGGCATAACCAAAAAGTTCAGATTCGACCAGACTTTCTGGAATGCTGGTACAATCGGCATTGAAAAATACACTACCAGCGCGTTTACTTTTAGCATGTATTTGTCTGGCAATTTCCCCTTTGCCAACCCCGGTATCACCTAGAATCAAAACAGTTGCATCTGTTGGTGCTATCTTTTTTATCTGGGCCATGACTTTCTTCATTTCCTGACTTTCAACCACTAGTTGTGAAATATTGGATTGTTCAGATTCAACTGCACGGATATCAAAGCGAAATTTCCCCAGGATATCTTTGTGATATGCCATTTGCTCTTTAAATAATGTAAGATGACTGATATCACGAATAAAGGTCACAACCATCTCAACTTCGCCATCTTTATTAAGTAAAGGGTAACCATGTAGAAGATTCCTCCTGCCTCCACTTGTTTTCTGGATTGAATTTTCAGGTTGTTTTGATTTGAAAATTATGGAACTTACTGCTCCCCTAAATATACCTTTACTTTTCCCTAACTGGGTTGCATAGGGTTCAGCTTCATCAAATACACCTTTTTTACTATTGAGAACGCTAACTTTTTTCCCAAGCAATGCTTCAGGAGGAAGACCTGACAATCTTTCATACATTGGGTTCATTTTTACAATGACACCCTGGGCACTAACAAAACAAATTCCTTCATGTAGCACATTGAGAATACTATCAAAGCGCTCAAATAAGTGGCCATACTTTTCCTGAAATTCAGGGACTTCGTATTTGGATTTGTTCATGATTCAAATAGTAAGGATAGCAAAGATGTTGGATTAAAATGAGGGAATGAATTAACCCCACTCTTTCAATTAATTGTTGAAAAAATGAATCGTTTAATTGTCAATAATGAATATTACCAACCAGGTGTATCAATCCAAACGGCTAACAGGACGACAACAGTAATTGGCCTGGAATGTTTTATCTGATAATGATAAGAATTTACTTTTTGAAAGTCAAGTTATTGAAAACAGGGTGAACGGATAGCTTATGAGTTACTTCTTTACTGGTTTATTGGAGGCCCCGTCTAAATCCTGAGCTATGATAGCCTATTTTATATCTATCACTGGCTTTTAAAACTATGAGACCATCTCTGAGTTCATTTATGAGTTATCGTAAAATAAAATCATTTATTTACAGTTTTCAAGAAACACTTAGGTTTTTTGTGTTTAAAAACCTAAGCAATTTCAGTGTTTACCTTGTGATTGATTTATGTGTTTGATACAGTCTGGTTATTCCTGATTACTAATTGGTTTTAAAGCTTCGGCTGTTTGTAAACAACTTATAGAAATTTAATATGACTATTACAAAATCTCTTGGAAATAACGTTTATCAAGTCTGTTTAATTCCTGAAAGCAAAGTATATACTACGACGGGTTATATTATTCTGGGTGAGCACCAGAAAGTTATTATTGAACCGGGTGCTTCACCGGAAAATTTAATCTGGTTAAAAGCTTTTGAGGAGTTAAACATCAAACCGGAACAAATCGATGCCATTATAGCAACGCATATCCATTTGGATCACTCCGGTGGCGCAGGAGGATTGATGCAGCATTGTCCCAATGCGATTATGATGGTGCATGAAAAAGGTGCACCCCATTTAATTGACCCTGAAAAATTGGTAGCTGGCTCCAGATCGGTTTATGGAGATAGTTTTGACCAATTTTTTGAACCGGTTTTACCGATCCCTGCCGAAAGAGTTAAAATACAAAAAGAAGGAGACATATTTTCCATTGGTACTCACCAGGAACTTCGATTTTATAATGCACCGGGACATGCTATGCATCACCTGTTTATTTTCGATACTTTAAGTCAAGGGATATTTTCCGGGGACTCCGCAGGACTCTTTTATTCTGCTCTTTATGAAAAATACAAGGTGAAAGTTGCCTTGCCATCCAGCACCCCAACCCAGTTTGATCCGGAAAGCATGACCAGAACCCTGGATCAAATGCTCGCTTTGGACCCCCAAAAAATATATTATACCCATTTTGGAATGGCTGAACCAGCGGTTGAATTAATTAATACGACTAAAAGTTGGCTAGATATATTTGGTAAAGATTGTCTGGCCTTTTACGAAAGCAATCCAAATCTGGAAGCATTATCAGAATTTCTGCATAGTAGCATACTGGATGAGCTTGAGAAACAAGGCGTCCCTCGTGATTGTTCGAGCTTGAACAATATGAAACAGGATAATCATATCAATGCACTGGGAATTATCTCTTATATCGAACGATTAAAACGCGCACAATCAAAAAAATAATGCTGAAATCATCATCTTCATTAAAAAGCAATCCTAAATTTTTAAGTCTGATCCTTGGGTTATCCATGTTATTTGTCGGGATTTGCGGTATTAGTTATGAATACACATTCAGTAAGCTGGCATCTGATATTTTGGGTGATTCTGTCAAACAATGGGCGATCATTATCGGTCTGATGATGTTTTTTATGGGTGTTGGTGCTGACTTGCAAAAGTATTTTCCGGATGAACTGAACGTCGATAATTTTATTATTCTGGAAGTTATTTTAGGACTTCTAGGTGGTTTAGGGCCAACTATAACTCTGTTTGCATTTGGTGCCTTACATAGCCATTTCATCCTGGTGCATTATTTTTTCATTTGTGCGATTGGGTTACTGATCGGCTTAGAGATTCCATTATTGACTCGTGTTAATCAAAAAACACTTCCCAGTTTAAAACATAACCTGGGAATGATCTTAAAAATGGACTATATTGGTTCGTTTATTGGAGCACTGGTTTGGATATTTGTTTTACCCCGGTTTTTTAACTTATTAGAAATCAGTTTTTTTTTGGGAATCATAAATGTCGTTGTTGCCTTATTTACCTGGTACTGGTTTAGGGATTGGATGAAATATCCTGTGTTGGTTCCGATAATTGCAATCGGTGTGATTATTATTTTAATTGTGGGGATTATCAACGGAGAAAAACTGGCAATTACGGCAGAGCAAAAGCTATATAAAGATCCTATTGTTTTTACTAAAACCACACCTTATCAGCGAATTATTCTTACCGAAAGTCAAACGGGAAATCTATATTGTTACATTAATGGTAATTTGCAGTTTGCCAGCCTTGACGAGCATATTTATCACGAGTTTCTAGTGCATCCGGTATTGGCAACTGCCCACTCCCGAAAAAATATTTTAGTATTAGGGGGTGGCGATGGCTTGGCAGTTAGAGAGATATTGAAATATAAGGATGTTCAATCTGTAACCTTGGTGGACATTGATCCTGAGATGACCGATCTGGCCAGGAATTATCCCAGGTTGAGAGAATTAAATCAGAATAGTCTCAACACCGGTAAAGTTAAAATAGTAAAACCGGAAGGCATTACAAAAGGTGAAAAAGTAAAGCTGGATCAAATTGGAAAAGGCTTTTTCCGTCGGCAACATCATTTCGATGAAGTAGAACTTAATATTATCAATTTAGATGCTTTTCAATTTGTGAAATCTATCCAGGGAATCTTCGATATTATTGTTATTGACTTCCCAGATCCTAACAGTTTGACCTTGTCTAAACTGTATTCAAAGGAGTTTTATGGACTTCTAAAAAATAAACTGGCTTTTGAGGGTTTGATTATTCAACAATCATCCTCACCGACCTTTGCCAGGGAAGCTTTTCTGATCATTGGCAGAACCTATCAGTCCGCTGGTTTTTCAACGGTTCCGATTCATCATACCGTTCCCTCTTTTGGTGATTGGGGGTGGTGGGTTTCCGGTCATGAGGAACGATTTAGTGCTACTGCATTGAAACATAAATTAGAAAATATCAGCAATCTTCCCACTACAGTAAATTATATCACAAAGGAGTTGGTTCAAGGCAGCCTGTTTTTTGGTAAGGGGCAATTGGAAACGGATCAGACCGATATTAATAAAATTTTGGATGATCGGGTTTTCAGGCACTATTTAAAAGCCTGGAAGCAGTTTCAATAATGATGGTCAACCTTTTTTTTGGGTGGCAAGTTGTCCGCAAGCAGCTGAGATACCTTGCCCCTTTGAACGCCTCAAGGTGACGATTAGGCCGTGATCAATCAAGTATTGCTGAAATGCTTTGATGCTATTTTCACTGGAAGATTTAAAGTCCAGTGCTTCGTTTTCATTGTAGGGAATCAAATTTACTTTTGATTTGGTCCCATGTAGTAATTTTACCAATTGTTTGGCTGACGCAATGGAGTCCGTCAAACCATCCATTAAAATATATTCAAAAGTAATGCGTTTACGGGATTCTGTTGGAAAATCGCGACAAGCCGCTATTAAGTCTTCAAGCTGATACCGCTTACTAATTGGCATCAGTTTCTTGCGACTTTCCTGAGTAACGCCATTTAAAGAGATCGCCAAATTCGTTTTGACCTCTTTTTCCTGACCAAATCTAATAATTCCAGGGATAACACCACTGGTTGAAACCGTAATTCTTCTCGAAGAAAAATTCAATCCGGACGGATTTAGAAATATTTCCAATGATTTTATAGTATTGTCATAGTTGTTAAATGGCTCGCCCATTCCCATATAGACGATATTTCGAATGCGCTTATCAGCCGGTATAAATTGATAAGCGTTTAACAATTGATCAATAATTTCACCGGGACTTAAATTTCTTTTGAACCCCATCTGGGCGGTCAGACAAAATTTACAGGCCATGGCACACCCCACCTGGGTAGAGATGCATAGGGTGTAATGATCATCATGATTCATTAAGACTGATTCTATTTGATAATCATCAGCCAATTTTTGGGCAATCTTAATGGTACCATCTTTAGCAATTTCTTGTTTGATGATTTCTATCCGGTTCAATGAAAAATGATTTGTGATTTCCTCCCGAAACTTCTTCGGGAGGTTATTCATCTGGTTGATATCCTCAACTTTATGTAAATATAACCATTGAAACAACTGTTTGCCCCGAAAGGATTTATGGCCCTTATTGCCAACCCATTTTATCAAATCGTCTTCTGACAAATCAGTAATTTTCATTGTTGTCTTGTTTTTTTAGTTAGCAGACCTCTCATGCATTAATGATGTTGTAATGCCGAGTTGATAAATATACACGATTATATAAAACTGACAAATCATAGTTAATTGGCTTGCGTATTAAGATCAATATTACTTAAAAATAGTATAATTTTCGTAACTATTCAGTATGCTTACCACCTGTTAGTTGGTGTTTCAGGAAACACATGAATTTATCCTAGCGTTTCGAGAAGCCATCCTTGGCTTCTAAGATTCCTGAAACACTAACCAACAGGTTCTTCATGGAATTATGATAATAGATAGTGAATAGCTACTAATTCTCAAACATTCGGTAATAATCCAATATATATTGGGTTTTATTAACAAGCATTTGAAATCGAACAGACTAAATCAAAAAAGATAAACATAATCAAAATTATTACCATTTAAAATAATATTTAATTAATTTCTATATTATATTTTAATTTTTTTAATTAAACTTAGTGTTTTTAGAATCTCATTCCACTAGTCGCTATGTGCCAGACAGCAAACTAGGTCCATCAATTAAAATAGAGCCCATGACACCTCATGAACCCGATTTCCTATTCTGATATCCTTATAAAAAATAAATTTCTGATTAGCTCCCAGATAATCAAATATATTCACTTTATTTTCGTTACCTAATCATTAATCAACCGCATCATATATTCTCAAAAAGTACATTCTTGCTTGTTGATAGAATGTATAAAAAACAATTGACAGATTTTTATGTGATATTTATATTATACTTAAATTATATTTAAAATATATTTTAATAATTAATCACTTTTCATGCTTCAAAAACCCTGGAAAGAGGCAATAGAGATTGGGAAAGTTCGAAAAAATGCCTAAAAATGAAAATTAAGTAAACAATCATATTACTACAAAAATATATGTAGAGAGTGTTTATAAAAATAGATAAATCGATTGTCATCAAAATGGGAAATAAAAAGACAACGGTATATGAGAAGTTAAAGAAGAAAATTATTGATGGTTCACTACAACCCGGTTCTCCAATTAATGAGAATGAATATGCAAAAGACTTAAAAGTAAGCAAAACTCCTATTAGAGAAGCATTGCGACAACTTGAACGAGAGAGACTTGTTGAAAATATACCAGGACGCGGTTCTACTGTAGCAAATATCTCATTTCAAGATATTCGTGAAATATTTGAAATCAGAGAAATTATTGAATGTGGAGCAGTCAAACGTGTCGCAATGACATGTGATGTAGAAGAGATAAGTGAGAGAAAAAAAGAAGTTGAATTTGCAGTTACTCAAATGGAAAAATCGTATGAAACCCTCTTTAAAGAGATTGAGGATATTCAACTTTTTCTTATCACATATCATGGAAATAAAAAGCTTAGTGAAACATATCAAGGATTATTAGATCATATCAAAAGAATTCGATTTCATTTTGGAAGGAAATTTTCGCAGCAACGATATGCAGAAATATTAACTGAACACATTGAGGTCTTAGATGCACTAATAGCTGGCGATGAAAACAGAAGTGAAAAGGCGATTCAAAACCATCTACGTAATGCAGAGGCTTATATACTTGGACTCAGTTAAAAACACAATTAAGGAGAATAGATAAATGTCAGATATCATTTCAGATTTCAAGAGACCTTCATCAGAATTAATTACATCTTTTGCCGGTATCGGCAGTGCTACAATATACGAAGCTGCTGGGCGAATTGGCTCTGTTGATCCTTTAATAAAGCCTTTAGGGCCTGGTGTGAAAATTCTAGGACCAGCTTTGACCGTAAGGTGTTTTCCAAATGACAACCTGATGTTACACAAGGCCCTGCAACTCGCTAAACCAGGAGATATCATCGTCGCATCAACCGATCATTATCCCAATGCGGGTTATTTCGGTGATCTGATGGCAACCTCTGCACTGGCATTAAAAGTCGGCGGATTAGCCATTGATGGAGGAGTGCGGGACAGTGAGGAAATTATGGAAATGGGGTTCCCTATTTTTAGTCGAGGTACCTGCATCCGAGGGACTGTAAAAAGGAATCGCGGTTTAATCAACCACTCCATTATATTCGGAGGGATCGTTGTCAATCCAGGTGACATGATTGCTGGTGACAACGATGGAATAGTGATCATTCCACAAGATCGGATCGAGGCTGTTTTAGAATCAACTAAAAAACGACTGGAAAACGAAGTTAAAAAAGCGGAGCTTTTAAGCTCAGGAAAAACGAGTATGGAATTAAACAAACTGGATGCGGTTATTAAATCTTTAGGGATGACAGAGGAGTAATTATGAAAATTGTTATTAAAGACCTAAGGAAGGCTATATCTGACGTGTTGCTCGCGCTGGACGCAAGTGAGAAAGAAGCCAGTCTGGTTGCAGATGTACTAATAGAGGCTGATTTGAGAGGCATCCCAACCCATGGATGTGCTTTTATTCCTTTAATCGCAGAACGTTATGCCAATAAAGTAATAAATATTCCGACAAAGTTGGATTTTGTTAACGACGATGGAGCGATTACACATATAGAAGGAAATAACGGCTTTGGCCAGGTCGCTGCTGCTGAAGCGATGCAGCAATGTATTGACAAAGCCAAACAAAACGGAATTGGTTTCTCATTGGTTCGAAATACCAATCATATTGGTTTTTTAGGCTATTATCCACTGATGGCTGTTGCTGAAGGAATGGTTGGGATCAGTATGACAAATGCGGCTCCTGCAATGGCGCCTTTCGGTGGTGCAGAAGCCTTTTTTGGAACAAACCCATTGTCAATCGCTTCTCCTGTCGCAAAAGGACATCCATTTGTGTTAGACATGTCCACAAGTGTGGTCGCACGGGGGAAAATTCGTCGGGCTCAACGAGAAAACCAATCTATTGGTGATGGTTGGGCACTTGATGCAGATGGTTTACCAACTAATGATCCTAATGCCGCTTTAGCGGGCACGGTTCTACCAATTGCTGGACCAAAAGGTTATGGGCTCTCACTTTTTATTGATCTGTTGAGTGGATTATTGTCAGGCTCAAAATATGGTAAAGATTTGCTAACCTTCCACAAACCTTTAGGCCCTACTGGTGTCGGAGCGACTTTCATAGCCATAGACATTAAACGATTTATGCCACTTGAACAATTCAATACCCTTGCACATGATTATGCCGAATCGATTCGTAATATGAAAAAGGCAAAAGGTGTTGAACAGATCTATTTACCGGGAGAAATTGAAGCAATTAGAGCTGAGTCTAGCAGAAAAGAGGGATTGGTTGAAGTGGACGATCAGATAATAGACAAGATCAATCTAATCCTAAAAGAAAAAGGATTATCGCTTCATCTCAAAGAGGAAAACTAACCATGGAAAATATTTTACGCGTAAACACAAGAACCGGCGATATTAGAGTCGAACCAGATACCGATGCGAATCGATATCTGGGCGGTCGTGCCTTAATTGCCCGTATCACGTTGAAGGAAGTCCCACCCGCCTGCGATCCATTAGGTCGCTATAATAAATTTATTATTGCTGCCGGGTTATTAGGTGATACAAATGTAACAACTGCTGGCAGATATTCTATCGGTGGTAAAAGTCCTTTAACAGGTGGTGTCAAAGAGGCCAATGTCGGCGGAAACGCTGGAAAAAAAATGGCACGTCTTGGTTTTAAGGCAGTGATCTTAGAAGATGCACCAGATCTCATGGAATCAAGAGTACTGCTGGTTTTAAAAGATAAAATTGAACTCGTAAAGATCCCTGAACTCCAAAACCTTGCCATCCAAGCCACATATAAAATGTTGCGGGACCGTTTCGGTAAAGATTCAGGGGTTGTCTGTATAGGTCCTGCTGGCGAAATGATGATGGCAGGTGCTGCAGTAGCTAGCACTGATAAATCTGGTATTCAAAGCCGGTTTGCAGCACGGGGTGGCATGGGTGCTGTCTTAGGGTCAAAAAGTATCAAGGCCATTGTATTCAATGATACCGGGGTAGAACCACCTAAGAGCTTTGATCAAAAGGCTTTAAACGTTGCCAACAAAGAAGTTGTCAATATCATACAGGCGGATCCAAAAACAGATAATCGAAAAAATTTTGGAACCCCGGCAGTGCTTTCCATTTGTGATGCACTTGGCATACTCCCCACACGTAACTTTAGTCAAGGGCACTATGAACAAATGGATGCCATTTCAGGTGAAACCGTTGCTGAGTTAATTGATCAACGTGGAGGGAAAAAAGGCAAACCGTGCGTCAGTGGATGTATTATTCAATGTTCTAATGTGTTTCCAAATCCTTCAGGTAAAACAGCAGTCGCATCAATACAGTATGAGAACATCGGTTTACTGGGATCTAATTGTGGGATCGGTGACATTGATGCCATTGCTGAGTTGAATCATCAATGTAACGAAGTTGGTCTTGATACCATTGAAACCGGTGCGGCCATTGGTGTTGCCATGGAAGCTGGGATCATCCCATTTGGCGATGCTGAAGGTGCTAAAGATTTGCTTCGTCAAGTATGGAAAGGAACGCCCTTAGGCCGGATCATTGGTAATGGTGTCGTTGCAACTGGCAAAACCCTGGGCATTCGCAGAATTCCTGCCGTTAAAGGACAGGCGATTCCTGCCTATGATCCTCGCTCATTAAAAGGAATCGGAGTTACATACGCCACATCACCAATGGGTGCTGATCATACAGCCGGTAACGCATTGGAGATGGCCCGTACCATGGACCCACGGGGTGTAGAAGGGCAAGTTGAAGCATCACAGCGCCTCCAGATCCGGGGTGCTTTATTGGACAGCATGGGAGTTTGCTTATTTATCAGACCGGCATTTGTCAAAAATCCGGAACTGTTTGCAGAGCTATTAAACGCACGCTATGGGTGTGATCTGACCTATAAAGATGTTCAGCAAATGGGAAGCAATTGCCTTAAAACTGAAGAGAAATTTAATCAATTAGCCGGTGTCAGAGGAGATGTGCCAGAATTTATGCGCGATGAAAAATTAGCGCCTTACAATACGGTATTTGATATCTCAAAAAATGAAATGGAAAAAATCTGGACAATCGATCCAGTAGAAAATCAATTTTAAAAAGGAGAAAACATGTCAAAATTAAAAGTTGTGGATGTTAATGAACTTCCAGGGGAACGACGGGAACCACCGCGCACATCCTGGATATTGGTTTCAGAAAAGACTGTCGGATCTCAAAATCTGGCCATGGGTTTAAATAAAACACACCCAGGTGGTGAAGTGCCATTGCATAAACATGATAGTGAAGAAGAAGTGATGTATTTCATCTCTGGACAAGGTAAATTTATCACCGACGAAGAAGAAATCGACCTGAAACCAGGTATATGTGTCTATAACCCACCGGGAGGCATGCACAAAATCGTCAATACCGGAGACGAAGATCTTGAATTTGTCTGGATTTACGCACCACAGTTAGCGAGTCATCGTAAATAAACGGTAGCATTTTAAGAAAATGAATATTTTAGGAGAATAGAATTATGAGTAAGTGGAATCTACCACCGGAAGGTGGGCACATGGATAAACCCAGTGGGATTTATTTTCAGACCATGAACAAAAAAGAAGTTGAAGAAAGATTGGAAAAAAATGACGTTTTGATTGTTCCCGTTGGATCAACAGAAAACCATGGTGCAGCGGGTCCTTTCGGTGAAGACACCTTTGTGGTAACACGTATGGCTGAAGAGATTGCTAAAGCTACCGGTTGTACAGTAGCTGAACCACTACATTACGGATCTCACCCCTTTCATCACCTGGGACAACCCGGAACCATTGTGATCCCTGATGATGTTTTTTCCGACCATATCCGGGCCATCATTGCTGGTTTTTGGAATACAGGCTTCCGCAAGCAAATCTGGATCAGTCTTCATGGACAGGAATATATCATTCCTTCCGCAATCCAGGAATTTGGTAAACGTTACCAGGTACCCGCCATGATTTTCTTTGCAGATGTACCACGCGTCATGGGTCAAACCCTGATGGATAAAGCGCATGGTGGACCATATGAGAATCCTTTTCAGCATGCCTGTGAGGCTGAACAGTCCATTTCAATGGCACTGTTCCCTGAAATGTGTGCACCAGAAAACGCTGAAGATACCGATGTAAAAGGATATTTGCCTCCCGGACATATTGATCGAGGAGGAGATATTTACGGAAATCCAATACCCGGACACTGTCAAATTGGCGCCGGTGGTATGGAATGTGTCATGTTTCCAGAAGGTGTACTGGGCAAGCCAAGCCTGGCTGATCCGAAAAAGGCGATTCCTTCGATAGAAAAATTCATGGATTACATCGTCAAACTGCATGATGACATCCTGGAACGTTTTCCAGTTGGCCAGTTACCACCAGCAAATGAAATGAGTCAACGTGATCCGAAGCTAATGGAAGATATCTTAAAAGGACCGACAAAGGGTGGAAAGCATTTGTATACTTTAGGCTTTCCATCTTAAAATCCGGTTTTGAATCTATTAGGCCTGAGGGTTTTTTATACTCCAATCAACCCAATTTCGATTGAGTATTATAAATATTTTCACTGTTGGCCTTCGATATTTAAAAGCAGCAAGTCTGTAACCATAATTGATGACAAAACACCTATGGAATTTTGTCATCAATTTATCCATCCGATTCAATAAAAAATTTGAATCATTCACACTTTAATATGGAGGTAATGTCCAAAAATAGAGTCAATGCAATTATTCTGAAAAGGTACTGTATTAATTGTTGAGACAGTACCAAAGTAATGCTAATAAATTCTATCAAAGTTGATATTTCAATTTTAAAACATATAGGAGGAGAAATGGGCTTTTTATTATCACGTCGATCAATTTTATCAATCGTAGTTTCAATCGCAATGCTTTGTTTTTTTGCAAACCAAAGTTTTGCGGGGGATAAAATCAAATTGCGGCTAGCTTCATCCGGCTCAGCAACAGGAACAAGAGCTATTGCATTGACAAAGGTTTTTGGACCTGCCGTATCCGAATTTGCTAATTTTGAACCACATTGGAATTCATCACTTTTTAAACAAGGTACTGAACTGGAAGCCATTGCACGTGGCAACCTGGAAATGGCCCTTGCTTCTGCTCAGGAGTTAGCTGTCTATTTTCCTGAATTTTCAATTTTCACAGCCGGTTATGTTCATCGGGATGCAGCACACCAGGTCGCCGTTTTCCACGACCCCTTAATGGCGCCATTCAAGAAAAAAGTTGAAAAAGCATTAAAAATGAAATTGTTATCTGTTGTTTACCTTGGACGACGTCAAGTGAACATTCGAACTGAACAAAAGGTGATGACGCCGGCTGATCTTAAAGGTGTCCGACTGCGTATGCCTGGTACTGACGCCTGGCAGTTTTTAGGTAAGGCACTCGGTGCCAGCCCGGTTCCAATGGCTTTCTCTGAAGTTTACACTGGTTTGCAAACCGGATCTGTTGATGGACAGGATAATCCTTTACCAACAGTTGTTGACAAGAAGCTCTATGAAGTTACTAAACAGATCATTCTAACTTCACATTTGGTTGACTTAAACTACCTGGCTATATCTACAAAAGTTTGGAATAACTTAACTCCGAATCAGCAAGCTAGAGTACAGGCTGCTGCGGAAACTTCATCCGAATATGGTCGGTTAAAACAATTGTCTTTGGAAGATTCACTGGTTTCATTCCTAAGGGATAAAGGGTTAAAAGTTTACGAACCAAATCTGGATGCATTTCGAAAAAGAGTACAGGGCATGTTCTTAAAATCCAGTTTTTCAAAGAGCTGGCCAAAAGGATTAATCGACAAGATTAACTCACTATAACACTGCTTTAGGGGAGCTATTAGATGAAAACCATTAAAATTTGGCTCCTCAGAGGGGCCGAAGGAATCGGGGCAGCAATGCTGGCTGCTTTATTCCTTACGTTCATCTTACAGATTTTCTCACGATATGTATTAAACGAATCCTTCGGCTGGACGCTTGAAGTTTGCACAACACTTTGGTTATGGCTGGTTTTCTGGGGAAATGCATTCGTTGTCCGACATGATAGACATATCACATTTGACCTTATTTATCACTCTGTCAGTCGGCGTACAAAGCGGGTTTTTGCTTTATTAGGAGCCGCTGCCATTGTCATTGGTTTGACGATATCCTTATACCCGACCTGGGACTACATTAGTTTTTTACAAATACGGAAAAGTGCCGTTTTATACCTTCCAATGGATTATGTTTTTTCCATTTATTTAGTTTTTATTATTTCTGCCATTATAGCCTATACCTGGCGTTTTATCAGAATTATTCGCAACGGTGTTCCTGAAGAAAAACCAGCACTTAATATAAAGGAGGATGTAACATGAGTCTTCAATTCGCCGTATGCCTGATAACTTTGTTATTTTTTGCAGGAATCGGTACACCGATTGGTTACTCGACATTATTGGCCGCCATAGCATATCTCACAGTGGGTGGAATGGACATTGCTTTAGCCGCTGAACAGGCCCTTTCGGGATTATACGATAGTTTTATTATCTTGGCCGTACCACTGTTTATCGTAGCAGCCAATATAATGAACGCTGGTACCATTTCAGATCGTTTATTAGCCTTTTGTGTTAGTATCGTCGGAAGATTTCGCGGTGGACTAGGCCATGTTAATGTCGTTGCTTCACTAATCTTTTCAGGTATGTCAGGATCAGCTGTAGCCGATGCGGCCGGAATAGGAAAGATCATTATAGACATGATGACAAAGGGCGGACGTTATCCACGTGGATATGCAGCTGCTATTACTGCAGCATCGGCCACAATTGGACCGATCATTCCACCTTCGATCCCCATGGTGATGTATGCCCTGATTTCCGACCAGTCAATCGGTTATCTGTTTCTAGGTGGCATTCTACCCGGACTTTTCATTGGAGCGGTTTTAATGGTGCTGAATGTGATCATTTCCACACGCCGGAATTTCCCAAAAGATGACCCGGTACCATTCAAAAAGATTCCCGGTATGACCTTAAACGCTTTTCCAGCGCTAATGATGCCGATTATCTTACTCTACGGTATATATGGCGGTGTGACAACTCCCACTGAAGCCGCTGCAGTGGCGGCAGCTTATGCATTAATACTGGCTGGATTTTTCTACAGGGCGCTTAAATTTTCAACACTATATGAAATTTTTGTTGGATCAACAAGGTCCTCTGCAGCCATTGGCCTGGTGATTGCCGGTGCCCTGATTCTAAATTATGTTGTTGCCTCTGAAAATATACCGAATCAACTTGCCGGGATTTTGGTAGGTCTTAATGTTCCTCCACTGGTTTTCATGATCGGCGTGAATATTTTGCTGCTTATCATGGGTGCCTTTCTGGAAGCAACCACAATTATTCTGGTAATTATGCCGCTATTTATTCCCTCATGTCGAGAACTGGGGATAGATTTAATACACTTCGGTGTGATTGCTGTTATCAACACGATGATCGGTCTGATTACGCCACCTTTTGGGATGTTATTGTTCGTTATTAACGCTGTAACCGGTATCACGATGAGAGAAATGGTTCGGGAAACCTGGATTTTCATCATTGTCCTGATTTCCGCGCTGGCAGTACTTATTCTAATGCCTGATATTGTGCTGTGGATGCCACGTAGTTTCGGATATTTGGGTTAACAAGAAATTGGATAGTCACCAAGTACCTTGTCCTTTGCACCTCATTACAGGTGTAAAGGACAATAGCGGAGAAACTAAGACTATTTTTATTGGAGCACACTCAATTTCCTGCCTGACGGCATTACTGTAGTTCCTTAAACTAACATTGTAACCTACTTCAGATCGTTATCATATAATTTTTAGGGATTTTACCGACAGTTTATCTAATAATTTATTAAATGAATGTATGGTTGCATTGTAATTGGTCTAAAAAAAACCACAATTGGCTTTTTTATGCGAGTTCATTCATATCTCTGGAATTTTAAAACCTTGTCATAGTAGAGAATCAATATGTTACCACAGATAAAAAAAATACTGTATGCCACTGACCTTTCTAAAAATGCGCAATATGCTTTTAGTTATGCGATATCCATGGCAAAAACCTATGATGCAAAAATAACGATTCTTCATGCAGTTGAGGAAAGCTCCTTTCAAAGTGTCAGCATGGTCGCTGATTACCTAGGAGAAGCGGAATGGCAAATACTCAAAAAAAATAGAAGGAAAGAGGTTGAGGATGAGATCAATAAACGATTGAAAGAATATAGTAAAAAGCACGACCTGGAACTAAGTGGCAGTTCGGGGGTCTGTGAAAAAACGATTCTCAAGGGCGGAAATCCTGCTACTGTTATTTTGAATGAGGCTAAAAATGAATACGATATGGTAATTATGGGAACTCATGGACACGGTATTTTTGAAGATGCCCTGTTGGGGAATACCGCCAGACGAGTGATTCGCCTTTGCCAAAAGCCGGTATTGGTGATTCGGATTCCGGAAGATTGATAATGCTATCTGAAGAAAATCCTCTAACTGCTCAAGTTTTCGGAAATGAGATCATGTAAGAAATGACCCAACTGTCGCTAAACTTCTCAGGAACAAGACCCCCCGAGTTATCTCAACAAGTCATTTCGACAGAAACAGCGATATTCTGTCACGATAGAGTAAAGGGGCTCAAGCAACTCATAGGGTGCAAAGCTGCTTCTCGACCACCTTTCGCATCAACTCTGGGTCGCCATCCTCATTCGTAAAGTGTTTAAACTGGGCCATTGCCTGCCCTACAAACATAGATAAACCGTCAATTGTCTTTGCCTCTACCTGTGCAGCATTTTTAATCAACAAAGTTTGGAGTGGATTATAAACGGTATCAAAAACTGCCATTTCAGCGCGCATTATTTCTGCGGCCACGGGTGATTCATTTATATTTGGTGACATACCAATACTGGTACAGTTTATCAACAGATCAGCTTTCATTTCAGTTAATCCCTCTAATGGACTATAACCACAATTAAATGCTTTTGCCAAAGATTGTGCTTTCGATACAGTTCTATTATAAATGATTACCTCTGCACCGACGTCCACTAAACCGGCAACAATGGCGCATGCCACTCCACCGGCTCCTATAATGGCGACCTGTTTTCCATTTAGATCAGCTTGCTCCATATCCAAAACCTGAGCAATACTAGCCATGGCACCAACATAATCCGTATTAAAAGCGCTAAGCTTACCCTGCTCATCAATAACCAGGGTATTGGTGGCACCGATTTTTTCAACCAGGGGTTCAATGATACCATTGTGCTGACGAACATAATCCAAAGCGTTTTCTTTATGGGGTATCGTTATGCTAAAACCACGAAATCCCAGCCAATTTCTGGAAGTAACATTGTCTAAAAAGGCATTTAAGCCATTAGCACCGTCAGAAACAAGTAAGGGAAGATATAAGCGATCCATCTTATTCCGGGCAAAACAGGCATTATGAATCGCCGGGCTCATAGAGTGTTCCACTGGATCGGCAATGATACCAAATAACTTGGTTGCAGGATTTGAATCGGAAAACCGATAGATTTCTTTTAATTGCGCGATGGTCAGCTGACCGGGAGCAGTGGTTTTCCCCGAGTCCAGGCTGGCAAAACTAACCAAAGCGCCAAGCTTCCTGGCTAGTATACGACAAATTAAACCTGCTGGACCCATACACAAAACGATAATGTCTGCTTTTTTCTCATTGTGAAGCAGATCAATGGCCTCAAAGCAGTCGTTGATATGATTGGCGGTGTATACCAGCTTCGGGATGGCTTGAGGACAGACGTTCCGAATCTCCTGATACAAACCCTTTAGATCCGCAAACGGTTTTTTGAAATCATGGGCTGACAGAATCAACCGACAACCATCTGATTGCGATAAAGCAAAGAGCAGTGGTTTGGAAAAAACCGGATTTCTAAAGTTTACAAATTCCAAATCAATGAAATCCGCAGATTCAGAAACAGCCTGAATTAAAACTTTCAACCGCAGTTCAGCTGAATAGACATGGGCACCACCTTCTTGTTCATCGCGACAGGTCACAATCAGTGGTAACGGGGTCAGCTGTTGAATAGAATTGATCGTGTCCTTAGCCAGATCGACCGAAAGATCATTGAGGTAATCAATTCTCAATTCCAACATCTCAGCGCCCAAAGCCACAGCCTCCTTAGCTTGACTCCGCATATCAGCTTTGTTAGTGGCTGAAAGGGGTACAGTAATTTTTGTCTGCATCGCAACCCACGTTAATCATCCTCAATAGAAAATCTTAACCGTTTCCGGCACTCATTACCATTGAGGTCCTTCAATTTATCAAATTTCACCTAAATAGCTTCTTCACATATTCAAGTGACGTTCCTTGGAAAGTATCAACTTTAAACCAATCAAAAGGCTCCGTCAAAGACCATAATAAAGCAAACCAAACTCTTTCCGCTGAAAAAACCCGAAACTTTTTGAGGCCCCATTTCAGCAGGGCAAAATTGTTCTACATTGTGAATGCTGCATATTATGGGCATTGACACATAAAAATAAATTGGACTGCCCTCCTTGAGGAGCTTGTGACGAAGGATCTCTTTGGCATACTAAGATTCTTCAGGTCGCCAAGGCTCCCATCAGAATGACAGAATAATCAGCAAAACATTAGTTGATCAGAATTTATACTTATAACCTATAATTACAAATTTTAAACTGTTGAATAAATTTTCGGTGCCTATTTCACTAGGGCAATCGCATAACTTTTTTATCCAGCCAGTACCTTTAGCAAGTACTTATTATCCCATCCTGCTCGTAACCGTTTTGCTTTGATGCCAATTTTTTTGCTTGTCTCATTTCTCAACATATTTGCG
>Ga0233431_1002214_pt1 | contig 28355 bp, 13 predicted proteins | sample SI_118_April2016_FD_179867 | JGI IMG/M metagenome (GOLD analysis project Ga0233431, IMG submission 179867) | Seawater microbial communities from Saanich Inlet, British Columbia, Canada - SI_118_April2016_200_MG | ecosystem: Environmental > Aquatic > Marine > Inlet | place: Canada: British...
TCAAATTTTACCTTTCGCTGAGATTGTTCATTTACAACCTCTCGAATAGCTTTATCTAATTCAATCATGCGATTTTCAATCCGAGAAATTTCATTAAAGTGGTTAGCTTCATCTAAGAAATTCTTAGCCCAGAAAAAGGTACCACTAACAACAACAAGTACGATTAAGGTCACCATTAAAAAACCAATTATATTTGTCTGTGCTTTTTTACCGATCATTTAAACACACTCACACATTCCCAGTACGGCATTAAGTTCGCAAGTTCCAGGACAACCCGTTCCAATTGAGCAAGAAAAGTCTGGAGGTACGCCTTCACAAGGCATTGGAGCCATACATACACATTCTGCACCAAAGATTGTTACGCAAGAACCTCCGCCTGCGCACGCACCATTACAAAAGGGATAGGTATATTCACATAAACTATTTGCATTTGAGGTTTCTACAACTTCTTTGCTAAACCGTCCGGATACTGCCGCACTTGATCCGAAATTTATTCTGAAACCATATTCCGTTCCAGTAGCTAAGCCCGATATATCACAATCAGTATTTGATAATTGTAGTTCTAATGTTCGAGTCTCTCCTGGAACCATATTCGAGTTGCAACCACGAACACATGTAACATCTTCATTTGCACAAACATTATCTGTAGCTAGCGTAGTGAATCCCGATCCATTTACCTCCGAATATACTGTTGACCAAACATCACCCGTATCTGATCGAATAATTGCTCCACCCGTACCTATATCGTTGTATAATACGGCATATATTTTATCTTTAAAACTTATGAAATCGTGCACTGAATCATTTTTAGAACTTATCTCGGCAAGATATCGCTCCCACCATCCTGATCCGTCATACTTGTATATGGATGCAGCATTGGTCTGTTTTGTTCCAACAAATAGCTTACCACTAAAGTTTGCCATAGCAGTTATCTCATCATCATCTGTGTTAAGAACCTGACGTGAGCCAAAATCTGTACCGTCAGACGATGCCCATACTGTTCCATCATCTAAGCCCGCATAGATAATATCGTTAAAAGTAGCAAGTGCAGTTACATTTCCTAAACTACTTGTAGCTAGTGACCATGCTTCACCATCGGTAGATCTGACTAACTTACCGACATTAGATGTGCCTGCATATATTTGATCATTAAAAACTACTAGCGCTCGAACATCGGTTGATCCTGAAGAATATACATTTGTCCAAGTATAATTTGCCTCTCGTTTATAGACTGCACCTAAACCCCCATCCGAACCAGTTGCTGCATATACGCTACCATTAAACTCAACTAAGTCATATATGTTACGAGCAAATGGAATAGATACATCTGCGTTCCAATTGTCATTGTCACATGTTTTCAAAATAGCTGCACCTCGAATATTTGGATCTCCTGGCGGAATTAAGTAACTACCATAGAATAAGTTGTCATCAAATACAACCGATGAAAGAATGTTGTTTACACCAAGATTACTGTCTGCGACCACCCAATTGGTTCCATCTGTTGAATATATCAGATCTGCATTAGATGCACCATTCTGACGACTGACATAAAGTCGGTTTTCTAAATTATTGCACCATTCTGCAAAATTACTCAGACAGATAGTTTCACCATCTGCTTTCGATAATAATAGATCACTGTTATTAACATCCAGACTTTTAGCTCCAGTGTTTTGTATTAACATACTGATTGAGGTGGGGATACAATTGTCACTTTCTGCTAAGGTATTATATACTGCATCATCAACAATTGTTAGTTCAGTTATTACATTACTTAATGTTTTTTCTTGATATTGTGTACCAACTTCTTGCGTCTCTACCTGTATCTTTGTAAACCAATAATACATGCTACCTGCAATCGCAAAAGTCATGAATATAACCAAGAGAAGTGCAACAACATTTGTAATAGCTTTCTTGCTGAACATATATTATACTAAATATATAGTCACTTATATAATTTGTTAGAACTACATTAAGAACTTGCCACCCGTTCCAGTAATGCCACTAAAGTCAATTGTAAATGACATTAACGTGTTATTATCATATGATGAAAGTGAACAATCTCCACTAAGTGTTAATGCAACTGCTCGTATCTCACCAATATCTAAGACATCATTACATCCTGATGCGCAATTTGAGGGAGCACCTTCCCAATTATCTGAGCAAACAATATCATTTTCTGAATCATATAGAATCCAACTTGTTGTCGGCGAGTTTGTCGAGCTATCGATTGGAACTGCAGTATTACCATGATTAATTAAGTAAATATTAAGTGTGCTTCCAACATATTTAGCAGTTACTATATCCACTTTTGCACTTACTCTTTCAGATAGTTGTTGTTGATATGCTTCAGTTCCACCTTGCGCTTCAGATTGTAATCGGATAAACCAAAAGAAAGCAGCACCGGCAGCAGCAACAGTCATCATAAGTAACAAAACAATAGCGATTACTGGAGTTATTCCTTTTTTGTTATTTATTGGTCTTAATTTCATGTTTCGAAGGTACCTGCCGTAGTTGCATCACCACTAAAGAAAATAGTCGCACGCATAAGTGTATCATCGGCATATCCAGAGATATCGCAGCCAGTGTTGGTTAAATTTAATGCAATAGATGTGCTTCCTGAAGAACTTAGTTCGGTCGTAGATCCGCAACCCGTATAACAATCCACATTCGTGCCCACACCGTCAAATTTAGATTCGCAAACAGTTGTTTGCTCACTATCTTTTAATATCCACGTCGTTGTCGGATCGGTTGTAGAATTATCGAGCGCTATATCCGTTGTGCCAACATTTTGTAAGTATATAGTAAGTGTCTCAGCAGTTGAGTTGTAATCTGCGTCTAGCCAATTTACTGTGGATGCCAGACGATCAAATACATTTTCTTGATACTGTTCAGTTCCACCCTGCATCTGACTTTGAATTTTGATTAACCAATAGAAACTAGTTCCTGCAGCAGCAACAGTCATCATAAGTAATAGAATGATTGCTACGATCGGCGTTATACCTTTCTTACCGATCATCCTTCCTCCGTTTATATTTTATTGGAATGCCGCTAGGTAGTCGGCGAAATGCCGTAAATACATCTTTTGTTCCAAATTGTTTAAATGCAGAAGTTAGATGATCGTGTTTACTATGTAGATCATCAAGTTTTAGATGGAGTTTCTGTAAATCTCTTTCATGTTCATCATCTAGTTCGATGTTTTTAATTGTGTCAATAAATTTCTTTAAGTGTGTTTTAATCTCTTCAAGCTTGTAGTTTTGTTCAAGCATTTTTTGTTGAGTTGTTAAATTTGAATTAAGAAGTTTGACAAGAAGTTTCTGACTGCTATCTTCTTTCTGTAAGTCTGAACGAAGCTGTCTTATCTCTCTCTGTAGATCGTGCAAAGGTTTTATCGGCATAAGTTCGTATTCATCAATACTGCTAGAGCTACTCTTCTTTCGAGCCATAATGTAAAATAATATGACTAGTATAATATATAGTTTTTGTAATAATTACATCATCCCAGGCATTCCGCCCGGAGGCATTCCTGGAGGGACTGCAGATCTTCCTGATTTAATGATGTCATCAATACGTAGAATAAGAACTGCTGCCTCTGTTGCAGATTGAATTGCCTGTGTTTTAATTTTCAGTGGTTCGATAACGCCTGCCTGCCACATGTCAATAGTCTGACCTGTGAATACATTTAGACCTGCCCAAATCATACCTTCATCATGTTTTGATTTAAGTGCCGTTAGCATGTCAATTGGATCTAAACCAGCGTTTTCTGCAAGAGTTCTTGGAATCATCTCAAGTGCTTCTGAAAAAGACTGAACAGCTAATTGTTCTCGTCCACTTAGTGAATCTGCATATTTACGAAGCTCTTTTGCTAGCTCAACCTCGACAGCACCTCCACCCGCAACACATTTTCCATTTGATATTGCTGCAGTAAGTGCACCGAGTGCATCTTTAAGCGCACGTTCAACCTCATCAACAACATGTTCAGTTCCACCTCTAATTATAATTGTAACAGCTTTGGGATTGCTACATTTTGTAACGTAGGTCATGTCTTCGTCACCTAGTTTCTTTGCCTCAACCAGACCAGACTTACCTAAGTCTGTTGATTTTAATTCATTGATCTTAGAGACGATCTTTGCCCCAGTTGCTTTTGATAGCTTAATCATATCACTTTGGGTTATTCTACGTACTGCATATATGCCTTCTTGTGCCATAAAATGCTGTGCAAGATCGTCAATACCTTTTGCACAGAATACAACTGTTGCACCGACAGTTTTCAATGCCGTAACAAATTCACGAAGTGTGTTTTCTTCTTGATCTAGAAACGCCTGTAACTGACTCGGATCAGTTATCTGGATCTTTGCGTCAATTTCAGTATTTTTTATCTCAAAAGGTGCGTCAATTAGCGCAACTCTTGCATTTACTACCTTCTTAGGCATATCCTTATGAACTCGTTCTTTGTCTAGAACAATGCCTTCAATTAATTCAGTATCTGCACTACCCCCTCCTTCTTTTTTCTCAATTTTAATATTATCTTGATCAACTAGATTACCTTCCCCAACATGAAGTACGGATTTAACAACGATTTCAGCTAATTTTTCTTTAGCCCATTCAATGTTTTTACCGGTCATAGCTGTAATTGCAATTTGTTTTAGAAATCCTTTATTTGTTATATCGATATTTGTACCTAATTTCTGTAATATCTCTTGTGCTTTCTGTGACGCGAGTTTGTATCCATCAGCAATGACTGTTGGGTGTATATTCTTATCAATAAGCGTTTCAGCAGCATGTAATAGTTCACCTGCAATCACTACGGCAGTAGTTGTTCCATCACCAACCTCTGAATCTTGAACTTTAGCAACCTCTACAATCATCTTAGCTGCAGGGTGTTCAATGTCCATTTCATTAAGAATTGTAACTCCATCATTTGTAATTGTTATATCGTCTGCAGAGCCAACAATCATCTTGTCCATGCCTTTTGGTCCTAAAGTGGTTCTAACTGTGTCTGAAATCATTTTAGCTGCACCAATATTAGCCTTTTGAGCAGATCTACCACTATTTCGAGAGGTACCTTCTGGAAGAATAAAGATTGGTTGAACTTGATCTGTCATGTTAATTACCTATGACTAATCTGTGACAAAAGCTTTTAAGGCTTATGAATTTGTGCTCTATCTGTTGTAATATTGTTACAGATAGACTTTTTCCGCCAGCGCTTTTCTAAAAAGGGCTGAGCTTCAAAGGCTTATGAATTCCAGTTCATCTGATCAAGGACTTACGTATATCTGCTAGAATTATGGCAATTACAATAAGGATTATACTGCTAATGCCTACAAAAAAGGTAGTTAGGGAAGTCCAGCTTAGTAAATAGTTACCAAGTTGTATCTCTGCTGCCTGTTGTAATAACATAAACGCGCTTATTGACCATATAACTAACACACCAATTAATCCTAGTTCGATAAAGTCGGGATTTCTAGTAATTGTTTTTTCTAATCGAATGTTTCGTAGTTTTGTTCGTCGTCTCATTTTAACTTGCCGGATCTTTTACAAACTGACCACCTGTTGCAGTTACTCCTGCAAAGTCTAGTTTAAAGTAAAAGAGAGTATTATTTGCATATCCACCCATGAAACATTCATGGCTAGAATCGCTGATATTTAATATAATCTGTCGCGAGCTTCTAACAGGGATATCGCTTGCACAGCCCGAAGGCTCGCAGTAAGTTTCAGTAGTTTCGGTTGATGCACTTGCATTTAATTGATGATTACATACAATGTTTTGATTACTATCTTTTAGCATCCACGTTACTTTTTCAGTATTTGCTAATGGGATGTTTGCATTTCCAATATTTCTTACGATAATTTTAAGTGACTCATCAGAGGTTACATCTACCTCTGAAACATCTGCCCTAGATGCAATCGTCTCGGAAAGTTGTTCTGAGTATGATTCTGTTCCGCCCTGCATCTCCGATTGAATTCGAACAAACCAAAAGAAAGCAGCACCGGCAGCAGCAACAGTCATCATAAGTAATAGGATTATAGCTATAACTGGCGTCAAACCTTTTCTTGATTTAATCATAAAGTATATCATATACTATATTATATAAATCTTGTTTGTTTATTTGAGTAGTGAACTCCACTAAGAAACATTTATATTAATCAGCATATAATAACTAATATCCATGGCAAAGATTGACTTATTCAAGAAGATTAAAATCGATGTTAAAGGTCAATTATTTGACATGTCTGAAATTTATACTCACGCACATGACTGGCTAGAATGGCGTAAGTTTGATGTTGTTGAGAAAAAATATGCAACAAAAACAACTGCTAAGGGCAAGGAAGTAAAGACGAGTTGGGACTGTAGCAGGGAGATCGATGAATATTCCAGGTATGATATTGCAGTTGATTGGGAGTTCTATGGTATCAACGATGTTACTATGAAACACGAAGGTAAAGATGTTACACTTCAGTCTGGAAATATTGTTATATTTATTACAGCAACATATGTTACTGACTATGACGCTAAGTGGGAAGAGAACCGTACACATAAATTTATGAAGTCATTTTTTGAAAAGTATCTATATGTAGGTACTAGCAACCGTCTTAAGGGCGAGCTATGGGGCATTGGTTGGGACCTATATAATGAGCTCAAAGCCTATCTAAATCTATATCAGTATTGAAAATCGTGATTTTCAATCCGCGAATTAGTAAACTAATTTGCTGTACTAAGCCAGTACTTTGATTTTTGTTGAATTCTGATTTTCAGAATATCCGAATATCTGATTTTCAGAATATCCGAATGTAGGAATATCTGATTTTCAGAATATCCGAATGTAGGAATTTCAGAATATCCAAATTTCAGAAAGTAGGAAATTCTGAATTTCAGAAAAGTTTAAATATAAACCTTAGCCATATATGCTATGAGTTCGAACTTTAAGATATCTCAGATAGATAAAAAAGGCCAAATTGTTATACCTAAAAATCTACGAGATAAGATGAATATTGGTCCAGGCGCTGGATTTTTCATCTACGAAATTTCTTCAGATAGCATTGTGTTAAAGAAGATAGCTGATGCTCCCCCAAGTCTAGAAGATACTCGAAAGAAAATGCGGAGGTCACTGAAATGAAGAAAATAAACTTGCTAAAGTACTTGTTAGTACTGCTAATGGTATTTAGTGTTAGTCAGGTCTGGGCAGCAGAGCTACAGATGTTTGCTACATCTGGCGAATATTCTGGTGCACTTGGTGGCCAAGAAGGTGCAGATGCGATCTGTATGACTGAAGCAGCAAATATCGGTCAATCTGGAACGTTTATTGCGTATTTAAGTTATGCTGATCAACATATCTGGAATCGAATAAATATGGAAGAAATGTATAATACACCCTATGGTGAAATTGGTGTTGACCCCGTTATCGTACCTTTACAAACCTTTACGGGTAACTATTGGTTTGGATCTACCTCCGCAAATCACTGCATAGAATTTACTTCTGAAGATGGTGTGGATAATGGTAGAATGTATCGAAGAGGCACCCCCGAACAGGCCCCTTGTGATGAGCAGTATAATTTATTATGTATTGAAACTACTTTGTGTGGTAATAATCTTGTTGATACGAATGAACATTGTGATGATGGTAATTTAGTTAATGGTGATGGCTGTTCTGCAGATTGTTTTATTGAGTGTGTGGAAGATGAGATGTGTGGAAGTCAATTTTGTGTTGGTTTAGGATCTTGCGTAGAGGGTGTATGTGTCTTTGAAGATAAACCTATTCTGGAGGATGGGGATGCATGTACAAAAGATGATTGTGATGAAGTTAATGATATAGTTACTCACACTCAAATAACTACTTGCGAAGCAGGCGATGGATGTTGTCCATCAAGTTGTAATTATAATAATGATGGCGATTGTGGTGCATTATGTGGAAATAATGTTATTGAACTTGATGAAGAATGTGATGATGGTAATAATATATTAGATGATTGTCATGATTGCAAGATTCAGAAGATAACTACAAACTTATTTGCAGATCCGTGGAATAATAAGACCATTTCTGGCAGACCAACAAACTATCGAATAAATGAAAACCTTGCTAGCAATGCATACGTAGCAATATTATCTAAGAAAGTTAATTCCTATTCATGGATCGCACTTAACTATCAATATTATAAGCCACAAGTTACCGTGGTTTATGAAGATAGTGGGATTGAACGAGGATATGTTGTAGGGGACAAAATACAGATTAGTTTAATGGATTCAGACGGAACACCTCTCGCAGTAAATACCTATAACTATATCGGTAATTTTGAAAATTATTTACATGCACAATGGACTGAAACTATCGATGTGCCTCCAGTATATCCAGCGCATACTTATTTTTACCAATCTTCTGAAAATTATCCACATGTGCAATTTGTAGTTGGTGAACGTGGCGAGTATACGCTTGCATATACATACATAACACCACTTGGCGCAACATATGTGGAGGAACACACCTTTATTGTTGATAATCAGCCACCTAAATTAGATAAGTTTCAACTAACTGATCTTGCAGGACAGCCAATGTCAACCCTTCAAGACCAAGGTGACGTTTATTTTGATGTTCGTGCAACAGATTGGGAGGAACAGCTTCAAAGTTATTTATTAGATACGGGAAAGTCAGATGTAGAACCCGTAGGGCGAATTGCCAACGAATTCATTTGGAGTGCGTGTAAAATTGGCGATACATATTGTAGGTTAGATTCTCCAGACCTTATTGCAGAAACAACTAATTCAGGAGATCCATGTTCATGTAAGAGTTATCATGAATATTATGAAGAAAGTCTTCCTGCAGCATATTATATTTATGAAAATAGATTCAAAACAATCTCTTCAGATGAAGATTGGACGCAGTATAAACTACCCTATGTATATGCAGATTGCTTAGTTGGAGATAAATCTGTTTGTGAGCTTAAATTGTACGCTGTTGACGACGAATTCGCAGTTTCAGATGTTGCTGAACAAACTCTGACTTTAACCACAACAACCGGTCGTTATGCACCTATAATTAAATTTACCTATGATGATCAAATCTACTCACAATTAGATCCGGATGCAGATTCTTTGGAAATTGATGTGCGAATAAAATCTTCAGGTAATTCTGAAATGCTCTCCTTTGATGCAGCAGAGACGTTGTACTATGAGTGTGTTGAGGATAATTGTAAGGAAGCAATTGATGGTGGATTTACACCTAAATTGGATTATGCATGGTATGTTAATGTTAAGACTGCAGATTCTGCTTGGGGTCGAATTGATGATAATGGTGTAAACTGTGTTCGTAGCGCAGATAAATATTGTGCATATGCAGAATCCACAACGCGTACTGAAGATGATTCAAATCGCGCAGGAACGCCATGTACTTGTGAATTGCTTTCAGATTGGTCTTTCCCAAAGGAAATATACCAAGGAGCGACGCATGCAGGTAGATTATTTGAATTTGAACGATTTTCCGAGGTTGGAGCATGTAGTAAGGATGGTGAGTTAAATCCTTGTAATGTCATACTTAAGGTAACTGATCCAATTACTAGCAAAGTAAGTCAGATGAGTTTTAGATTAAATATACTTGGCGCGGGAAACAACGCACCTGGATTTAAACATATCTTACCTACTCCTGCGATAGGCAGTACCGACACACCGTACACCTTTGATGTATTTGGTATTAACTCTGACGCAGGTGATGTAATAACTATTGATTTACTGGAAGGCCATGATTTGGAAAACGTAACGTTTGATGGTCAAACTTTTAATTGGACAACACCTGAGATTGGAACTTACGAAGTAACTTTCCAAGTATCTGATGGTGATGGTGGACATACTGTTGATAATGTTGTTAGTTTTACAATTGGTCTAACTGTCGATGCAGACTTTACGCTTATTAGTTCTAATGGTGATCCTGTTGATTCAACCGGTTCGATTATTGTAGGTGATCCATATACACTTAAGGCTAGAATTACTTCGGATGAAGATGTTGATGAATATCTATGGCAAATTGGCAATCTTGGCGAGCCATGGGGACGAATTGATTTAACGCCAAAAGATGCTAGAGGTGTTCAAGAATGGGTCTGCCGCGGAGAGGATATAACCTGCGGCGAACTTGAAAGTTGGCAATATTATAATAAGTTAGCTGGAGAGCCTTGCACATGTATTGATGCTCCACGATTAAGTAAAGAGATGCAGATATATCCTGAATCTTACTTCGAAGGTTCTTCAAGTCCAGTTTATACTTGGAGTTCACCAGGAGAGTGTCCATATGTTAAAGCGACAGATGCACGCGTTTGCGAAGTTAGTCTAACTATTTTAACTGAAAACAGCAAGGCAACCGTCTCAAAAACATATCCTTTAACATATACTTCAAATCAGTTCGACCTAAATAATGATCAATCTATTGACCTCGTTGACTTAGAAATATTTAGACAGGTTTTACTTGGAAATACGCCTGACGGTCTGTATCTATCTGAACAAGATATGGAGATGGATGGAGATGGAACGCTAACAATTAATGATTATATTAAATATCGTGAGGTGATACCAGATGAATAATAAATATGTACTAATTCTCGCGTTGTTAGCATTGATACCTTTTGCTAGCGCGGCAAATATTGTAGTGTATTCTCCAGCTACTGTCGGTTCTAGTTTTGACGTTATTATTGGATTTAACGAAACTTTCGCAGGATTTAATGGCGCAGAATTTGAGGTTGATGGCGCAGAGGTTATTGGTGTTTCAACGCAGCTTGTAAATACTGAAGCAGATCATTATCAAGATAGAGTTATTGTTTCTACCTCAAGACCAACTGCAGTCAAGAGTTTTGCAAAAGTTACACTAAGTGTGTCTGGTTCAGCAGGGGACGATGTTATAATCGATATTACTAATATTAAGATTTCATATAATGATGAATTGGGCATAGCTAAGTTACCATTAGCATTAGGATCTAAATCCCTTCAAGTTAGACTAAGTACTTGTGTGGATTATGAATTTGCAAGTACGGACTCCTCTGGCGCTAAATTATTTAACCTAATGTGTTATTGTCAAGAGGGATATGTACCAACCGTATCCTCTTTAGGTACACCTGAATGTACCTCTGAAGATTATGCTCAAAATATCTATGGTGATCACAGCGTATCTTGTGAAGATGGATTGGATGCGATTGGAGATACGGGATTCTGTTGCGAAGCGGGGTATGACTTTGCTCTGTCAAATAATCTTGCAGAGTTCTTGGGAACACCTTCTGACGCTTGTGATGTAACGCAGAATAAAAATCCAATAGCAAAGATAGATGATCCTGACGATAATGATGATTTTGACGAAGATGAACGTGTTTACTTTGAGGCAAAAGCATCTGATTCAGATGGTGAAGTTGTCGCTTACCTGTGGGATTTTGGTGATCGAAGTCAACCTTGGGGATACTTAGATGTAAATACTAAAGACGAAATCATCTGTAAGCCATATTCAAGTTCAGATAAATCTTGTTTAGAAGAAAATGCTGTTTCATTATATGATTATGATGAAGATGAAGAAGTCCCATGTTCATGTGAACTAAAATACGAAGATGAATTACTTAATATTTATCCAAAATCCGTTTCAACAAAACAAAAGACCTTCCACACATACAAAGACAAATATGCATGCACACCTTTTGATGATGATCAGACAAATGAATGTGATATAACACTTTGGGTATTTGATGATCGAAATGCAACTGGAAAGACCTCAATTGATATTGAATTGACTAAGAATGAGTTTGACGGTGGAAGTTCATTATTTTGTGGCGATGGTATACGTAATGGTGTTGAAGAATGTGATACTACTGTTGTAAACTCTTGTGCGACAGGTATCTGTGAAGATGATTGTACCTGTATGCCAAAAGCAACCACACCTACAACGATTACTGCAGAAGATATTGTTTTGGATACGGGAAATGATCCAGTTTGTGGTAATAGTCGTTGTGAGTTTGGAGAGACATCTGCAACCTGTCTATCTGACTGCCACTGTGGTGATGGAACCTGCCAAAAGACTTTGGAAAGTGGAGATACATGCCCATCGGACTGTGGATCTGGCTCAAGTACGATGATAATACTGATCGTAATACTTGCAGCATCTGGAATATTGTTTATGTTATACAAGAAAGGATTTGACTTTGGAGCGTTTTTACCTGCTAAGTTTAGTTTTGGAAAGTCCTCCAGTAAATTTAGTGATACACCAACTAGCGCACCTAAGAGCGACACAGGCAGTATTGAAGATTATATTCGTAGAACTAGAAAGATGGGTTATTCATATACTCAAATTAGAACGAACCTTGAGAAAAAAGGTTGGTCTGAAGATAAGATAAATAAGGTCTTCAGCAAAGTTGGCTTACAGTAAAGCCATTCACAAATCCTACTCAATGGATAGAAAAATAATAAGTATAGCGATAGCTTTATTGCTATTGTTAGTCGCAGTACCTAGTCTAGCCAGTGCGGAGTCAATTATCTTTGTATCTGATGCCGAAGTGCAGGGTAGAATTGTGTATCCTATTGATGCATCAGAGCCTACCTTAGTTGGAATCGATGCAGCCGATGCAATCTGTCAGAGTGAGGCAACTGCTGCTGGGCTAAATGGAAAATATATAGCATTTTTATCTACGGGTCTGCGGGATGTCAAAGATCGTTTATCTAATGACATTTTTAAAAATACTGCTGGCGAAATAATTGCGGGAAGACGTGCAGAATTATTTGATGGAGATATTGATGCAGCTATACTAACGCTTGATGGAGCTCCGATAAGTACTGGTGTCTGGACGGGTTCAAATTCCCTAGGTATGACTGCGGCTTTTGATTGTGCTGATTGGACTGCAATTGATCGACCCGGTTCAATTTTTCAGCCCGACGGTTATCGCGGGCATGCCAATCGCCAGAATGCTGAATGGATTAATTATGGGATGGATCCCTGTAAAAATCTACAACATTTATATTGTATTCAAGTCCCACTCCAACTCAATTATGAATTTGAGCATGTAACTGATTCATTATCACAAGCACGTTCGAATTATTATTCTGCGCTCCCAAGTAGTTTTTTAACTGAATTAGATATTATGTATAGCAACGAACTAATTCACTTTGAAACCGATAAAAATAACAAATATTTTGGTTATGCAATGTCTTCTGACGAAACGATTCAGACATTGAGTTTTAATTTTCAGGTAGATCAAGATTCAGATATCCGTGAAGTTTATTTTTCCCTAGCAGAAAGCATATCACCTTCCGGTACCACCGCCACTTTAAGACCTTTTGAGTCAGTTGGCGTGCAGATGATATTTAGTGACGATATGTATCGCATTAAGCCACATGTTTTTGATGCTGGTAAGTGGTCTCTGGAAGTTGCCGACGACATCGATTATCTTACCTTACCTGACGAAAAATATCAAGTAGATATTGTTTATGATCCGGGAAAGTATGTTAATATTAAAGTTTCAAATAACGATGATCCGAATGAGTATATTTTACATAACATTCCAATAACTTCTGAATATGATATGAAATATTTCATACTAAGTGGTAGAACTTCGATCGAAGATAATACGGATATTACTCTGGAAAATATATTGATTAATGGTGAAGCTTATCCACTAGATTTGGCTCGTGAATATCAACGTGCACATGCAAAATCGTATCCTGAAGCAAGGATTACTTCGCCCGAAATCACAACTGAAAATGGATATAGTTTGGTTTCAGATGAAACACAGAAATACTTTGCATATGCGTTAGAGAGTGATTTTGTTGGCGCTAAGACGGTAAGTTTTGACTATCGTCTTCGTAGCGGTGATCGTTCAAGCACTACTTTTGCATTAACTGAAGATCTACAGCCAAGCGGAACAGATAATCTATTTAGGCCACATAACTCTATTGGTGTAAAATCTTTCCATGACGGTGTGTCTGATAAATATTATCTTGTACCTTATGTTTTTGATGATAATAGTTGGCAGACTGGAGACAAGATTGAATTAGCAAATCCCTGGGATAAATATCATATTGACATAACTTATCTCGATCATGTTGCTGAGATTACAATATACGATAACCTTGATCAAGATCCACCAAAAATACCTACATATACATATACATTAAAAGATGATTTTAAACCAAATTTCTTCACAGTAAGTGGTAGGACTGGAACCAATGGCCTGGAATTAGATATTGAACAAGTTATGGGTGGTAATATTGATAATTGTGGCATACGCTTAACTGATGAACAAGTAAGCGCATTAATTACCTTTGGAAGTGAATCTGCAACATATGATGATTGTGCAGATTGCTATCGTAAAGCATATTCCTATGATGATGTTACTGCTTCTAAAACCTGTTATTATGGATATATTGGATATGATATAAATGCTGGAGGTCAAGTCCGGTGTATTTATGATAAGACGGAATCCTTAAAGGATTTACCCCCATCCGAACGTCTACTGACTTGTAAGGATCTAAGATATTCTGGTGAATATTATTGTCATGATGGAAAGGACAATGATAATGATAATTTAATTGATTGTGCTGATGAGGATTGCGATAAAAAATTATGTGCTGAAGGGCTTCAGTGTAAGTTTGGTGTTGGTTGTGTTTTAGATGCTGGGGAGAATACGCCATATGAATGTAGTGATGGAATCGATAATGATGATGATCAGACAGTTGATTGTGCAGATCAAAGTTGTTATTTAGTTCAAGGTCCAGAAAATGCAAATGGATTTGCAGGTAAATGTTCTGGAGGCAGTGAATTTGCTAATCCGGCAGATTATGCAATGTGGTGTGGGGATGATTATGATAATGATGCAGATGGGCTTGTAGATTGTCAAGATACAGACTGTGCAGATCAAAGCTGTGGAACTGGATGCCTGTGTAGCTCTAACGAGAAACATGAAATTGATTGTTTTGATGGCATAGATAATGACTTGGATTATGAATGTTCTTATGAGCAAGAGCCTGTTTATGATTGTACGGATGATGCCTGTCAAGATAGTGATGTATGTGATGGCGATCTTAGTGAAAGTTGGCCTATATTTGTAACTCAGACAAAGACTGACGGTACTATTGAATTCCAAGGTAAGGCAGGCCTTGCTGCGGCAGATGCAATATGTCAAGAGGAGGCCGATTCATATGATTCAATTGTTCCAAAGGGTGTGTATAAAGCAATTATTTCAGATTATCAAAATAATGCTCGAGCGAGAGTGATGGACGGTAAATTTTATAACAATCGTAAAGATGGTGGTGCGCAACAGATCGCATTATCTAAGGACGATTTATTTGATAATTATCCACTTGACGCAACCCCTGCTTATGATGTAGAAGGTAATTTTATTGATACGCAGGTTTGGACAGGTTCTAATGCAAATGGTCTTAAGATCGATATATCTGGATATAGTCGAGTATGTCACTGTGACTGGAAATCAGATAATAGTGGCTGTGCAACTCTTGGTAAAACTGGTAGTTCATCTGCAACAGGTTCAGATTGGATAAGTATATCTGGTGCTGAAGGTGACGCAGATTGTGAATATGATCCAGATGATCCCGAGGATATTGAAGTTGTAGAACTTTCATTATATTGTGTCAAGGTTGCAGAATCTAACGAGCCAGAGATTTGCGGATACAATAAGGTATGTGCCGAGAAAACCGAATATATTGACTGTGATGATTCGGATTGTAGCGATACGCTTGAATGTAAGTCAGGTTATTGTTTAGGTGGAGCATATTCTTGTAGTAGTTTCCGATTTGGTAATGATTGTAGATCCGCACCGGGATGTTCGTGGATAGAACTGTTTGGCCAAGGTCGATGTGTTGGATTTGGCAGTAGTTGCGATGAATTGCAGACTTCCGAATGTAGGTCTACTACGGACTGTACTTGGGACTTTGGTGAAAATTGTAATAATTACAAAGACGATGATTTTGATGATTTAATTGATTGTGAAGATCCAGATTGTGATGCTGAATGTGTTGAGATCTGTGGAGATGGAATTGATAATGATCGAGATGGTGACGTAGATATCGGTGATGATGATTGCGCACACCTACGAACCTGTCCACAGCAGGGATATATTGCTGGCGATGACCTGAATGGCCAGTATGTGGACTTTTACTGTAATGCAGAATATGAAATTGAGCTATATCCTGAAGGTGGAACATGTCCATTGAACGGCGAACCAAGAGCGGTTGGTGATATCTTTGCAAGCTTGTTTGGTGGTGAAGATAAGATGGTTTGTTATTATGATTATCAAATGTCTTCACCAGATGATGTTGGAGACTTAGCTATTCGTGAGCTAGCAACGGGAGATTATGCAGATAAGGTTAAGGTCTTATTTTATTCAGCTCCAATCCACTATAATGCGGTTTTCAAAAATGAATACCTTTCTTATTATGGACAAGATCCAATAACGCAACCACTTTTAGCTGACTTGAAAATTGATAAAGATGTTTATTGTAAACTTAATTATAAGCCGGATTTAGATGGTGCTGAGAGCATAAAAGGCATATTTAAAGATGAAGGAAACATATTAACTCTTAATTCGCCATGTGTACCCGATCCAACTGCAAAGACTTGCGCAATGGTGGGATCGGAATGTATTTCTGAACAAATTCCGATATATGATTGTTCAGATCCTGTCTGTGCAGATGCTACTGCCTGTCAGAGCAATTCAATTATATTTGTTTCAGAAACACAAACAGATGGATCAATTAGCTATAATACTGAAACATGGTCAGAAGAGCGTGATTTAATTTCCCAAGATATTTATAACAAGTATTCGTGGAATAGCGAGGTCTACCAGTCTTTTTCTATTGTTAAATATACGAAGATGACTTCAGTACAACTAGAATATGGTTACGACTCAGCAAACGTTGCAGTGTCCATATCACAAGATGGAACCGAACTAATTCGAAGTGAGACCAAGTCACTTCTGGCTGATGGACAAATATATGCGGGATATGTTCGGGTCTTATTTGAATTGCCTATTGAACTTGCTCCGGGAGAATATCGCATAGAAACCCATCAAATTAGTGGAACTCCAACCCTTCGGTATTCTAACATAAATGCTTACCTTGATGGTGAATCAGATATTGGAGGTGGCGTTGATACTGATTTAGTATTTAGGATAAGTGGTTCTGAAATCGATGGAGATGTTATAACGGGAATCGATGCAGCAGATGCAAGATGTCAAGCAGAAGCAGACGCAAACGAGAATCTTGTTGATGGAAAATATGTAGCATTATTATCCACTTCAACCCAAGATGCTAAAGATATCGTAGCAGAGGGTATATTCTATAATTCAAAAGACGAGATAATTTCAAATAGTAAATCTGATCTATTTAACCAAGATCATATTAATGGCGTATATCGTTTAGATCGAATATATCCTCCTTATGATATTTGGACGGGTTCAGATTCAGATGGCACATATACTGCGAGTTGTAATGATTGGACAGATGACATTACGGTGTTTGGTGGCCGAGTAGGTGCTGCAAGGTCTCGGGACGAGGTATGGATAAGTAATGCGTTTGGTGACTGTAGCACGGATGTCTATTATATTTATTGTGTGAAAGTTCCAGAGGTTTTAACTCAAACAGAACCATGTGGATATAAGTTAGATGAGGTTATCTGCGAAGAAGATTCTACTCGTTTAAATGTTTACTATGATGTACTGAAAGCAAAACAAATGGATTTTGGTGTCACTTATGACTCTGATTGTGCTGCATGTCCAGATGGTTATGATGTATCGGATCTATCTGAGTCAGATAAATTGGTCTGCCAGGTATCGCCAGTAATTCCAATAGACCCAATCGTTACTTTAAAGGTTCTTGAAGGTGGTAACGCAATTAATCATGGAGATAAACTTAATGTAGCTAACTTACCTGCTGGAGTCTATTTTGGTTTTGAAGAACAATCAAAACAGCTAGTTGATTATACGGTTACTCTGACGGAAAATTGTGTATTTAGCGAGGGTGATAGCTTAAATGGCGCTTCAAAAGAGTATTCGGGAACAAGTGAAAAATTTAGTAAACATATCTATGTTGGAAAGAGTGGAGAAACTACTGCCGATTGTAACGTTCATTTTGAAGCATATCTTGGAGATCAAATTTACGCTGAATCAATTACTTTTACATTAGAAATACTGGCAATACTTGAGGACTGTGATGATGGAATTGATAATGATGGTGATGGCGATATAGATTGTGCGGATTCATCTTGTTTTGATGATGGTAACTGTAAAATAATTTGTATTGATGAAGATGGAGACGGATACTTTGCAAACGTAGCTCTCGGTTGCGCAGCAGACATAACACAAGTTGACTGTGACGATGGCATTGAGCCAGATGATTGTGGAGCAGCATGCAACCCTGGAAATATTGAGGAAGTTTGTGATAACTTTGACCATAATTGTGATGGCGATCCTTGGGAAGATACGCGAGTCTCAGTATATACTGATGAAGATGGCGATACCTGGGGTATTGATGGAAATATGCAAATTTGCCCACGTCCAGAATATATGAATGGATATGCAACTCGCGCAGGAGATTGCAATGATAATAAAGATACAGGTGCTGAAGTTAATCCTGCAGCTACTGAGAGCTGTGATGGCATAGATAATAACTGTGACGATCAGATCGATGAAGGATTTACATTTAGTGATTATTACTTGGACAGTGATGGCGATGGATTTGGTAATATTGAAGATAGTCTTTCATTATGTAAGGTAGAACCTGGGCGCGTATTGGACTCAACAGATTGTAATGATGCACGAAGTGCTATTAATCCAGCCCAGACTGAAGCATGTAGCAATGGTGTAGATGATGATTGTACTATGTTTGAAGACTGTTTAGATATAAGTTGCACATCAAGTCCGGCATGTAAGATCAGTTCAGAAACCGATTGTACTTTCTATGAATCAATTAGTAAAGATACGCTGAGTTTAGATGTCCCTGCTGCAGCATATAGCTCCACTAATGGCGTAATTTCATTTAAAGCGATTATTGAACCAAATCGGTATATTGTTGGTGATTATCTGCTCGCTAAACCTACAGTCTTATCTAAGATCGACCTACAATTTATAGATACCGCTGAGGCAAGTTATCCAACCGAATATATCTTTTCAATCTCAGATGGCAATACCTGGAAGACCATCGATAACTTCCAAATCCGACGTATTGATGATACGCATGTAACTTTATCTGCTAGCTTTGCACCAACAAACGTACTGCATGCAAAATTAATTGTTTATAAGACAGATACAAGAAATGCCGAAGGATATGTTGTTGGTTTTGACGGCATTGATCATGATTTACGAAATAGTTTTGACTTTTATAAATGCACCTCAACATGTGTTTCAGACTGTAGTATCACTAACTGTGGTTTAGATAACTGTGGCAGGTCTTGTGGAACTTGTACGGATGGTGATGTATGTAGTGATGTAGCTGGCGGAAATTGTGTAAATCCACCAAATGTTTTAATTGATAAGGTATACTATGATCCAGCCCAAATTAACCTCCCAACCACTATCTACGCAGATATATACAATGATGGTGGCGTAGTAACTCCGGGAGGGGTTAATGTTGTATTCTATGATCCCGATTCAGGTTCAGAACCTGATGTTGTTTCAATTGCTTATTCTGAAATCGAGCGCAATAAGGTACCTGCAACAGTTATAGAAAGCCCATGGACTCCAGTAAATCTTAATCAAGCGCGGGTATGTGTGATAGTAACTGACGAAGATGTAACGCTAGACTTTTTGTCTTCGATCGGCCCAAGCAATAGTGAATGTATTGACGTAACTGTTGTTGAATGTGTATCTGACGATGAGTGTGAGTACACAAAAGATAATTCCGATAGTTGTGGATATGGTTTCTGTAAAGAGGGTCGTTGTGCAGAGGACGAGCATGAAGCAACAACCTATTACTTAGATAATGATGATGATAAATATGGAACACCTGATGTAAGTATTGAAACATGTAAATTATCTAAGACTCAAGAAGGTCATTATGTAACAAATTCTGATGATTGTAATGATTACACAGATAAGATTAATTTAGAATTAACTTGTGATGCATATGATGTTTGTGGAACAACAGAAAGTGTATGTGCTAAAGCATGTCCACAATCTCCTGCTGAAATTTGTGATGGCCTAGATAATGATTGTGATAATGTAATTGATAATGGTTTTGATGACCTTACTGCTACCTGTTATGTTGGCGTTGGCGAATGTCTGGATAAGGGTAAGAAGATATGTTCTAGTGATGGATTAGGTTATGCTTGTGATGCAACTGCTTTGCTACCGACCAAGGAAATCTGTAACGACGTGGATGATGATTGTGACGGAGAGATTGACGAGTTCCCACTTGCATGTGAATGTGAGTATGGTGATACACGAATCTGTGGTCTAACTTCTGCTGGCGAGTGTACTAAAACCGAACAATCTTGCCGTGAAGATGGTACCTATCCTGAATGTAGTCCCGTCTTGCCTGACGATAATATTGAAGAATGTAATGGCGTAGATGATGATTGTAATGGTGATATTGATGATATTGCCGCTAAAACGTGTTTTAATGCTTGCTTTTATGGTACACAATCTTGTTTAGCTGGTGTTTGGACTGACTGTAATGCACCACCACCTCCGGACAGTTATGATATGGATTGTAACAATGAGAAGTTTGGTGTCTGTTATCAAGAAGGAAAGATTGACTGTAATGGTAACTGTGATGCTCCATTTGTTTATGCTCGAGGAGAGTTGTGCAATGGTTTAGATGAAGATTGTGACGGAGAGATTGATAACGGATATAATTTAGGTGCTGAATGTACTGTTGGAAAAGGAATCTGCCAGAGAACAGGTGTAAAAATTTGTGATCCAAATGATCTGAATGACTGGATGTGTAGTGTGGATTACCCTGCTCCAGAATATTTAATCGAACAACTAGATCATGATACTTATCTTGGATATGCAGACAATAGACAGTCATTTGTTTTATATAAAGACACTATTTTGCATTCTGTAGAATTGTTCTTTAAAAATCCTGAAAAAATAGACGCGGTATCTATCGAACAATCTGGCCAGAAATTAATCAGCACAACTGAATATACAATCGTTAGTACAGAATCTCGCGGATCATGGGTTTCATTTAATTTACCAATCACTCTTTCTGCTGGAGAATACACTATTTTAGCAGAAGATCCTTCTGGACTTTCAAATATTCGGATCGCTACAACAAATCCTTACGCAGATGGAAGTTCTACTTGGCGAGCTGATGCAGATTATGCATTTAAGATATATGGCGCAATTGGCGTTGTTACTTCTAGAGATGAAACTTGTGATGGATTAGATAATGATTGTGACGGAGAGATTGATGAAGGCGTAAAGACTACTTTCTATAAGGATGTAGATGGTGATGGATACGGAGATGTGTCCAATAGTGTTGAGGCATGTGATAAACCTGATGGATATGTAACTGATTCAACAGATTGTGATGATACAAAAGGAAATATTTTCCCTAATGCTGCTGAAACATGTGATGGTGAGGATAATAATTGTAACTTCCAAATCGACGAAGAATTAGCTCGTGAGTGTTCTACAGACTGTGGAACGGGAACTGAAACCTGTTCAATGGGCCTGTGGATAAACTGTGATGCTGACCTGCCACCAGATAATTATGATGTTGAGTGTGATAATGGGGAATTAGGTCTGTGTAATCAACCAGGCAAGATTCAATGTGATGGTACCTGTGACGCACCTGCTGGAGAGCCACACCAAGAGATTTGCGGAAATGGTGAAGATGAAGACTGTGATGGTGAAGATGCTGTTTGCTGGGAATTGCAAGATGATGATGGAGATGGAATGAGTGAAGAACAAGGAGATTGCGACGATTCCGATCCTGACGTCTATCTTGGCGCAACCGAATATTGTAATGGTGTAGATGATAATTGTAATAATATAATTGATTCAGATAGTTGGGATATTGGCGAAATCTGTTATTCATCTGGAACGGGTGCATGTAGTACTGAAGGTGTTAAGGTCTGCGAAACAGATACTCAAACCAAATGTAATGCTGTAGAAGGAAGTCCTACTGCAGAAATCTGTGAAGATGGAATTGATCAAAACTGTGATGGGTCTGATGCTGCCTGTGCATCGGAGTGTGTAGCTGGAGACGCAGATTGTAATGGAAATATTAATATTCTTGATGCTATGAAGGTTGTAAATTACATATTAAAGCAGAATGTGGTTTGTGAGCAAGACAATATTGTTTGTGATTATGATGGAAATGGTAAAATTAACATTTTAGATGTTAGTGGAATAGTAAACCTTATTTTAGCGGGAGGTAATCTATAATGATGAAGTACACTAAACTAATCTTGTGCGCTTGCTTAATGCTTTTATTAGTTAATGTATCTTATGCGCTCCAAGTTACTACTGAAGATCGCACTGTAACGTTTGGAGATCCGCTTTCAATTGGAGTCGACTTTAGTGAAGATAATATTGGCGCGATTGAACTTTACCTTAATTATGATAATACTAAGCTTGAGTATGTGGGATATGAACGTGGCCAAGACCTAGCAGCTAGCGCATATCTAGGCGTATCTGAATCCAATGGCGAAATAATTATTGCAGCAATTGATTTTATGGGCAATAAGATAAATACTGATATTGGCCAGCTTGTTTTACTAAAATTCAATGCTCTTTGTACTACGGATTGTACTACTTCATTAACTTTTGACACTTTAAGCTCAATCGTAGTTGATCCTGATGAGTTAGATCTCGCACCTGAATTTGTATCGGGTTTAATTACAATTCAAGCACCAATCATTAATCCAGAATGTGGAGACAATGTATGTAATGGTGCTGAGACTTGCGGAACCTGCCCCGGAGATTGCGGAGCATGTCCAGTTACTTGTCCAGATGGAACTTGTGATTCAACTGAAACATGTAGTTCATGCCCATCTGACTGCGGTGCTTGTCCAGTTAGCTGTGGCAACGGAGCCTGCGATGGTGCTGAAACTTGCCTGACATGTGCATTAGATTGTGGCGGATGTACTGACGTATGTGAAGAGTGTGATAGTCCAGACTCTCGCGTTTATGTGGCTAGAAAGACTGGCGATGCTAGTACTGAAATAATGTATTCATCTGACGGTACTACTTGGGGTGTAGTAGATGATGTTGGTCCAAGTAATATTTTAACAAGCATAGAATCTGATAACACCTTGCAATTTGGATCTAATACAATTTTTAAGAGTTGTGATCTAAATAGCTGGTATAGTGATATTGGATTACGTGTATCACAAATATATGATATAGAAACGTTCAACAATAAACTGTATGTGGCCACAGAAGAAGCAGATGGATCTGGAGCAATCTATCGACAGGATGATAATTCTTGGACACAGGTGGTTAATACATATACTCCTGCAAAATCTTTAGCAGTATTTAATTCAGCACTTTATGTTGGAACTCCCGATACGCTTCTGAAGACAGCTGACGGCACAACTTGGGAGTTTGTTACAACTAATTTAGGAGATATTACTACCTTAATTGTGTATAATGGTAAGTTATATGCTGGACTTGGTGATGGAACTGTCTGGAGTTCATCTGATGGGACGGACTTTGGCCGTCGTCAGGTTTTAAACACAGACGACACCGCAATCACCTCTTTTGCAATATTTAATAATGCGTTATATGCCGGAACTACTAAAACAAACGCGGCATCTATCTACAAGTATGATGGATCTGGATGGTGGGAGCGATATCGTGCAGAAACGAGTACTCAAGATAGTTATGTAAGTGATTTTGCAATATCTGATGGATATATCTATGCAGCACTTTCTAATGATCCTGCTACTTCTTCTGGCGGAACTATAATTCGTTCAATTAATGGAAACACCTGGTCAACAGTATACTCTGATACAAATGGATATGGATTTACAACAATTATTGGATATGATTATTGTGATGCAAAGGTGGCCTGTATTTTTGAAGATCTTGGAGATTGTGTAACGTGTGGGGATAACTCCTGTGAAGCTGGTGAAGATTGCCGAAGCTGTGAGGAAGATTGTGGCGAATGTACCGAAGTCTGTGGTAATGGTTATTGTTTAGAGGATGAAACTTGTGACTCCTGTGCATTAGATTGTGGCGCATGCCAAGTTTTACCCAATCTTGAAGCGAACTATATACGTCTCATTGATGGACAGATGCGATTTGGCAAGGATTTAAATCTTAAATCAATAATCTCGAACACAGGTGATGCTGAATCTGAAGCATTTACTATTTCATACAATGCCTATGCTGAACAGTCTTTCTTTAATATGGTAACTTCTGGTGATTATGATTTAACTGCTAATTATGTACTTAAGACCCATAATATACCATCTCTTGCTAAAGATTTGCAGGTTGAAGACACATTTACCTGGGTTGTAGATCGATATGGTGAATATGAAGTCTGTGTGTATGTTGACCCAAGCAACGAGATTATGGAGAACGAAGAATTATTTGATCTGATACTTCGTGGACAGAGTGATAATCTTGCCTGTGTTGATGATATTAATATTTGGCAATGTACTAGCTCTGCAGATTGTACTGAAGAGCCACCATTATCCGAATGGGGAGCTTGCGAATTTGAAGATGCTTGCACTGAAACAGGTATTCAATATCGTACTAGCTATACCTCTGTTTGTGATAATGCTCATATCTGCGGATTTACTGAAGAGCAGATCTCACAAGAATGTACTCGAACAGTAGGCACAGTTGTAGAAATTTGTGATAATCGTATTGATGATGATTGTGACGGCTATGCTGATGCTTCAGATTCAGATTGCCAGAAACCCGAAGATTGTGTGGATAATGATGGCGATGGATTTGGTGATGGATGTATTGCCCCAGATTGTAATGATGCGGATCCTTATGTCTATCCAGGTGTAGCTGAACGCTGTAATAATCAAGATGATGATTGTGATTTGGAAGTGGATGAAGACTTTAAGACTGCCGAAGATATTGGTGCCCTCGGAAATGATTGTAGCTTAGGACAGGGTATCTGCCAAGCAACAGGCGTATTTGTCTGTAAGACAGATGGAACTGGAACGGTCTGTGATGCACTGCCACTTGGCCCACAAGTAGAAGACTGTATTGATGGAATTGATAATGATTGTGATGGATTAATCGACCTTGTTGATACGGACGATTGTCTAGAGTGCTTAAATGATGCGGCGTGTGACGATGGTTTGTATTGTAATGGTGTTGAATCTTGTGACGCGGGAAAATGTGTTGTTGGCGAAGCTATTGTCTGTTCAACGAGTCTAGAATGTGCAACAGCTAGCTGTAATGAAGAAGATGATGCATGTAGTGTAGATGTAATTAATTGTGCATGTGTAGCTGATGTAGATTGTGATGATGGTAATTCCTGTACTGCGAATACCTGTGTTGAGGGTGCTTGTGAGATTACTAACTTAGCAAATGATTTAGATTGTGATGATGGATTGTTCTGTACGGATGTAGATCGATGTATGGATGGTGTTTGTAAGGGATCTACTCGAAGTATTGATGATATGGTTGAATGTACTATTGATACCTGTAATGAAGCTGGTAAGGTCGTATCTCACGTAACAAATAATGATTTATGTAATGATAACCTGGCATGTACAAAAGATGTCTGTCATACTGGAACTGGATGTGCAAATACTCCTTTGACTGCATGTGTATCTAATGATGGATGTTGTCCTGCCGGCTGTACGTCAACTGATTCTGATTGCTCTGCAAATTGTGGCGATGGTGTCTGCGGTATTGGTGAAAATTGTTTGAATTGTCTAACCGATTGTTCATGTGGTACTGGTCAGATATGTTCTTCAGCCGGAATCTGTTTTACTACGTCATGTATTCCAGATTGTACTGGAAAAAATTGTGGCAATGATGGTTGTGGTGGATATTGTGGAACCTGTGCAGAAGATTATGCTTGTAACACCAACGGTTCGTGTTATCTCTGCGATGTAACTTGCGAAGAATTAGATTATGAATGTGGAACATATAATTTCTGTGGACAGGATGTAGTCTGTGGAAAGTGTGATAGTGATGAAGATTGTGACGATGGTGAATGTGTGCCTGAAGATGAGGATAATAGTGGTCACCGTAATTCTGATTTCTCCCAGACAATCACATATGTGTATCAATGTAATGATACTCTGGACAATGATGCAGATGGAAAAATAGATTTGTTAGACCCAGATTGTACTGCCTATAATGATAATAGTGAGCAATATATTGCTCCAAAAACCACAAAAACACCAATTACTATCACTAAACCAAAAACAACGACCGTAACTACACAACCAACAACATATGACGACGCGTGTGGAGATGGTACGTGTGGATCAAGTGAAAATACCAACACCTGTCCAAGTGACTGTGCTAAGTCAAACCTACCTTGGTTCGCAGTTATCGCATTGGTCTTTGGTGGGTTAGGTTTTGTACTATATCGTCATTTTAAGTCTCGAGGATTAGATACAAGTCAATTTGATGTAGATACGCAGTTTACTGAGAAAGTTACAAAGCCAAGTAAGCCAGTTTCACGTATTAACCCCTCTCTAGCAGCATATATACGTAGTGAACGGGCAGCAGGATTCCCTGATTCTAGCATACGACAGGCATTAGTTACTAAAGGATGGTCGGCTACACAGGTAGATCGGGCAATAGCACTTACTCGTTAGAGACTCTTCTCGTAAAGCTTATAAACCGTGATTTATGTATGTTTACATTGCAATAAGAGCAAGATCAATGCTTACTCACATTCACGAGCTCATTTTTGAGCACATCAATCACTGAAAACCTTGAAAGACAACGACTTAGTTGTTTAATCGAAGAAAAATAGACGAGCCCTGAGAACGCTCGGCATTGATTCTAGAATAAAATTATTGCAAAATAACAAAAGCCTGGTTGAAAAATCAGAACAATTAGCAGAAAACGATAATGTAATGCTGCTGTTAGATACAGACCCTGCGTCGCAAAAACTAACAAAACAGATGCAAAATCCTCTTCAAGCTCAAGGTGTGAAAATTAACACAAAACTTGGACAATTGCTTTTACGTCCTAAGACGTAAAAAATAGTGTCTCTAACTAATGTTCTGAATACGACTGGGCAATAAAGGAAAATTGAAAATGGGAAAAATAAGTCCAGTATCAATAAAATACAATGTAGTAGCGAATATATCGCTTACAGGTGTTGCAGACAGACCTGACGTAATCGGAGCTATCTTCGGTCAAACAGAAGGTTTACTTGGCTCAGAATTAGAGTTAAGAGAGCTGCAAAAGACAGGCAAAATCGGCCGTATAGAAGTTCATATTAAAAATCATGGTGGAAAATCCACTGGAGATATTATTGTACCATCTAGTATGGGAAAATCTGAAACCGCAATTATTGCAGCAGCAATCGAGACCATCGATAGAGTTGGTCCCTGTAATGCAAAGATCCATGTTAGAGATATTCAAGATGTAAGAGTTTCTAAACGAGATTTTATATTACAGCGAGCAGAAGAATTACTGAAGAATCTCGTTGAGACCCTTCCAGATTCAACTGAATTTACTAACAAAGTTACTCAAACAGTACGTTCTATGGAAGTTTCAGACTATGGTGCAGATAAGTTACCTGCCGGACCGATGATAGATGGCTCAGATGAGATAATTGTTGTAGAAGGTAGAGCAGATGTTGTAACCTTACTTAAGTATGGTATACGTAACTGTATTGCATTAAATGGAGAGGAATCAACAGATACCTTAATTGAATTAATGCATAAGAAAGTAACAACTTTATTTGTAGATGGTGACCGTGGCGGAGTTTTAGTTATTAAGAAACTATCTGGCGTAGCTGAAATTGATTCAGTTGCACAAGCTCCAGATGGAAAAGAGGTTGAAGAGCTGACTATGAAAGAGATTCAAAAGGCTCTTCGAGCAAAGCAAACTTGGGAGCAGTACTCTGAAGAGCACGAACTTCAATCAAAACCCGATCGCTCACCAAAAACTAGCTCAAGAACCTCAACAAGAACACCAAAAACCAGTTCAACAAGAACCACAACTAGTTCAACGCGAACACCAAGAACATCTAGCCGAGACACTAGATCAAATAGTCGAGATACTCGATCCGATAGTAGCTCAACCTCTGTTCGTGAGAGATTCCCACGAAGATCAAGACCGGATGATTTTGTTCAGAAGCACAAAGAGACCTTAAAGGGCCTAGCTGACGACCTTATCGGAACACGTGGCGCATATGTTTTAGATGATGGCTTAAATATACTTGGAAAAGTTCCAGTAAAAGAGCTAGACGAAACACTTGCAGATCTTAGCGAACCAGTCTTTGC
>Ga0233431_1002217_pt1 | contig 28287 bp, 28 predicted proteins | sample SI_118_April2016_FD_179867 | JGI IMG/M metagenome (GOLD analysis project Ga0233431, IMG submission 179867) | Seawater microbial communities from Saanich Inlet, British Columbia, Canada - SI_118_April2016_200_MG | ecosystem: Environmental > Aquatic > Marine > Inlet | place: Canada: British...
CAAGATATACCGTCTGCTCGCAGACGGTATATCTCACATCTCTCGGTTAAATCGAGGTGGTTGTAAGTCTGTTCCATTGCATACCCAGCATAGCTGAGTGTTGCACTTCGTTTCGGAATCTAGCATCGCCCAATTCGTGCTGGGCCGGCATTGGAAAGAAGCCTCGGCGGACCAACAGAGCCGATACACCGAAGTATTTGCGAACTTCCTGATCCAGTCCTATGCGACCCGCCTTGGCGGCATTCGGATCGACCATTTCGAAGTTCAGGAAGCTCACGCAATTGGCAAAAACGATTTCCTTGTGCGATCAAAGGTTGATCGTGGCGCACGCAAGACCGTGCGCGCCGACTGGCGGGTCCGCGAAAGCGACACCGGTTTCAAGATCATCGACCTTTCCGTCTCGGGCATCAGCCTCGCCCTCACCTTGCGCGAGGAATTCGCCTCCATTCTGCGCAGGGAAGGCCTCGATGGCCTGATCCAGCTTCTCAAAGAACGCACCGTCTGAGCGGCCAATTCATATGGATGACTTCACGTTGGCGAGAGCCATCCATGTGATCGCGGTCGTGGCTTGGATTGGCGGTGTTTATTTGGTGACGACAGTAATTCTGCCGTCGGTCCGCAGCCTGTCTGCGCCCGAGGATCGCATCCAGGCGTTTGAGGACATAGAGGGGCGCTTTGCATGGCATGCCCGCATCGCCACCGTGGCCGCCGGGGCCAGCGGGTTCTATATGGTGTACGTGCTGGATGCGTGGGCGTGGTACCTCGATCTCGAGTATTGGTGGCTGCACGCCATGACCTTGATCTGGACCCTGTTTTCGCTGGTCCTGTTCGTTCTGGAACCCCTGTTCCTGCATGATTGGTTCCGCGCACAAGCCCGCCGGGCGCCCGAGCGGACCTTCCTGATGGTCACGCGCTTTCACCGCATTCTTGACCGCCAGCCTGATCACCGTCTTAGGCGCGGTCTATGGCGCGCATGGATGACATCTGAAAACAAGAAAGGCCCGCGCTAGGCGGGCCATTTCCGAATTCTTCGAAGCGATTTGGTTCCGCGTTACGCGGCCTTGCGCTCGATGGCCTTTTGGATCTGCTTTTTGACGCGCCGGAATTCGGGCGAAAGTTTGCTGTCCCGGGTCGCCAGAAGATAGGCGTCTAGGCCCCCCTTCTGTTCCAGCAGGCGCAGCGCATAGGTGCTGACGCGAACGCGCAAACCTTTTTCAAGGGCTTCACTCCAGATCGACGTCGCCTGAAGGTTGGGCAGGAACCGCCGCCGGGTTTTGTTGTGAGCATGGCTCACATTGTTTCCGGTCTGGACGCCCTTGCCGGTCAGGGAGCAACGCTTGGCCATCGGTCTGGTCCTCTAAATCTACAAAACAAATCAGGCCGCGTCGGTTGCGACCTGTGGACGCGGTTTATTAAGGAAATGCGGGGGCCGCGTCAAGGAAAAAGGGTTCCCGAACGCGGCTAATCACATTTGCCCGCCGTTTCCCCCGAATCCTAAAACGTTCCGGGGTATTTGCCACCGTCAATCAGCATGTTCTGACCGGTGATGAAACCGGCCTGAACGCTGCACAAATAGGCGCACAGCTCGCCGAATTCCGAAGGATCGCCAAACCGACCTGCAGCAACCCGGCCCAGCCGGATGGTGCGCATGTCGTCGTAATTCTTCTTGTTCAATTCGGCCATGGCCCGGGTATTGTCCATGTAGCGCTCGGTTTCAAAATCACCGGGAAGGATATTGTTCATGGTGACGTTGTGTTTGGCGACCTCGCGCGAGGTGCCGGCGATGAAACCGGTCAAGCCGGCCCGCGCCGCATTGGACAGCCCCAAAATGCCGATGGGAGCCTTGACCGCGCTGGAGGTGATGTTGACGACCCGTCCGAAACCCCGCTCGATCATGCCGTCGACGGTTTCCTGGATCATGAAGACAGACGCCAGCATGTTGTTGTTCAGGGCCTTGAACCAGATTTCCCGGTCCCAGTCGCGGAAGTTGCCGCTGGGCGGTCCGCCTGCGTTGTTGACCAGAATGTCGGGTTGCGGACAGGCGGCAAGGGCTGCGGCCCGCCCTTCGTCGGACGTGATATCGGCAGCGATGGGCGTTACGTTCGCCTTTGTCGCCACAGCGATTTCCTCGGCCGCCTTCTCTATATTTTCCGGCGTTCTGGAAACGATCACCACGTCCACGCCCTCGCGAGCCAGCGACATGGCGCAGGCTTTTCCCAACCCGGCGCTGGCGCCGCCAACGATGGCCTTTTTCCCGGAAATCCCTAGATCCATTTGTTCTTCTCCTTATAGATAGCCACGACCGCGTGCTAACGTAGAACTCAATGCGGCGCTCCACATACCCCACGGCTTCCGCCGTGCCAAGGCAAATGCGAACACCATCAAAAGCAACGCCCAGAGTTCTTCGAACAGGAAGTTGCGCGAATACAATTCGAATTGCTTAATTGAAATTTCGCTACGGGCCATCAAAAAACACAAAAGAATATGATTGTCAACAATCGTGTTTTTTGCTAACAATCGTGTGAGCGGTTGGAATTGAATGCCGCCCCGTTTTGATGAGAGCACAATCCGCGTTCGATCAAGGCGGGAATGACGGAAACACACGAGAAAGAGACGTAAATTCCATGATCCAGCGCCCGCAATCGCTGACTTCGGTCGTTTTGAACGAGTTGGAGAGTCTGATTCTCTCGGGTCAGATGGGGCCCGGTGAGCCGATTAATGAAAAAGCCTTTGCCGAACGCAGTGCCGTCAGCCGCGGTCCGATCCGCGAAGCCTGCCGCAGGTTGGAGCAGGCCGGTCTGGTCACCATCATTCCCAATCGCGGCGTATTCGTTCGCAAACTTGAGCCGAAAGACGCCATCGAAATTTGTGATATTCGGGCTGTACTGTCGGGTTTCGCGGGGCGCATTCTCGCCGCCTGTATCACGCCCGCCCAATTGGCCGAACTATCGGACATGACCGCACGCATGGAAGCGGTCGCGCAATCGGGCAACGCCCCGGCGTTTTTTCCGATCAACGCTGAGTTCCACAACGCCATCTTCGAATTCGCCGGCAATAAACGCCTGCGCGAAATGTATGCGGCGATCAGCAAGGAACTGCACCTGTTTCGTTGGCGGGCCATGCTGGTCAGCCCCGACCTCGCCAATTCCAATCAGGAACACTTCGCAATCATCGACGCGCTGAAAAACAACGACGAGACCGCCGCCGCCCAAATGATGGAATCCCACGCCATCTCGGTGAAAAACCGCATCGTCGACTCGGGCCTCGGAGACTAGCGCAAAACAGGAGTGCCGCCTTAGTGGCGCACGAACGAAATTCACAAATACAGACGGAGCCAGATTTCTTTCAACCTTTTTCAGACTGCCGCTTGAATATCGATTTTTTTCAATTTTTTGCTGAAATATCGACTTGTTTTTGGAAAATATTGTTGATAACTACTATTAAGAAAAGATTGTTGACAACAACAACGCTCGAGGATCAGTGCAAGACCACGTTTTTATGTCAACAGGGGAACAATTATGAGAGCCATTTGTAGAAAACTAGCCTTAGTCGCGGCATCGTTGCTCGTAACGACGCTATTCGTGGCGGGCAATGCGCACGCTGCGAAAATCCGCATTGCGCTCGCCGAAACTCCTTCGGACGAATTGGCCGCCTTTTTCGTGGCATTGGATCGCGCCAAAGCCAATGGCCTAGATTACGAATGGACGGCGTTTTCCGACGAGGAATTGGCCATCCAGGCCATTCTAAGCGGGCAGATGGATATCGGATTCGGCACGCCGTATTCCACAATGCAGCGCGCGAAAGCGCCAATCCGGATCATTTTTCAACTGTCGAAATTGAAGTTCTTTCCGGTGTCCTCGAAAAAATATAGCAAGCTTGAGGACCTGAACGGCGAACCGATCCTGCTTCACTCGCGCGGCGGCGGAACGGACTCCATCGCCAACGTGATCGAAGACAAGATGGGTATCAAATTCGGCAAGCGGTCCTACGTTCCGGGAAGCGCCAACAGGATCGTCGCCCTGGTCGCCGGTCAGACGGACGCAACCATCGTCGATTTGTCCAACAAGAACAAACTGCTGAAGACGCAGGGGAACAAGTTCAACGTGCTTCCCATGTTCGAGGTCGACGCTAGCGACGAGGCCCTCTTCGCCAATCTGGATTGGATCAAGGCCAACGCCAAGGACATCGACATCTTCGTGAAGGCGCTGCTCAGCGTTTATCGGGACCTGCACAAGGACCCGACGATCATCAGCAGGGAAACCGACCCCGATGGTCCGATTGGGCAGTTGCCCAAGGAGGTTCTCGCTGAACTGGACGGCTTCTACGCCGAAGCCGTTGACGGCGGCCTGTACGATCCCAACGGCGGCGGCGCAAAAGCCGCGCGGGCCGATTTGGAATGGTACCACAAGGCCGGTCAGTTAACCGGAAAGTTCGCCGACCTGAAGGTTGAGGATTTTTGGTATCTCGAGCCGCTGAAAGGCGCCGGGAAATAAAACACCACGAGGATTAGGCGTCGGCCTTGCCGGCGCCTAAACCCCCTCGCACAATCCGTTCTCGACGAAGTAAAATTGTATTCTCCATGAAAAACAGACCCCTATTTCTAAAAATTCTTTCGGGCGTCCTGATCTTCGGAGCCTGGGAAGTGGCAGGCCAAATTCCGGTCAGCTTCGCCTTTCCAACATTCCTCGATTCCATGGCGGCGCTATGGGTCATGACGGTGGACGGTACCATATTCGTAGCCTACGCGGAAACGCTGAAACCTCTTGTAGTCGGCGTTCTGATTTCGGCTTTTCTTGGAATCGGCATAGGCGTCTGGATCGGGTTGAGCCGCAAGTTCGACTGGCTGGTCTCCCCGCTTTTTATTGTCATGCAATCGGCGCCGCTCGCCGCTCTTATCCCGTTGCTGGTCATGGTTTACGGAATTGGACTGACGTCGAAGGTGTTTGTAGTCTGCATCATGGCCATGCCGGTCATTGTTTTGAACACCGGCGGGGCGGTCCGCAACACGCCCGCGTCCATCGTCGAAATGGGAAATTCCTTTCTCGGATCCAGGCTGCAGGTGATAATGAAAATTATCATGCCTTCCGCCTCGCCGATCATCTTTGTGGGGCTTCGTCTTGGCATATCGGCGGGATTTATCGGCGCCATCCTTGCCGAACTGAAGATCACACCGACGGGTGTCGGCGATATCATCACCTACAGCCGCTCCATCGCCGACTACCCCGCCATGTACGCGGCCATTTTCTCCATCATCCTGTTGGCCGTTCTCTTCCTGAATGTGCTCGAGCGGATAGAAACCGTGCTTTTCAAGGGAATCAACAAAGGACTTGTCCCGGACTGACGCCGGGAGGGACGTAACAATTCATGCACGATAAAACACAATCACCGAACGCCGTTGAAGTCCGAAATGTGTGCAAGTATTACGACCAGGTCGAGGCCTTGCGGGACATGTCCCTGGATATTCCAAGGGGCGGACTGACCTCCATGCTGGGTCCATCGGGCTGCGGAAAAACCACTCTTCTGAAAATCATTGCTGGCCTGCTTCCGGCGACCAGCGGCGAGGTTTTCGTGAATGGAGAGGCGGTCACCGGCCCTGGACCGGAACGGGCTTTCGTTTTCCAGGATTTCGCCCTATTGCCTTGGGCCAGCGTCATGAGAAATGTCGCTTTCGGCCTTGAACTTCGTGGTGTCGCCAAATCCGAAAGGGAAGCGATTGCCGAAAAATGTATCGCCGATGTCGGTTTGAACGGATTCGAGAACTCATTCCCGCACCAGCTCTCCGGAGGCATGAGACAGCGCGTCGGCCTCGCAAGGGCATTGAGCGTCGATGCCGAGCTGCTGCTGATGGATGAGCCCTTCTCGGCGGTTGACGAACAGACGCGAAGAAAATTCCAGGAAGACCTGCTGAATCTGGTGAAGAGCCAAAACCGGACGTTCCTTTTCGTCACCCACTCGATTGAGGAAGCGGTCTACGTGTCAGACCAGATCGCACTTCTGCTGCCGCGCCCCAGCCGCGTTTCCGAAATCATTCAGCCCAGTGGATTCAGAGACAAGGATCCGGACAGCATCAGGCGGGATTCCGAATATCTTGATATCGTTGACGACATCTGGAAATCACTCCGCAGTTATGTAGAGTAGTCGAAACCATGAAACTATTTGGCTATGAATTACCGGCCGCGTCGTCTCTTCTCCTGTGGGGGTTGCTTTGGGAGATCGTCGGCCAATTGGAATTGACGTTCTTTGTGCCGGCCTTGTCGGAAATTTTCGCAACCCTGGTCGAAATTTCCACGACCAAGCCGTTCCTCAAGGCGTTGAAGGAAACGGGTCAGGCGTTTGCGCTCGGCACGTCTTCCGCCATTCTGATCGGAATACCCGTCGGAATCCTGATGGGGATAAACAAGCTTTTGGACGAAATGCTGCTCCCTTGGGTCAACGTGTTCCTCAGTGCGCCTCTGACAGCCTTGGTTCCGGTTCTGATGGTTCTGTTCGGATTTGGATTGAAAGCCATCGTCATCACGACGGCCTTGTTCGCCATCTGGGTTATCATTCTGAACGCCCGCGCCGGCGTCAAACAGATCAACCCTTCACTGGTGGAAATGGCGAACTCGTTTGGCGCAAACTCCTGGGATGCGTTCTCAAAAATCTATTTCTGGGCGGCACTGCCGGAAATTCTAAGCGGCGTTCGAATTGGTTTTATTCGCGCCGTCAAGGGCGTCATCATCGGCCAGCTTCTCATATCCATTGTCGGGTTCGGCGCCCTGTTCGAGTTGTATTCGGCGCAGTTCCTCATGAAGCATTTCTGGGCGGTTCTGCTGGTACTGTTCGCCATGGCGTTCACGATTTCTGAGTTCCTCGGCATGTTGGAGCGCAAGGTCTCGTACTACGCGGCCTCGAGATAAATTCAAGCTCGGTGGGATCAGAGCAATCTGATCCCACCCGGTCGCCATTCGCAGTCACGTTCAAGCACCGCCCAGACGGCACTCCCGCTTGGTCACTATTTGTCTGCCGGCTTCCCCAGATAATCGATCATCTTGGGCACGGGATTATCGCCCTGCCCGTCAGCAATCGCCTGTTCGTAAACCTGATGGGCGGCCTGGGCCACGCTTGAGGGCGCCTTTGCCGCCTCGGCCATGCCCGCGTAATAGCCCATGTCCTTGCCGGCGTTGGAAATAGAGAACCTGAAAGCCGAAATATCGTCCTCCTCCAGATAGGGCCGGACCCGGCGCAAAATGGTGCTGTCGCCGCCACCGGTTTGCAGCACTTCGCTCAGCGTTTCGATATCCACCCCGCCCTTGCGCGCGCACACCACGGCTTCGCTCAGAACCACCGCATTGGCCAGCGCCACATAGTTATGCAGCAGTTTCAATTGATGACCGGTGCTGACCCCGCCACCACGATAGATGTTTTCGGCGATGGCGTTTAGCAGCGGCTCGGCGGCGGCGAAGTCGGCATCCTCGGCTCCGACCATGACGTTGACGCGCCCCTCCGCGGCCTCCTTCGGCGTGCGGGTCATGGGGGCATCGATGTAGCGCGCGCCCTTCCCGGTAATGGCGGCGGCAACCTTCCGCGTTGATTCGGGCAACGCGGTCGAACAATCGATGACCAGCTTGCCCGGCCCCATACCTTCCAAAAGACCGCCAGGCGCGAACACAGCGCTTTCAACTTCGGGGGAACCGGTGACGACGATAAACACGACATCGGAAGCCCGCGCCACTTCGGCGGCGCTGTCAAACCCTTGCGCGCCTTTCTCTATCAGATCGTCAACCGGTTGATTGCCCGGATGAACCAAAAACGAAACCGCATAGCCGGCCCGTTGAACGCTGGTCGCCAGCCCGTGGCCCATCATGCCGATCCCGATGAAGCCCACTTTCCTGTCGTCGCTCATTTTTCTCTCCCCTGAATTAGTGCCCGGTTTCGTTTGTGCGAATGTAATCCCCCGGCGATGTTCTGTCCCGGCCTTTCTGGCGTTCAGCGGCTTTTTTGGATTCTCGGAATTTTCGGATATTTTTCTATTTTTTTTGTTTCGTCGGTTTTTATCATTTTATTTGGTTTTTCGAAGAATTACGTTTTTGCCGGGAAAAAACACTTTTTATATAATTATTTCAATATATTACAATTTCCCCGCAGCGCAGGTTTTGCGAAAAAATATCACATGCCCTTGCCGACGGTAATTCGCGCGGTTTGGTCGCGGCCGTAGTAGCGCCGCGCAAAATAGGTCAGGGTCCGCTTCAGGTAGGCATCCAGCTCGGCAAACGTGACTTGCCCATCGCCGTCGCCATAAGGGCTCTTGTCGGCCTCTCCGCTCATGGCGTTCAGGTAGTATTTGGTGAACAGGCCGTGGGATTTATCCTGCTCCCACGAGGCGATCTCGTCGGGCGCGCCGGCGGCAATGACGGTAACGCCAGCCGGAACCGCCGCGGCCTTGGGCCGCACGTAAACAGCGGACGCGGACTGGATTACCGACCCCGCCTGGCTCGCCCCCGAAAAGCACGTCTCAAGAACCACCGTCACCGACCTGGCGGGAAGACGGCCGAGGTTGTCGTAAAGCGTGGACAGCGCATAGCCGTTCAGCTGAATGCGCGATCCATCGGCATCGGCGGGAACCAGATAGCTTGACCCCTCTTTCCCGGCGGGTGCGCCATGACCGGCGTAATAGACCCACACGCGCGATTGTCCTGCTACCACCCAATCGTAAAGCTGGCCGCGATGGTCCTTGTCGCTGCCGAACACGCGCAGCAGGTTGGCGTTGGTCGCGTCCTTAAGGAAGATGACGTTGCCTTCGCGAACCCCCAGCGCGCTCGTCGCATAGCGCCGGAAACTCTCGGCGTCGGCATAGGCGGGAACCACGTCGGGGATGTCCTTGGCTAGCCTCGCGTAATCAGCATTGCCGATGATCACGGCGATGTCGTCGGAACGCTCGCTTGCCGCACGGTACGTCACGTCAACGGGCCTCGTCGGAAACCGGTCTTGCGCGCCGGTTTGACTTTGCGCCTGAATCGTCGGCCTGGGGGCGGCGACTGTTGCGAACGACCTGTCATCAAAAATGGCAAGACGCCGTTTTTCCAGCCGCTTTATTCCGACCGGCGGTGGCTCCTGGCGGAACAAGTGCACCTTGGAGCCGCCAAAATCCCGGGCCAGATACACTTTTTCTCCGGCGCTCACGTCCAGCGAGAAAACCGCAGGATAGCGTGTCATGGACGCCGAGCGTCGCTCGACCTGATAGTTGCCCGCCTCCAGAAGTGCTGCGATGAAAGTGCCCTCGTCGACCTCTCCGATGAACCTGCCGTTCAGGTAAATCCGGTCGGTGTCCCCCAAAGGAAGCGCGGTCACCTTGTAAATGTGAATGAGCGCCTTATCGGGCGGAAGCTGATAACTTTTGACGGTCGTGTCCTGCCGCAGACTACTGGTGACGACCGGTGTGTTGCACGCCGCCATAGCCAAAGCGGTCAGCGCCAACAAACCAATGTTGAAGATAGAAACCCGCAAAACCGACATCCCCTCGGCTGTAAGCATGGTACCAAGAGTATATGCGATAGCCCGGGAAATGGACACCATCCACCAACTTCCGCCAACGGTCCCACGATGGCGATGGGCGCAATCTTCAAAAATCAATTTCGGATAACGTGTTTCGGTGTTTCATATACAACGACAAGAACGTTATGTTGTTTCAACAACGGGCGGAACAAACCGCCCGACAGGAAACGCCGGAGAACCATGAACAAATCATTTTTGCGCGCTGCTGCGGCGGCGCTCTTCACCCTTGGTCTGGGCCTCTCCATGTTGGCTGCCGGGTCTGCCCAGGCGCAGAGCCACATGTCCAACACGGACTGCGAGATCGAATCCCGCAAATGCGAACGACGGGTTGAGGCCCAAAATCCCGGCACGGATCCGTGCTCGGCCTATCAGCGGTGTCAGGAAGGCAAAATGTGCGGCGCGGACCGCTGCATTTGCCTGCGCACCCACGGCAGCGCCGATCCAGCTCTGGCCCAGGAAGCTGCCGCCATGTGCTTTGGGATAATTTCACCCCATGGACCCAATACCTGCGACCGCTATGTCGAAGCCTGCCAAGCCTGGTTCAACACCCAGCACCAACAAACGCACCCGCCACAACCCCAGCCATCAAACCCCGCCACGCCGCCGGGTGTAGCCCAGCCGCTGCCGCCGGACCAAACGCCGCGCTTTCGCTGATTTTTGAAAAAATTTGGCGATTTGACGTTGCTCAAGGATGCTGTCATAGCCATCATGGTTGAAATGGAAAGTCGGCGGATGGTCGCCACCGCCTTTTCTAAAATTGCCGAAATTTTGGCCACAACCATTCAAAAACGAGGAAGATAAAGATGACCCGCGTTCCCAGCACTGTCTTCAAAACCCGCGTTCGTAACGAGGCCCTGGGTGGCCCCAATCCGTTCGAATGGAAAGACGTTTCCACCGACGACGTTTTCAAGAGCCGCAACGTGGTGGTCTTTTCGCTTCCCGGGGCGTTTACCCCCACCTGCTCGACCAGTCACCTGCCGCGTTATGAAGAACTCGGCGATGAGTTCAAGGCCCAGGGCGTGGATGAGATCGTCTGCCTGTCGGTCAACGACGCCTTCGTCATGTTCCAGTGGGGCAAGGCCCAGGGAGCCGACAAGGTCTTTTTGCTGCCGGACGGCAACGGGGAGTTCACGCGCAAAATGGGCATGCTGGTTGACAAGTCCAATCTGGGCTTCGGTATGCGCTCGTGGCGCTATTCCATGTATGTGGAAGATGGCGAGATCAAAAAGGTCTTCGCCGAAGCGGGCTTTGATGACAACTGCCCGACCGACCCCTTTGAAGTTTCAGACGCCGACACAATGCTGGCCTACCTGAAAGGCCGCTAAGGTTTTTCGAGCCACAAAAAAAGGCCCGCCGTTGTCTGGCGGGCCTTATTTTTTCGGGCGACGGTATTTGTCAGGCGGCCCAGGGTTTAATGGCGGCTTTCAATGCCTGATAACCTTCGATAAATCCGGGGCGCTCCCCGCCATAGACCTGATCGAACGTGGCCAGCACGCCGTCAAGGTAATCGCGCAGCTTCTGGTTGCCGGGGTTGGCATCGACGTAGGCGTCGCGGATCAGTACGAAGTGAATGCGCGGATCATAAGGCTTCTTGGTCCCGCCCACGCTCTCGTCTCCGTCAAGCAGCCGCAGCAGCATGGCGTCGGCCGAGCCCAGGGTTTGCTCGTGAATGGGCGGCCCATCCATGCGGTGCATGACCGACGTCATATCCCGCCCGTTGCCGGTGGTGTAGCCCATATCGCGCCACACGGCGTTCATGTCGGCATTGACGCCAAGATGCTTGGCCACGATGCCGCCGAACGCGCGCAGCGGGTCGGAAACGTCGGCCAGCAGGTCTGTCAGGCGATCGCCGTCCAGATCGGTGGCCAGCACGATGCTGTCGCGCTTCTCGATCAGGTCCCACATGAGCAGGCCGAAATTGGTATCCGAGATGTGCTGCTCGATCTGCCCGCCCCAGTTTTCCATACCGTCTTTGAAGTCAGGCGGCAGCAAGGCGATGATGCGGTCGATGTTTTCCTTGTGCTCTTCGTAGGCATTCACGGCGTATTTGCGGCCCACCTTGAACTTGGTGCCCTTCAGCAGCCACGTATGGAGACCCGCATTGATGCCGTCTTCCATGGCCTGCGTCGGCTTCATGGCGACGCGTCCCAAACTGCCCGATTCGTGAACCATCTTCAGGAACAAACGGTTGGCATAGGCCATCTGCACGCCGGGCGAGTTCATCTCCGTGTGGACATGGCCGGTTTTGGCATCGACCGTGAAGACCGCCCGGTTCTGCGAGTAAGGCAGGCACGGCATGCACCGGACCACCGTAATCGGCCCGTAGGGACGGACATTGCAAAACACGCCCGACTGGGTGCGCAAGGGCGCATTCGCCGATTTCCCCATGACCACGACCTTGCCGCCCTTGGCGTCGTTGACCATGGCGTCACCCGCCGTCGACCATTTGATCGAGGTAAACGGCAGATTGCCGAACCATGACAATGAGGCCAGTTTGGTGTCGTGCCGGTACTGCGACCACATGGGGACCGCGTAAAACGGCAAGCCCAAAACATCAACCGCCGCCAGAGTCCCAATCAGGGCAAAGGCATCGGTCAGCGAATGGACAATCGGGTTCACGGCAGCGCCGTGGTTCCCGCCTTGCCAGACAATAGCGTCGGGCTGCCCTTCCGGGCGGACATCGGCGGCCTCGAACATATCGGACATAAGGCCGAACAGATCACCTCCGTCAGCCTCGGTGCGGGCAATGGATAACAGATCAAGCATGGGCGCTCTCCCGTTCAATGGTCGATTTTACGTTTTCGCGTCCGTCGGGGTGCGCCCCAAAATCTGCGCGATGATAATGCGAATCTCTATCGCCCGGACGTGCGCGAACATATTAAACGCGGCGCGTTTTGGCAAGGCCGAGCGGAGCCACTTATTTCTGCGTCAGCTTGAACTCGATTCGGCGGTTGCGGCGGTGGCCGATTTCGTCGTCGCGGGCATCGAGCGGGTGGAATTGACCGAACCCGGCGGCGACCAGCCGTTGGGCCGGAATTCCACTGTCGATCAGAAACTTGACCACCGACACGGCGCGCGCGGTCGAAAGTTCCCAGTTGGACGCAAACTGCTCGTTATGGATGGGAATGCGGTCGGTGTGGCCGTCAACCCGCAGCACCCAGTCGATATCGCCGGGGATGGTCGCCGCGACTTTGCCCAGGGTGCGGGCGAACTGTTCCAACTGACCCATACCGCCCCCACCCAAAACCGCCTCGCCACTGCCGAAAAGAACCTCGGACTGGAAGACGAAACGGTCACCGACAATACGAATGTCGCGCCGCTCGCCCAGCACCCGGCGCAGCCTGCCAAAAAACTCCGACCGGTAGCGGGCCATTTCCTCGACCTTGCCCGCCAGCGCCTCGGCCAACCGCGCATCCAGCTTGCCGATTTTTTGTTCGTTGGTTTTGTTTTTCTTCTCGGATTCCTCAAGCGACATGTTCAGGGCCGCCAGTTCGGCCAGCACCGCCTCCAGATTGCGGTGCTGTTTTTCCAGTTCGCGTTCCTTCTCCGCCACCACCGCACGCTCATCTTCCAGGGCTTTTGCGGCGGTGTCCAAATCCCTCGCCGCACCCTCAACCTTGGCCTCAAGATCGGCGATTTTCGAATCCCGGTCCGCTTCAACGTCGGACAATTTGGCGTTCAACGCCTCGCGCTCGGCGGCCATGTCGTCAAGTTCGCTGGAAAGGCCGCTGGTCTTGCCGCGCAGAAGCACGTTCTCCTGATCCCGCGACCCCAGAAGGCGCACCGCCTCCTCGACCTGCTTCTCAAGGGATTCCAGGGTTTCCGGCGGGACCGTTTCGCCCAGGCCGCCGACCCGCCCCTCAAGGTTCTGGATCATCTTCTGGATTTCATTGAAGGTGCCGTCGGCCTCCTGAGCCGACGCCGAAACGCCCCATCCAGCCATGATGAACATGAGCAGGACAATTGATGAAAGCGCTGGTCTTTCCCCCATGAAGGCCTCCCAAACCCAAACACAGGGGAAAACTATAGCCCGAATTGCGGAGCGAACGGAACGATCAATCGCCGTCGATGTGGCTCAACAAAACCCGTCGGTCAGGCGCAGGCGCATTTGAAATTGCGTCCAACACATCGTCCACGGTGTCCACCGAGCTAATCAGGCGGGGCATGTCGGGATGGGCAAAACCGCCCGCGACCACATGGTCCAACAGGCCGCTCAACGGGTCCCAGAAGCCGTCGATGTTGAGGGTAACAATCGGCTTGGCGTGAAGCTGAAGCTGCTTCCAGGTGGCGATTTCCAGGGTTTCGTCCAGGGTTCCCAAGCCGCCGGGCAAAACCACGAAGCCGTCAGACAGCTCGTACATCTTGGCTTTTCGCTCGTGCATGGTTTCAACCACGACCAGTTCGGTAACGCCGGGATTACCCACTTCCAGCGACATCAGGAATTCGGGAATGACGCCCACAACCTGACCGCCGTTTTGCAAAACCGCGGTTGCCGCCAGACCCATCAGCCCGATGTTGCCGCCACCGTAAACCATCCGGATTCCTCGCTCGGCCATCATTTCGCCGAGACGGACAGCAGCCTCCTGAAAGCGGCCATTTTGGCCGACCCGGGATCCGCTGAATATGCACAGCGACTTGATTTCACCCTTCGGCGTTTCGTCACCTAACGCAAATGTGTTCACACCATCCACTTGGAAATCCCCTTTCGCGGCCCCTTATAGCAAGGACTGAAGGGGACGTTCACTTAATTTTGGAGGTGAAAATATGACAGGGACGTTTAGCAAGTTTGTGTTTCTTGCGCTGCTCGCCACGTTTTTGGCCGCTCCGGCGATGGCAGATGAAGCTGCAATTAAGTACCGTCAGGCCGTCATGAAGGCATTGGGCGGCCATATGGGCTCGGTTGCCGCCATCGTAAAGGGCAAGGTTCCGCATTCAGGGCACTTGGCCGATCACGGCGCAGCCATCGCCGCCATCGGAAATATGACCGCCGATCTTTTCCCGAAAGAGTCGAGCATGGGCAAAACGGGCGCCCTGCCCGCCATCTGGGAAAAGCCCGACGACTTCGCCAAAGCCGTCGGCGCGTTCAAGGACGCTTCGCAAAAGTTCGCCATGGCCGCCAAGGGTGGAGACATGGGCGCCGTAGGCGCGGCATTGGGTGCCCTGGGCGGATCATGCGGCGGCTGTCACAAACCGTTCCGGCAAAAGAAGTAATCGCTACGCCCGGCAAGACAATCATTGCCTTGGTTCTTGCGACCGCTTTCGGCTCGGGCGTTGCCCGTTCGGATGAAAGCGCGCAAGCCCTTGCGCGTGGAAAGTACGTCTTCGATATGGCCGGATGCGCCGCCTGCCACACGGACGAGCCCAACAAGGGCGCGCCCCTGGCAGGCGGACGCAAACTGCAAACGCCGTTCGGCGTTTTCTACAGCCCCAACATTACGCCGCATGGGCAAACGGGTATCGGAAACTGGACGGACGAGGAGTTCGTCAGTGCGCTCGGCCAAGGGATCGCACCGGACGGCAGCCACTACTTCCCAGTATTTCCCTACCCGTCTTACGCTGCCATGACCGAGCGCGACATGCGCGACTTGAAGGCCTATCTGTTTTCGCTGCCTCCGGTCGAGCGCGCCAATACGCCCCACGCCATAAATCCGCCCTTCGGGTGGCGGTTCCTCATGACATTCTGGAAATTCCTGTTTTTCGAGCCTGCGAAAACCGGGGCCCGAGACCGGGGCGAATATCTGGCCACTGCGCTGGGCCATTGCGGCGAATGCCACACGCCGCGAAATCCTTTGGGGGCGCTCGATGGCGGAATGGCGTTCGCCGGAACCCGTGAAGGTCCGGGCGGTGGCGTTGTCCCCAACATCACCCCCGACAAGGAAACCGGCATCGGCGGGTGGTCCGAGGACGATCTGGATACCTTTTTGACCATGGGGATGTTGCCCGACGGCGATTTCGTCGGCGGCGAAATGTCCGATGTCATTTTCGGCGGAACGGCACGCCTGACCCCGGCAGACCGAGCTGCATTGATCAATTTTCTTCGAACCCTGCCCGCTATTCCCCACGACGTTTCAGCCAAACCTAACGAGTGAACACCAGAACGTTGCGCTGTCTCCGCCGCCGTATTACTGTTAGGCAGTGATTTTGGGGTGTATTGGCACTGGTTGGGAATGTCTGAGGGGTCCGCGTGAATCGCCCGCTTGTTATTACCATCGTCTTTGGCGTCATCGTGCTGGTTGCCATCGGTGCGAACTTTCTGCTTTGGCAGCAGGAGGTAAAGGAAGATCCGTTGTCCGAGCAGGCCTCGGCGCCGCAGGCCGCCGCACAGGCCGCCGCCGACGCTGCCGAGAAAGCCAGACAGAGAGCCAGCAAGGCGGCTGAAGTGGCCGAAAAGGCGAAGACGGAAGCCAGACGGGCCGTGGCACGAGCCGTTGCACCCGACGCGACGGCGGAATCCAAGGAAGAAGCGGTCAAAGCCGAAGCGGCAGCAACCGAGGCCGAGGCAACCGCGAAAAAGGCAGCGACCGAATCCGTGGCCGCAACGGCGGTTGCCGAGGCGGCCGCTCAGGCCGCGAAAATGACCGAGGCCTCGGCGGAACCGGCCAAAACACAGGCCGCACCCACACCCGCAGCCCCGCAAACGGCCGCCGTTCCAAGCACGAAACCAAAAACCGAGCCGACGCCCCAGCCGGTCGCCAAACCGGCCGCACCCATTGCGCCGTCTTTCGACGTAGTGCGGATCAACCCGCAGGGCGATACAGTCATGGCGGGACGCGGCACACCCGGCGCAAAAACGCAAATTCTCGATCGTGGCAAGGTCATCGGCGAAGTAACCGCGGATGCCCGCGGCGAATGGGTGTTCATTCCGGATCAGCCGCTGCCGGCGGGAACCAGCGAGTTGACGCTGCAAACCGAATCCGCAACCGGACAGACCGTTGTATCCGAAAAGTCGGTCATGCTGGTGGTTCCGGAACAGGGTAAGGATATCGCTGGCCGACCGACGGAAAAACCGGCGCAACCGCTGGCCTTGCTGGTTCCGACGGAAAAGCCCGAAATGGTGGCGGTCCCTGACAGACCCGCGCCCAGCGTCGTACTGCAAAAGCCCAGCCCCGGCGAGGCATCCCTGCCCCTGACCGTGGACGCCGTGGATTACGACGACGAGGGACGGCTTAGCATCAGCGGTCACGCACCAATCAAGGCCGTGGTTCAGCTTTATCTGGACACCGGCTTCATCGGGCGCGCCACGGCGCAAGAAAATGGTGTGTGGAGCGTCACGCCGGACGTACGCGTCAAGCCGGGCATTTACACCTTGCGCGCCGATCACGTTGATTCCGCCGGCAAGGTCATGGCCCGTGTCTCCATACCGTTCGCCAGGGCGGAACCGGTCGCGCCGGGACCCGGGCGTTATGTCATCGTTCAGCCTGGCAACAGTCTGTGGCGGATCGCGCGGCGAACCTATGGTTCGGGTTTCGGCTACACGGTCATCTACGAAGCTAACGCCGACCAGATCGCCGATGCCGACTTGATCTTCCCGGGTCAGATTTTCGCCCTGCCTAAATCGAACTAGATAAGCGGGATCGACTGTGTTGAAATCCGTTTTTGTGCCCATCCACCGTGCCGGCTGGCCGTTTATTGCGATCTTCGCCGCAATCGCTGTGGGCATGGCATGGGTGTGGCCGCCTCTGGGCTGGATCGGCGCGATTCTCACTCTCTGGTGTATCTGCTTTTTCCGCGACCCACCAAGGGTAACGCCGTTGCGCGACGGCCTGATCATCAGCCCGGCGGATGGCGTGGTTCAATTGATCGACCGCGCCGCCCCTCCGCCCGAACTGGACATGGGCGAGGAACCACGCAACCGGGTTTGCGTTTTCATGAATGTCTTCAACGTTCACGTCAACCGTGTCCCCATTGACGGTACCATCGCCGCCACCCATTACCGCCCCGGAAAGTTTTTCAACGCTTCCCTGGACAAGGCGAGTGAATTCAACGAACGCCAAAGCCTGCGCCTGACCACCGTTGAGGGCCGCGACATCGCCTTCGTGCAAATTGCCGGGTTGGTCGCACGGCGCATCCGGTGCGACGTCGCCGCAGGCCAATTGGTCAAGGCTGGCGAGCGTTTCGGCTTGATCCGCTTTGGCAGCCGTGTGGATGTTTATCTGCCGGACGGAGTTGAGCCTCTGGTCGTTCTGGGCCAACGTACGTTGGCCGCCGAGACGGTTCTGGCCGACCTGGGCGGCACGGAACCGGCACGAACCGGTGAAATCCGCTGATGGCACGAGCACCAACCCATCGCCGACGACGCCTGAGGGCGCTGCCCTTCAACCGGATGATTCCCAACATCCTGACCCTGCTTGCCCTGTGCGCCGGACTTTCGGCCATTCGGTATGGTCTCACCACCGAATGGGAAAAGGCGCTTCTGGCAATAATGGCGGCGGCAATTTTGGACGGGCTTGATGGTCGCATCGCCCGCATCCTGAAGGGAACCAGTAAATTCGGTGCGGAACTGGACTCGCTGGCCGATTTCGTCAGCTTCGGCGTGGTTCCACCGATACTTCTCTACCTATGGGCCATGCAGGAAGCCGGTCGGTTCGGCTGGATCTTGGTGCTTTTGTATTCGGTATGCATGGTGCTTCGGCTGGCTCGCTTTAATACGCTTCTCGAGGATGCAGACCAACCCGCCTGGGCCGCCAATTTCTTTACCGGCGTACCGGCACCGATGGGAGCGGGCCTCGTTCTTATGCCGATGGCGCTTTGGCTGGTAACCGACAGCGAGCTGTTTCGGAACCCGTATCTGGTCTCAATTGTCATGATCGGCGTTGCGGCCCTGCTGGTTAGCCGAATCCCAACGTTCTCGTTCAAGAAAGTCAAGGTTCCCAGCCGCTGGGTATTGCCAACCATGTTAACCGTCGGGCTTTATGCGGCACTTCTTATCAATGCCCCCTGGGCAACCGTAGCGGCGACCCTGCTTCTTTATCTGGTTAGTATACCGTTTGGCATGCGCGCCTATCGCCGAATGCTGGAACGCAGCGGCGATGATGGCGGAATTGAAGAAGTGGATGAGATTGAAGAACCCGCCGAACCGACAGAGGACGTGTAAGGGAACAACACCACCGGTTAGCGGTTATTGCAAACTTTCCAAGCCGCCGATTTGGCCAATTTGGAATTGTAATTCACGATCTTGTTGTATACGTGGGTCTCGACAATCGTCGTTTTGCCAAGCGCACCGTTGGCAACCGATGTCAATCGCACGGCGATATCGGATCGGTCGATCTTCCAGCCCTTTTTCACCCTGACCGGTTTCTTGAACATCTCCCGCATTATGGCATCTTGAATTCGCGGAGACATGGAACAAAAACGTTTGACGTCGGTTTCCTTCGACACCTCGAAAACGAGGGTCATCGGGAGTTGAACGCGATTTCCTTTGGAATTAAGGCCGGGCGCCAAGAAAGACAAAAGCTTGACGTGCGGATTGTCCGACATATCGGCGCCTGATTTTTCCACGGCCAACAGGGGCCGACAAAAAATTACAGCCGAAAAGAAAATCAACGCTATCCCGACGACCCTCATTTTCTCCCCCCTGGGAATCCAGAGATATCGCCAACCTCGGCGAATGGACCTAGCCAACGATCCATTTCGAAAAAAACCGTCAACCGAAAGATGCGACCGGAAAGCCGTGCCGCAAAGGACTATTAGGTCCGTTTTTTACCCTTTATTTATTTAGGGGTATTTTGAGAGACAGATTTTTTGTCCGTTCCGGGCCCGATTTCGCCCCGGATTCCTCTTTTCCGGCCCACAAGGGCACAACGCAAATGGGGATCAAGAAAATTTGTTTCCACCGGGCTCATCGCCTTTTCCAACCATGTTCCGATGACCCTGTGCCCGAATCGAAAAAAAGTGTCGCCCAAATGGGCAAATGATTGTAAAATAGGTAAAATTATGGGCATAAACCTTCCTTAATTATAGGTGGGCCTGCGGTGATTAATCACTCAATTTTACGGAGCGGCCCCCCCTGCGCGATGCCGAATATCGCGAGCAAACAGGGTAAATACAACGTGTCACAAAGGTCTCAGGCTGAAAAGCATGCTACGATTTCAGTCATTCTGAAATACGATCTTTTGCGCCACGAAAAGCTTCGCGAAATCATCGGGAACAGCTTATCCGCCACCGCCGCAGGAAAATCGGGACCAATCAAGAAGCAATCTCTGTGGGACATCCTGTTCACGCTTCTAGAGGACCACCTGACGGCGCGATCTACCCTGATATCGGATTTGCACACGGAAACCGGCCTTGCCAAGCCAACAGTAAGCAGGCGCCTGCAGGAACTGGCTTCAATGGATGTCATCACCATCCGCACCGACCCGAACGACCGCCGATGCCGGATTTTATCGCTGACCGCGCCCTACAGGAAAATCGTCGACAAATTTATCGACGAATGCTCGAACGAATTCCGGGACCTCATAAACATCCATGACAAACGCGAGCGGGAGGCCGCGCAACAGTCGCTCATCGAAAGCGAAGAGCGGTTCCGCGATCTTGTCGAGGGCTCCATTCAGGGCGTTTTCGTCATCAGGAATCGACGGTTCCTGTTCGCCAATCAAGCCGCCGCCGACATTTTGGGATTTGAGTCGCCGGAAGAGTTTTATGATTTACCGTCGGCAAATGTGCTCATTGCGCCACACGAGCTTGAGCGCATTGTCGGATATAGCGATGCCCGTCTGCGCGGAGAGGACGTGCCCGCCTTGTACGAATTTCAGGGAATGCGAAGGGACGGCACCTATATTTGGATCGAAAACCGGGTAGGATTGATTACTTGGGAAAACGAAACCGCGGTCCAGACCACGTTCGTCGAAATCACGGCACGCAAGGAAGCCGAAGAATCGCTGCGGCAACGTGAGGCAGACTATCGCCTTTTGGTGGAAAACCAGACGGATTTGGTGGTCAAAGTCGATCTTGACGGCCGCTTCCTGTTTGTCAGTCCGTCCTATTGTCGAGCCTTTGGCAAGTCGGAAGGCGAACTGCTCGGCAATGCCTTCATGCCCCTCGTACACAAGGACGACCGCGCGGCCACCGCCAAAGCCATGGAAAAACTGTATGCGCCGCCCCACACCATTTATGTGGAGCAACGGGTAAAAACCAAAAACGGATGGCGCCACATGGCCTGGCAGGACACAGCGGTTTTAGACGAACGCGGCGAAGTAACCGCGATCATCGGTGTCGGGCGGGATATTTCCGACATCTAGAGCACTTTCCGACCAAATGCGGCCATTCTGATGCGTTTCGGTGAAACGATCCGCTAGGCGTTTCGCGAAGCGCGATGCCGTAGCATCGGGCGAGTGGAACAACGACGCGGGCGGTCACCGAAGCGCACCCTTCGGGCGGGCCTCATCCATCAAGCCGCCGCTTCTGCCTTCTGCTTACGCCGTTCACGCCGCCTTACCTTCCAGTCATGCACGTTGGCCCGGATCATGAGCGCACTGGGCGTGACAATCAGCGTCAGGACGGACGCGAACCCAAGACCGAACACGATGGCCGCCGAAAGCTGCGCCCACCATTGACTGGACGGCGCGCCAACGGTGACTTCGCGGGTGATGAAATCAATGTTCATCTTCAGCGTCATGGGCATCAAACCAAGGATCGTCGTCGCGGTCGTCAGCAGGACCGGACGCAACCGCTGCCCGCCGGTACGCATGATCGCCTCCCAAGGGGTGTCCACCTCCTCGCGCAAACGATCATAGGTGTCGATCAGGACAATGTTGTTGTTGACGACAATCCCCGCCAGCGCGATGACCCCCACGCCCGTCATAATGATGCCGAACGGTTGTCCGGTAATCATCAGGCCCATGAGCACGCCGATGGTCGACATAATCACCGCCGACAGGATCAGGAACGACGAATACATGCTGTTGAACTGGGTCACCAAAATAATGGCCATAATGGCGATGGCGACGGCGAAAGCCTTGGTCAGGAAGGCCTTCGATTTCTCCTGCTCCTCATCCTCGCCCTTGTAGGCAATGCTGATGGCCGGATCGATCCCGGCGGTGGCGACCCAGGCCTGAATTTCGGCCAGCTTCGCGGCGGTATTCACCCCCTCCATGACGTCGGCCTTGACGCTCATTTCCCGCCATCCGTCGATACGTTTGACGGTGCCGACGCTTGGGCTGGCGTGCCGTTCGACGAAGTTGCTTATAGGAACCAAGCCTTGGGGCGTGGCGATGCGAACATTGTCCAATTGCTCGAGGGTTCGGTATTCGCGTGGATAGCGCGAGCGAATCTCGATTTCGTCATCCGAATCGTCGGGCCTGTATTCACCCAGTTTCAGTCCCGTCGTCACCATCTGAAGGGCGCGGCCAACCAGATTCAAGTCGATGTTGAACTTTGCAGCCTGCGCCCGATTGACGCCGAACTCCCAATCGATTCCGGGCAGCGCGCGGCTGTCTTCAACATTGATCAACCCTTCGGTATTGGCCAGTTTCCTGCGAATTTGTTCGGCCGCAATGGGCAGCTTCGCCGGATCGCGAGCCGTCAGTTGCAGGTGGATGGGTTTGCCGACCGGCGGTCCTTCTTCCTGCTTGCGTCGATCAATGACGATCCCAGCCAGATCAGAGGTCAGTTCGCCAATTTCGTCGAGAATTTCATCTGCCGGGCGGCGCACGTCCCATTCGGCGAATTCCAGCGAAATAGTGCCGACGATATCTTCGGCCTCCTGCGAGTTCTTTTCCTTGCCGCTGCGGGCGTAAATGGTGTCCAGCTCGCCCGTATGCGGTATGCGGGCCTCAACTTCGCGCACCAAGGTATCCATCTCGTGAATCGAAAGGTTTCCGCGTGCGCGTATCTGAAGTTTGGCGTTCTTGGGTTCGACCTCGGGGAAGAACTCAACCCCTTTTCCGTATTCCCCATACAATATCGGCATTCCGACCAGCATCATGCAGGCCACCGTCATGACCTTTGCCGGATGGCGAAGGGATACCTTCAGAACTTTCAGATAGAACCCGGTCATACCGCCCAGGCCCATCAGATCATCAATATCGCTGCCCGCCGCCAGCGCCTTCATGGTGCTCGCGTTGGCGTCGCCCGGTTTACCGAAATAGCGGCCCATGGTCGGCACGAAAATCAGCGCCATCACCAGCGCCGCAATCAGCACGGCCAGCACCGTCATCGGCAGGTACTTCATGAATTCGCCGACCACACCGGTCCAGAACAGAAGCGGGAAGAACGCCGCCAGCGTCGTCGCCGTCGAAGCGGTGATCGGCCAGGCCATGCGTTTTGCGGCCAGAAGGTAAGACGTTCGCCGGTCCACCCCTTCCAGCATTTTGCGATCGGCGTATTCCGTCACCACGACGGACGCGTCCACCAGCAGGCCGACCGATAGAATCAGGCCAAACAAGACGACCATGTTGACGGTCAGACCGAACGCGCCGAGAACCATAATTCCCGCCAGGAACGACCCCGGCACGGCGATGCCAACCAACCCCGCCGAACGCAGGCCCAACGCCGCGACAACCACGATCATGACCAGAATGACAGCGATAATGACGCTGTTTTGCAGATCGGCCAGCATGTCGCGAATATCAACCGACTGGTCCTGAGCAAAGGAAACATCGAGGCCCCCGCGCAGGGATGCCGGCCAGGACGCTTTTTCGGATTCGACAACCGCGCGCACGGCTTCAATGGTCTCAATGATGTTCTCGCCGGTTCGCTTGGAAACTTCCAGCGTGATCGCGGGCTTGCCGTTGACCCGGGCGAAGGATTGGGGGTCTTTGAAAGTACGGCGAATTTCGGCGATGTCGCCCAGACGCACCACGGCGTCGCCGTTCACCTTCACGGGAACACTGATGATATCGGTTACGTTTTCAAACAGGCCCGGAACCTTGACCGAGAAACGGCCCTTGCCGGTATCCTGTGAGCCCGCCGCCACCAACAGGTTTGAGCGGCTCATGACCGTGATGGTTTCACGAATCGTCAGGCCATAGCTTTCCACCTTGACCGGATCGATCAGGATTTCGACCAGTTCATCGCGATCACCGATAATTTTGGCTTCAAGAACCGAATTGATGCCTTCGATGGAATCCTGCAAATCGCGCGCGGCGCGTGTCAGCGCACGCTCGGGCACATCGCCCGAAAGGAACACCAGAATGACCGGGAACAGGCTGAAGTTTACCTCGTTGACCGTCGGCTCATCGGAATCTGCGGGCAGTTCCGGCTTGGCCAGATCAACCCGTTCGCGAACGTCGGCCAATGCCGTATCGGCATCGAAGCCGGCTTCAAACTCCAACAGTACGTTAGCTCCGCCCTCATAACCGGTCGAACGCATTTCCTTGACGCCTTCGATGGTGCGAAGCTCTTTTTCCATGGGGCGGATCAACAGGCGTTCGGAATCCTCGGGCGAAATGCCCTCGTGCGGGATGGTCACGTAAATGATCGGGATGTTGATGTCCGGCGAGGATTCCTTGGGGATGTTGATATAGGCGATGGTTCCCGCAATCAGAATCACGAACAACGTCAAAAAGACGACGCGCGAACGGTTAAAAGCGAAGTCGATAATTCCGTTCATGATGCGCCGCCATCACCGCCAGTGGCACCTTCGGGCACGGAAACCACGCGCTGACCGATACGCACGAATTCCTGGCCAACCGTTATCAGATTCATGCGTTCGGGCAATCCGCCCAGCCACACGCCGTCGGCAGTATCGGCGACCAGTATGGCCGGATAGAATTTGACGATGTCGCCACTGCCAACCACCTTGATGCCGACCACGCCTTCATCCGAAAGCGTCAGCAACGCAGGCGATACCCTGTGGGCGAACACGCTGCCCAATGGCAAGCGAAGTTCCGTCGTCAAACCCTCGGCGATCTCCCCTTTCGGGTTATCGACCTCGACCTCGACGCGGAACGTACGTGTCGCTTCGTCGCCCACCTTTGAAACGTAGCTCACGGTGCCGCCGACCTCGGCGCCGGTGATCAGGCGAACAATGCCCAGCGAACCCAGCGCGACAGCCGAAACGTTTCGCTCAGCAACCTCGCCTACAATCAGAATGGGATCGAGGTCGACAACGCGCGCAACCGCGCTACCGACATTCACGACGTAGCCGATTTCGGCGGGAAGTTCGTCGACCACGCCGGCAAACGGCGCGCGGATGGTGCAGCGTTGAATGTCCAGCTTGATGGCCTCCAGACGGGCCTTGGCAGATTGCAGTTCGGCCTTGTTCTGGGCCAGAGTCACAACCGAACGAAATTGCTTCTTGGAAAGTTTTTGGGCCGCTTCAAAGGCGATTTTGCGCTGCTCGAGCACGGCTTCGGCTTCGGCCAAACGGGCCTTGCGGTCATCCATGGCCACGCGAACCAGCACGTCGCCCCTTTTGACCCGGTCGCCCTTCTTGACCAAGCGCGAAATCACGCGGCCCTTGGTTTCAGCCATGACATCGACGACACGCTCAGCTTCGGTGCGCCCGAACAGGACGATCTCGTTATCCCTTTGCTGGGCCACCATGGTCCGAACGCGCACCTTGGGCAGAACCTCGTCGGCAGCAGCCGTGCCGACGATCGGTTCGGCGCCTTCTGTCACGCTGGTCTGGCCGATCTGCCCCGACATGATCCAGCCCAGCACCGAAACCGCGACCAAGACGGCAAATAGGTATGAACGTTTCATTCCGCTGCTCCCGCGCGTTGCTCAAAGGTCGGCGCAGCACCTGCGACGCCCGTATCCGCCAGAACGTGGCGGTTCTTTTCCATGAATTCGACAATCGCCCCGTAAATGGACAGGCCAAAGTCGTGAACGAATTTCTGACCGGGGGCCAATCCACTTAGATCCGCGCAACACATCGCTTCGACGGTGGCGCGATATTGCGCAAGGTAGCCCTCGAAAATCTCGTCGGCCCGCCCGGGCTCGAGAAAATGGGCGAAGAACATTATAAACAGATACTCCGAGCGAATTCTGTCCCCGCTGGGATCTTTGCCAAGGGTGTTGCGAAAGGCTTCCAGCCCGGCTTTGGTAATGCTGTAGATTTTTTTGCCGGGGCGTTTTTCCTGCACCATCTCGGTGCCGGTGACATATCCCGCTTCCGCCAGCCCCGTTAAAGCGGGATAGATCGAGCCAAAGCCCGCGCTATAGAAATGGGCCAGCGGCCCTTCTTCAAGCTGCTTTTTGATCTCGTATCCGCTTGCATCGCCCCGGGTCAAAACACCCAGGCACAGGGTTTTCGCGTCCATGCCGTTAACCTTCCCAAACGAAAAACAGAGCCGCGTTATATATATCGATTTGATATATTGCAATATGAAATATATAGGGACGAAATATATCCGCTTGCAATATGCCGGAACGATATTATTTTTTGATCATTCCGTATATCGTGGATTGCGCCGCTTCGAATGTGAAGCAGTTCACTTTCCGAAAAAAAGAATTTGGAATTTCGCTTCAGCCCATCGCCTCGACGATGAGCTCAAGCTGTTCGGGATCAAGCAGCGTGACCGAACCGCGTTTCAGCCGGATCAGTCCTTCTTCTTCCCAGGCGCGCAGTTGTTTGTTCACGGCTTCGCGCGACGTGCCCATCATGGCGCCCAGGATGCGCTGGGACAGGTTTAGAGAAATGCGCACGCCGCCGTCCTCCTCAACGCCGTGATCGTTCGCCAGGTCCAGCAGGCGCTTGGCCAGACGGGTGCGCAAATCGAGAAAGCTGAAATCTTCCAACTGTTCGCTGGTTCGCCGCAGGCGATGGCACATGACCATCAATAACTTGATGCAAAGCTCGGGATTGCGTTCCAGGAAGGGAAGAAAGTCGCGGCGTTCCAGCACCATCAGTTCGGTGCTTTCCATGGCCACGGCGTTGGCGGTGCGTTCGCCGCCGTCAATCAAGGCGATCTCGCCGAACACCTCGCCCGGCCCGATGACATTCAGCACCACCTCGCGTCCTTCGGACGAAAACGAACTGATGCGAACCCGCCCCGCAAGGACGGCCATCATACCGCTCGCCGGATCGCCCTTCATGAAGACCGGTTCCTTGGGACCAAAGCGCCGCGTCTTGGCGAACTTTCCCAGACGCACGAGGTCCGCCTCCGGCAAATGCTTGAGAAGGAAGTGTTCTCCGAGAATGGTCGGCATTTAGTCCCCCGCGACAAGCCAATCAAACTGGCCAAGTAAAACTGATAGCACATGCCGCAACCAACCACTAACGTAACAAAGCCTTTCTTGGCATTTAATGATTTCCGCCATGGCGGAACCTCCGCCGCAATCGGGGAATGCAGTTCTGGGTGAGGAGAAAACGGTGAACAGCTACAATTTTAAAGGGCGCAACGCGATCATCACTGGCGGGGCCAGGGGAATCGGTTTCGCCACGGCGGAACGTTTCCTCGATTGTGGAGCAGCAGTCAGCCTCTGGGATTTCGACCATGAAGCCCTAGATGAGGCTGCGACGTCTCTTGCCGCCAAAGGGAATGTTCAAGCAATTCTCTGCGATTGCGGCGACGAAAACGCCGTTGCCGAAGCCTATGCAAAAACCACCTCGCAGTTTCCCCAAGTGGACATCCTGGTCGCCAATGCCGGGGTCGTGGGCATTCAGAAGAGGGCGCTTGAATTCACTCTCGATGACTGGAACCACCTGTTGCGCAACGACCTGCTTAGCGTATTTCTGAGTTGCCGGGCCGTTGTTCCCGCGATGGTCAAACGCGGTTACGGGCGTGTCGTCGTTGTCACTTCGGTGGTCGGTCTGCTTGGTGCGCCAGGCAACGCCGCTTATGCGACCGCCAAGGGCGCAGCCATCACGTATGTCAAAACCCTCGGTCGCGAATTGGCGAATACGGGTGTTCTCGTCAACGGTGTTGCGCCCAACGCGATCGAAACTCCTTTTCTTTCGGACCTCACCGACACCTATTTGGATGCCGTCATCGCTCAGACCCCCATGGGCCGTCTTGGTCAGGCGGATGAAGTGGCGGCGCAAATATCTTGGTTAAGCTCGGAAGACAATTCGTTTTCAACCGGAGCCATTTTCGATCTATCCGGCGGTCGCTCACCATACTAATCGGGCGCAGGCCCATTGCAGGCCCATTGCGCGCTTGCATCAACGGACCGGATTTCGCATGATGCGCGGGGAACACGTCAATACATTCGGGGAACCATTCTCGACCGCCGCCCAGCCGTTGGCTTGTGCGCGGAGAGAGTGGTTTTTTGGTTAGTACAAAACGAAAAGGAAAGACCGATGGACGTTCGCCAGGGTATTCACAGCGACCACGCCAAGACGCTAACGACCGAGGAACTGCGTAGCGAGTTCCTCATCGACGATATTTTCGTTCCCGGCAAAATCACCATGACCTACAGCCACATCGACCGTATCGTGGTCGGCGGGGCTTGCCCGGGAAAGTCCGACATCGCGCTCGAAGCCAGCACGGCCTTCGGCGTCGACTTTTTTCTGCAACGCCGCGAGCTTGGCACCATTAACATCGGCGGCCCCGGCGTCGTCACCATCGATGGCGAGGCGTTCGAGCTTGGCGCCGAGGATGGCCTTTACGTGCCCATGGGCACCAAGGAAATTCTGTTCCGCAGCAAAGATGCCGCCAACCCGGCCAAGTTCTATTACACAAGCGCGCCCGCACACGCGGCGTACAAGGCGGTCAAAATCAACATCGCCGACGCCGAGACCGAATCCCTGGGCGACCCAAAAACCGCCAACGTGCGTACCATCTACAAATACCTGCACCCGGCGGTGCTGGAAAGCTGCCAGCTTTGCATGGGCCTGACCAAGCTTAACGAAGGCAGCATGTGGAATAC
>Ga0233431_1002221_pt1 | contig 28245 bp, 33 predicted proteins | sample SI_118_April2016_FD_179867 | JGI IMG/M metagenome (GOLD analysis project Ga0233431, IMG submission 179867) | Seawater microbial communities from Saanich Inlet, British Columbia, Canada - SI_118_April2016_200_MG | ecosystem: Environmental > Aquatic > Marine > Inlet | place: Canada: British...
TTTATGCAGTCATGGAAAGGTGTATCCATAAAAACTATTGTGTCAGAACCGGAATGGCAAAAATTGAGAAAATCCTTTCTTGGTACATGGAAAAAAGAACCGGAAGAAAATGTTAAAAAGTTAAGAAAATATCTTAAATCAAATGGTAATGATGATTTAGCATGGGTAAGGGTATACAATTATCTTACTGGATCGGCTTTTAGAATAGGTGTTATATCCCATCCTACAATAACCAAACTGAGCAAAGAAGTGAAGGAATATATAAACACAATAAGGAATAAAAAGTAGATGTTTACTCCAGATATACCAGATTATTCTGAATTAGAATCCGAAAATTTATTGGATTATTTAGGCGAATATTGGCAAATGAGTAAGTATCTTACCGCTGCTTTTGGTACAACCTATGCCGTATGGATCACCTTTATGATTGATCATAGAAGGTTTTTGATAAGACATAACATGATAAAAAAAGGGGATTTGTTTTATTGTGACCAATCATTGGTAGAGAAGTGGACCAAGCTACACCCAAACAGACAAACAAGAATTATAAAAAAGTTATCAGAATTAGGAATCATAGATGTGGAACGATGTGGAGTTCCACCAAGAAACTACTATAAAATAAATATAAAATTTTTGGTAAATTTAAGTACTTTCATTGTTGAAATCAATCATAAAATTCATGAAGAAACCGGAACACAATCACATATTTTTAAAACTTGTAATATAAACGAGCTATACGTACTAATATCCAGATCCTGTAAAACAATGGATCTGGATCTGTGTTCTGTGTCCAAATCCTGTAAAACAATGGATTTAAAAACATTGTTTTACAGGTTATATATAAATAAGAATAGATCAGAAAAAGAATATAACCTTTCATCTAAAGATGAAAGGGAGACCGAAAACGGTCTCAACAAACTTGAAGGTTCTTTGGACACTGCAAAACCGAAATTAAAAAAAAGGTCTAAGAAGATGCTTCTTATTCCAAAAATGAATATACCCGAAGAGGAAGAGAAGAAACAGGAACCTAAACCCAAAACAAGAACTAATCCATTATCAGGAGCTATAAAGGAAATTGTTTATCATTGGAATAACTCACCTGGAGTTAGAAATCTTCAACTTGTAAAAAATGGTAGTAAACCTAGTAAAACTTATAACAAGGTTATAAAAGTAATTTTACCCAAACTTTTAAATGGTACCTGGACTATTAGTAAGATTAAAAAATCGATAACAACATATTCAAATATGTTAAATAATAATGTTGATTACTTACTAATGGCCGTTTTACCTGGACATAGACCAAGTTTTGAAGAATTTTTATCCGGTTTTGGTAAAAACACGAAAAAAGCCATAAATGATAATAATGTTGTATCTTCAAATCTTATTTGGTTAAAGGAGTGCAAAAAACCTCAAAAGTATCTGGATCGTATGTATGGTAGAAAAATTAAATCAGATGAAAATCTCTATAAAGAATTCTTACATAGAATTATGCATCCGTATGATGATACACCTGCTGGTATTTCCACTTACATTGATCCTACTGAATGGTCAGAACTTCAATTTGATGAAATGGAACAAATTTCAAAAAATGGAGTTTTATCTATACATGAGGAGAATACCATTAGAAATGCCTCAAATCATTTGTTGGAATTTATGAAGGTTTATAAAATGGGTACAAAGGTTTGTCCGATTAAAAGAATTCCAAATGATCCAAATATGATGGTTATGGTTTTATTTAGGGCCATATCCGAGTCTATTGGAAGATCCAGTAATTTTAAAATATCATTTAGTTGGTTGGGTTCAGTAAAAACTTATGAGGAAAGAATTCCAAAAATGTTAAAATTTAGGGATAATTTACCAAAAGAATTTGTACCTTATGAGATGCCATGGAAGGATTATAGAAAGGGTCATGGTAATGGAAATGGAAATGGGTCTTAATATTGACTCATATATAGCTATATATGTACGTCATGTAAGCAGGGACGGTGAACCGGACCCAAATCCATATCCTTATAAGGATTAGTATTATACCTCGTCTTAAAATCGGTATATAGGAGATTGTGTATGTTGAAGTTGAAACGTCGTAGAATTGAAGCCTTACAGGAAAAGAAGTTAATGATAAATCTTATTACCTCTACTAGATTTGCAAAGAATATTTTACCTATTGTATCTACCCGTTTTTTGAAATCAGAAAATTCTAAACTGGCTTTAAGTTGGATCAAATCTTATTACGATAAGTATAAGGAAGCACCAAAGGGTAATTTAATTGCTTTATTTAATGAGGCGACCATAGATGAGAATGATTCTAAGTCGGCAGTTGTTTCCGATTACCTTACTTCTTTATCAGAGGAGTATGAAGATTATGATATAAATATTTTGTATGAAATTGATGAGGCAAAGAAGTATATACAGCAAAGAAGTGTCGAAACTACTTTAGAGGATGCAAAGATTTTGCTTGATAAGAATCAAGTAGAGAAGTCGGAAAATCTTCTAAAAGCATTTTCAATGAGGTTAGAGTCATTTGGGGATATTATGATGAATATATCCCATACGGCTATTAAGTCTTCTGATTTTCTTAATAAAGAAATAGAACAACCAACTTCAATAATTGATCCTTGGCTAACAGATGGTAACATATCCATGATTTATGCACCAAGGGGTATTGGTAAAACTTGGTTGTCTTTATCAATTGCGGTTATGGTTTCTAGAAAAAGGGCTACCGGTAAAAGATTTGGACCATGGGAAGTAATGAATGAATCCGGAGTTTTATATGTTGATGGTGAGATGGGCGATTATGAAATGCAAAAAAGATTAAAGATATTGAAAAAGTTATATGGTGAGGAGTCGGATGAAAATCCATTGACTTTATTAACATCTGCAAGGTATGCCGCGGAACATGGGGCACAAATGAATATTTCTTTAGAGGAATATAGAAATGCCCTTTATCAATATTTGTTTGAAAATTCTCATTATAATTTGGTTATTTTAGATAATATTTCATCTTTAACCCCAGGACTTTCGGAAAATAGTAAAGAGGATTGGGATCCAATAAATCAGTGGTTGATATCATTAAGACATTTAGGTGTATCCGTAATTTTGATTCACCATTCTGGTAAAGGAAATGTTCAAAGGGGTACATCTGGAAGGGAAGATGCCTTGGATTGTATTTTAACTTTGAGAAGATCCACCGTTCAGGTTGGTAATCAAGGTGCAAGGTTTACAGTTGTTTTTGAAAAGTCAAGGAATATACCACCTGGACCCGGAATTCAATCTTTTGATATGGAGTTGATGGAGGATGGTAGAGGTGGAGTTGAGTGGGTTAGATTATTTAATGAGGATGATGACGATGAATAAAAGTGGTGTAAAAAATATCGGTTTGGTATATAATGGATTAACAGACAAAGGAGGAGGATTTTAAATGTTATCAGTTACGAAGAAATTTGATTTTTGTTATGGTCATTGTTTGCCAGGTCATAAAGGAAAATGTAAAAACACTCATGGCCATAATTCTACGCTGGAGGTAGAATTGGTTTCTACAGAAACAACAGACAAAATGAATATTTACGATGGAATGATTATTGACTTTGGTGATTTGAAAAATTTAGTTAAGGAGACGATTATCGATAGATTGGATCATCAGTACCTAAATGAAATTTTAGAAGTGAATCCAACAGCTGAGAATTTGGTTAAATGGACTGTTAGGGAACTTCAGAATGTGTTTGGTAAAAGTTTAGTGAGGGTTAGGATTTATGAGACACCAGATTCTTATGCAGAATGGAGATTATAAATGAATAAGTTGAATATTTACTCTATATTTCCGAGTGTAGAAGGTGAAGTAAGTTTATATGGACAGGGCAGACTTACTACATTCATCAGATTTGCCGAATGTAATCTTACACCCCCTTGTAAATATTGCGACACCACTTATGCCTTGAAGAAATCCTCTGGTACTGAAATGACCGTACAACAGGTTTTTGATAAAGTTAAAGAGATTGGGATACCAAAGGTAACTATAACAGGTGGTGAGCCTTTGTTACAATCAGAAGGGTTTTATGAGTTGACTAAGAAGTTGTATTGGGAAAATTATAGAGTGTCTGTTGAGACAAACGGTACTCTTCCCTGTGTAGGTTATGGAGTTGGTTCATGGATTGTGGATTATAAGTTGCCTAGTTCTGGTTGTATGGATAAAATGAATTTGGCTGCTTTTGAAAATCTTAGAGGTACGGATTATGTTAAGTTTGTTATTGAAGATGAAACTGATTTTTTAGAGGCTTTGAATTTTAAAGAATGGTTACAAATAAGAAATAATGTGCATTTTGCTTTTTCTCCTAGTCATGGAAATTTGAGTCCTGATGAGTTAATATCTTGGTTAATGAAAGAGAAGGTATATGATGCTATTTTAAATGTTCAGCTTCATAAAGTATTGAATTTAAAGGAAGAAAAATAAAAAACAAAAAATATGAAAAAAAGGTGTAAAAAATATCACTTCAGCATATAATGGAGTTAACAGGTCAAGGTTAAGTTTTTATTTTTAAACAATTTAAAGGAGGAGTAAAATGGGAATTTCCAAATTGAAAGTGGATATGGATGAGCTTGGTAAGATGAGTAGTCTTTTGAACGATGCGGGTATTGTCAAGAATAAGATTAAGATTGACAAGAAGATGAAGAAGGTGGATGCAATTGAAAGTTTTATGAAGGCAGTTGAGTCAATTCCAGAAAAGGTTGAAAATGATATTCCTGCTGAGGTAACAATTTTTTATAATGCATTGGTGGATCAATTGGAGGCACAAGTGGCGGAGACTAAAAAGGATAAACCGGAAAAGGTAGATAAACCGAAAGAGACTAAAAAGGATAAACCGGAAAAGGTAGATAAACCGAAAGAGAAAAAAGAGAAGGTTGTAAAGGAAAAAGTAGGTGAGGATGAATTTGGGTATCGACTTAATACTAAATCCCACTTTTTTGTTGAGGAGCTTAAAAAGGGACCTATTGCAATGAAGGATATAAAGGAATGTCCCTGGAATGATAACAAGGCCACTTATTTTGGCACCTTCAGCGCTTTGAAAAAGGTTGGGGCAGTTTCTAAGGATGAAGATGGCAAAATGGTTTTTAATTCCAAATGGGATGAAAAGGAGAAATAGCATGAGTTCAGTTTTGGTGTTGTTGTCTGGTGGACAAGACTCGGCCACATGTTTGGCCATGGCCGAGTCTAAGTATGATGAAATTCATACAATATCTTTCGATTATGGTCAACGTCATTTGGTAGAATTGGAGTGTTCAAAGTGGTTGTCAGAGGCGGTTGGGGCAAAAAGCCATACGGAATTGAAGGTTTCCTCTATACGGCAGCTTGGTGGATCCGCTTTAATAGAAGATGGAAATATTTCTGGTGATCATGTGGTTAATAAGGATTTGCCGGCATCTTTTGTACCAGGAAGAAATTATCTTTTTCTTGGATTGGCGGCGGCAAAGTCCTATCAATTAGGTGTAAAGGATATGATTACTGGTGTTTGCCAAACTGATTTCTGTGTTAGTGGAGATACCCTCATTGATTGTCCTCGTAATCTGGAACTTTATCCTGATGGAATTCCTATTCGAGAATTAGTTGATAAGGAGTTCATGGTTTGGTCGTGGGATATTGAAAAACAACAAACCGTTTTAAAACCAGCTTTTAATGTTAGAAAAACTTTGGAAAATACACCAATTTTTGAAGTAAAATATGAATGGGGGGTTGGAAGAAATAAAAGCATTAGAACAATTAAGGCAACAGAAAACCATCGTTTTCTTTTGAGAAGTGGGGAATATGTAAAACTTAAAGATTTAAAATTGGGTGATTCCTTACAACCTTTTCATACTGCATTTGATAGTAATTATCGGTTGGTAACTGATAGACCTGGTCATGTTTATTATGAACATAAAATGATTGTGGTACAACAGGAAAATGTTAAAATGGAATCTACCTTTGATTGGGTTGCACATCACAAAGATAAAAATCCATTGAACAATAATTGTGATAATTTGGTTGCCATGGATCATTCCAATCATATGGCAATGCATGCTAAGGAAAAATGGGCCTCCGGAATGATGGATGAGAATAATTTATTTATAAATGATAATCCAATGGGTCATAAGGTTTTTAGGAAAAAAGTTTCTAAAAAGAAAAAAGAATGGTGGGATAACATAACCCCTGAAAAAAGGGAAGAATTTAAGGATCGGGCGAGGGAAAATACTTTAAAACAAATGAAGGAATTAGAATATATAAATCCCTCACAATTGCCTGGGGTTAAATTCAAACAAAGATATATGGCTTATAAAAGATATGGTAACGAGGATGGAATGGAAAGTGTTCGAATAGAGGCCGAAAGGAATGGTTTTAGTTTAAATCATAAGGTAGTTTCCATAAAAGCCGTTGGTAATGAGGACGCTTTTGATATAGAAGTTAAGGATACACATAATTTTGCTGCAAATGGAATTTTTATTCATAATTCAGGATATCCGGATTGCCGGGATACTTCAATAAAGGCAGTTCAGGCGGCTCTTAATTTATGTTTGGATTATGATATTATAATTCATACCCCACTTATGTGGATGACCAAGGCAGGGACAGTTTTAAAGATGGACTCACTTGGTAAATTGGATTGGTATAAAAATACTGTAACTTGTTATGAAGGAAAGAGACCACCTTGTGGTAAATGTCCCTCTTGTTTGCTTAGGGCAAAGGGTTTTGAAGAGGCCGGTTTTAAAGATCCTGCAGTGGAGGCATTTAATGGATGAAAATAGATCCCAATCCTTAGAGGCGGTAACAAAACTGTTGGAGTATATTGGTGAGGATCCCAATCGGGAGGGTTTGTTGGAAACCCCCGAAAGGGTAATTAAGGCCTACGACTTTTTGTTTTCCGGATATAAACATAAAGTTGAGGACGTTATAAAGACCTTTGATTCTGATGGTTATAATCAAATGGTTTTACTTAAGGATATAGAAATGTATTCCTTTTGTGAACATCACATGCTTCCTTTTTTTGGTAAAGTTCATGTGGCTTATATACCAAACAATAGGGTTATCGGAATATCAAAGTTAGCCAGAGTGGTTGAAATTTTTAGTAAACGTCTTCAGATACAGGAGAGACTGGGTGAGCAGGTTACTGAGTCTTTGATGACTCATTTACAACCCAAAGGTGCCGCCTGTATAATTGAGGCGAGCCATTTATGTATGAGAATGCGTGGGGTAGAAAAACAAAATTCTGTTATGGTCACCTCCAGTTTGAAAGGTATATTTATGACGGATAACGCCGCTCGGGATGAACTGTTAAAGTTGATAGAATTGTAGGGGGTTTTGTATGAGAGTAATGGCGGTTTCTCCAATTAATAAGAGATCCGGTAAGGTTGAACTTAGTCGGTATTGTAAACTAGCGGAGCAAAGTAAGTGTGACATTATTGTATTTCCGAGTTCCTTTTTGCCTTATTATAAAAATTCTACGGCTTTTTATGAGCAGCAGAATATTGAAACCTTACCGGGTAAGGTACCGGATAATCTTATGGTAATTGTTGGGGTAAATGAGAAAGCCGGTGAAAAACTCTATAAAACCACGGTATCCTTTACTTCTACTGGAATTAAACATATACACCGAAAAATGAATCTGGAACAACATTATATTGATAAGGGGTTTAGTTCCGGTAGTGGTGAGGATTTTCAGTTTTACTACGATACCTTGGGTATTAAAATAAATCCATTAGAATGTTTTGAGACCCTTTTCTCAGAGAATTGGAAAGGGGCGGATTTGGTAACTGGAAGTGTTGGCTTTGGTATGTTGGCTAAAACGGATAATTATGATTGTGATTATTTTGATCAATGGTTAAATGTAATTAAGACTCATTGTTTATTACATAATTGTTATGCCGTTCTTTCCTGTAATGCCCAGTATAGGGATATTATGACGGTGGCAGTAAATAAATCCGGAGAGGTAGTAGCCATGGCTAGAGATCATGGTTATTTTGTGGTGGATTTGGATAAGGATGATTTTCAAAGACACAAGACCCCGTATTTACAACAATAAGGAAAATGATATGAAGAAAAAGGTAAGTTTATTTTTGGATTCCGGAGCTTTTTCGGCATGGTCTAAGAATATAGAAATTAATTTACAGGATTATATAGATTACATAAAGAAGGTTGAGCATATTGTTGAGGTATATGCCACATTAGATGTAATTGGAAATCCTGAAAAAACTTATGAAAATCAACTTGAAATGGAAAGACAGGGTTTGAATCCTATTATCACACTTCATAAAGGTGAGGATATGAAGTGGTTGAAATTGTATTTAGATAGATATGACTATATTGCCTTGGGCGGTATTGCCGGTGGAGTTACAGCGGTTGATATAGAAACTCATTTGAATAAGTGTTGGGAAATTATTTGTGATACTCCAGATAGAAAACCTCGCTGTAAGGTACACGGATTTGGTCTTACTTCTTTGAGACTTATAACCAGATACCCATGGTATAGTGTAGATAGTACTTCATGGGTTATGACAAGCAGGTTTGGTTCAGTTTATGTTCCGAGAATGAAGAATGGAAAATATGTGTATGTTCCATTTACGGAGGATGGAAAATATATACCTAATTTGTCAAGTTGGAAAGTTTGTGTGTCTGAAAGGTCACCTTCAAATAAAGAAGCGGATAAGCATATTACATCCTTTACTGAGATGGAAAGGAGGATGATTTTAAAGTATTTGGATTACAAGGGTTTTAAGTTAGGTAAGTCAGAATTTAAGGAAGTAGGTAAGGGATATGAACTTAAAGAGGGTGAATCCTGGTTTGGTAAGGAAGAATTAAATACGAAGGAGAATATACAAGGTAATGAATGGAAGGGTAAAAAGAGTAGGACTGTTGAAATTATAATTGAACCAGGGTTGTGCAATGATTATAAACTCCGGGATGAATTGAATATTATTTACTTTAGTGATCTACAAGAGGCTTTTCCGGAGGAACCTTGGAGTTGGACATCACAGGCTACTCCGAGAATGTCCATGGGGTTAAAGTGATGAAGATATTTTTAGCTACATGGACTGAGGATAATCAAGGGGAGACCTTGTCAAAAGTGGATTACAAAAATAGACTTATGTCATACTTTTTTCTAAGGGATGTAAAGGATGATGATTTTGTTTTGGAGTATGTTTTTAGAGGCAAGGTAAGGAGAAAAAATGAAAATAAAGACTGATCTTCTTAAAGAAATTCTTTTGAAGGTAAAGCCAGGTCTGGCCTCAAAAGGTATAGTGGAACAAGCCACCCATTTTATATTTACTGGAGAGGAAGTTTTAACATATAACGATAGAATATCTATTAGTTATCCATTAAAAACTGATTTTGGGGATTGTTCCGTACCGGCTGAGGTTTTGTATAATATTGTTAAGGATTTGAAGGGTAAGGAAACAGAAATAGTATTGGAAAAGGATCAATTGTTATTAAAAAGTGGGAAAACCAAGGTCGGTATTAATGTATCAATGGATGACAGCATTATGTCATTAGTGGATGCAATGAGTTTACCGGATGATGATTCCTGGAATCCATTGACTCAGGAATTTATTGATGGTTTAAAACTTTGTATATTTTCTGCATCCACTGATGTTTCAGTGCAGTATTTAACATGTATTAGTGTTGAGGGGAACCGTTTAGTATCAGGTGATGAATTAAGGATTAGTGAATTTGTTATGAAAAATAAACTTCCTGACAAATTCTTGATTCCGGCAAAGGCCGCAATAGAATTGGTTAAGTTTGATATTATTGAATACGGTATAAAGTTACCCTGGATATTCTTTGGTACCGATGATGGTATTCTTTTTTCTTCTAAAACTGTTGAAAGTGATTATCCGGATGTGTCAGAATTTTTTGATGTTGATGGTCCCAGTGTAGTTATACCGGATGGTCTTAACGATAGTGTTAGAGTAGTTTCCCCAATGTCAGATGGAGAGTTTGATGTTGATAAGCAGGTTGAAATTAGTATTGAAAAGGGGATTGTTAAATGTAGGTCCGAAGGGATGTCTGGTTGGGCGGAAGATGCATTTGATTTAGGTCAGGATGTATCTGGTATTAGATTTAGGGTAAATCCAATATTCTTTTTACAGGTATTGGATAAAGAGACCACCATGATTCATGGTACAGGAAGAATTGTATTGTCTTCTGGTCAGTTTAGACACGTAGTATCATTATTTGATTGATATGAAAATTTATTTTGCAGGAGTTCCAGGTGGTAGTCTCAGGGAAAGGGAGAAGGAACTTTTCAAGTTGGGAATTAATAGGTTATGTTCCTTTTACTATTTGGATCAGACGGAAATCACCATTGAGGAGTTTATAAAGAATGATAATTTACTTCGCCGGAAACGGGGGAATTCAAAGGGAAAGATTGTTGATTAAGCATAATACAAATCGTCTAGTTTCCTATTTTTATCCTAACCAATTAATACAACTCATGGAGGAGCGAAATGAAGATATATCTTGCCTCAGTGGGACATCAACAAGCTCTGGCAAGGATGATGAAATGTAAGAAGGATGTTAATATATTATTTTCATATTATGATTTAAGTGGTCAATCTGGAATTCCATTTAGAAAAGATTTATTTGAGGAGATGGTGATGAAAGGATTTTTTTCAAAACAAGAAGTGAGACCATCTGCAACAAAAAAGGGTAATGTAAATCCTTGCGAGGTCTGTAAACTTTATAAGAAGGTTGAATCACCGAGAATGGAAATTACTGGGGATGGAGAAAAAGGTATTCTAATAATAGGAGGGTCTCCAGGTAAAACTGATGACGAAAAATGGAAGGAGTCCGGTTATGATAAACCAACTCAATTTATTGGTAAGTCTGGATCCATTCTCCGAACCTCACTTAGAAAAAATGGTATTTATTTAGATAAGGATTGTTGGAAAATAAATTCAATTAGATGTAGAAAGCCGGAAAACAAAAAAATTACAAAGAGGGAGTTAAAACTTTGTAGGGATCATTATTTGGATTTTATAAAGGAGAATAAACCAAAGTTTATATTACTTTTGGGTGATGTAGCAGTTGAATCCTTTTTTATGGGAAGATTTTCTGGTCTTGCCATTAGTAGGTGGAGGGGTTTATGTGTACCGGATAAGGAAACAAATGCATGGGTTATTCCTTTGTTTCATCCTTCATACATTTTAAAAAATGGTAATGATGTAGGGCTTAAGTCTTTGTTTGAAAGGGATTTGAAAAGGGCAATTGAACATACAAAACAGTTGTCGCATCCTGAATTTGAGGATTTTGAAAGTCAAGTTGAATTGGCAACTAATTTTGACAGGGCAAAGCAGTTATTAAGAAATACACTTGAATTTGCAAGTGAGGTGGCATTTGATTATGAGACATCCGGATTAAAACCATATTGGGAAGGTCATGTAATTTGGACTTTGGGTATTTGTAATGATATTGGTGATTGTTTTGCCCTACCTTTTGAATATAAGAATTGGTCTGATGATGAGTTGACTGAGCTTGAAGATATTTGGATTGCCATTCTTGAAAATTCCAGAATAAAGAAAATTGCTCATAACTTAAAATTTGAGGAGGCATGGAGTAGGGTAATATATGATGCCAAGGTTAAAAATTGGCATTGGTGTTCTATGAATGTTGCCCATCTTTTAGATTGCAGAACCAGGTTTACCGGTTTAAAATTTCAGGCATATATAAATTTTGGTGTAGGGGAATATGATAAAGACGTAAAGAAATATATGGCCCCAAGGCCTGGTCAAAAGTTAAATCGTCTGGATAAAGTACCAATAAAGAAACTTTTACTTTATAATGGTATGGACGCAATACTTACTTATAGATTATATTTGCGTCAGAAGGATTATTTAAAAACCAAGGCCGGTATTCGAAAGGCAAAGGATTTTTGTTTAAAAGGTCTTTTGGCTTTAGCCGATGTTCAGGATACTGGTATTAATATGGATGAGAAGTATTACAAGGAAAAGACTATAGAGTTAAAGAAACGGATTTCAAAATTGAATGAAGAAATAAATAATAGTGTGGAGGCTAAATTATTTAAGAAAATTACTAAGCGGGAATTGAGTCTTAGATCAACTAAGGATTTGAAGGAACTTTTGTTTGATATTCTTGAGCTTGAACCTACCAAGGTTACTGATAATGGTAATCCTTCAGTGGATAAAGAAGTTATGGCCAATATTGGTATTCCCTTCACAGACAAACTTACAGAAATGAGAGTCTTGGATAAAATCCAAGGAACTTATCTTGCTCAGTTTATAAGGGAGATTGAGGATGATAAAATGCATCCTTTCTTTGATTTACATACGGCAAGAACCTACCGCAGTTCATCTTCTAACCCCAATTTCCAGAACATTCCAACTAGGAGTGAACTGGCCAAAAAAGTAACAAGATATGGTATTATTCCAAGTCCAGGATGTTTATTATGTGAAGTGGATTATGGGTCAATTGAAGTTAGGGTCGCCGCTTGTTTCACTAAGGATCCAGTATTGGTGGATTATATTAATGATACTTCTACCTGTATGCATAGAGATCAGGCAAAATTACTTTTTAAAATGACAGATAAGGAGGTTACTACGGCAGTTGATGGGGCTTCTACTAATTTAAGATTTTTTACAAAAAATCAATTTGTATTTCCAGAATTTTATGGTTCATGGTATAAGGCCTGTGCTCGTGGTTTATGGGATAATTGTTTTGGTTTTTCAATTGATGGTGTGGCTGTAAAAGACCATGTGGGTATGTCGTATGCCCAATTTGAAAATCATGTTAAAAAGGTTGAACAAAAATTTTGGAAGAGATTTAAGGTTTTCAAAAAGTGGCAGGAATCTATGATTACTAGTTATAATAAGAAGGGTTATGTAGAAATGATGTTTGGTCACCGTCGTGGTGAATATCTTAATCATAACAAAATTATTAATACACCAATTCAGGGAACAGCTTTTCATTTACTTTTATGGAGTTTAATTCGGGTTAATGAAATACGTAAAAAGGAGGGATGGAAGTCTAGAATTATTGGTCAGATTCATGATAGTATGTTATTAGATGTACATCCGGATGAAAAGGACCATGTTTTTTCTGTAATAAATAGGGTAATGTGTGAGGACGTTAGGGAGGAATATCCATGGATTATTGTTCCGTTTGAAGTGGATTTTGAAACATCACCAATAGATCGTCCGTGGTATGAAAAGGAGAAAGTAAAATTATGAAAATAGATACTCCGTTACATCTTAAGTATCGACCGCAAAGTTTTGATGAAGTAATTGGTAATAAAGGGACTGTTGAATCTTTAAAATCAATATTGGCCAGAAAGAAGGGTAGACCACATTCTTTGTTATTTTCTGGTCCAGCAGGTTGTGGAAAGACCACCCTTGCCCGTATTATAAAGAATGAACTGGGATGTTCAGATAGAGACTTTCATGAGTTAAATGCTGCAAATACAAGGGGGATCGATACCATTAGGGAAGTAGGAGTAAATTGTCAGTACTCTCCATCTATTGGTAGTTGTAAAATATACCTTTTGGATGAGGCCCATAAGTTGACTGTGGATGCCCAAAATGGTATGTTGAAACCTTTGGAGGATACACCATTACATGTTTATTTTATCCTTTGTACAACAGAACCTGAAAAGTTAATTGAGGCAGTTCGTCAAAGGTGTACTAAGTTTAAGGTTGCTACTCAAAGAAGGGCGGATATTACAAAGTTACTTAATTTTGTTTTAGAGTCCGAAGGGGTGGAGGATTTTCCGGTTGAGGCTGTAAAGGAAATAGCAAAAGTGGCCGGTGGTTCTCCTAGAAATGCCTTAGTAATTTTAGATAGTGTTATAGATATAGAGGATCCACAAGTAGTAATGTCCTCAATTATAGATTTTGTTGTAAAACAAAGTTCAGTAAAAGATTTATGTGAGGCATTATTGGCAAATAAGAAGTGGTCGGAAATATCAAAAATTCTTTCCACTATTGATAGTGAACCAGAGAACGTTAGATATGCGGTACTTGGTTGGATGAATACTGTTTTGTTGAAATCCGGTGATGTAAGGGCGGCTGAAATTATTGTCAATTTTATGGAACCAATGATGTATACTAAAAAAGCTGGTTTAACTTATGCCTGTTTTGCCTGCACATCAAAATAATACGGTAAAATTAATTCTGTTTGCTATATAATATATATGAACAGGAGGTGTATATTGTGAGTGATAAAAGTGAGTACCAGTTAGATTTAGAAGTTAATAGAGATAGATTAGATGAGGAATGGGAGGATCAACCACAACTATATATGAAGTGGGCGGAAAGACTTGTTGAAGCCATTTATGAGAGGGACAGGGCAAAAGAGAAGCTGGATTTTGTAAAGGCCAATATAGATAGTAAGATTCGAGCAAATCCAAGAGACTTTGGTTTTGATAAGAAACCAACTGAATCCGCAATACTAAATAAGATTATTGTTGATGATGAGTACCAGCAGGTGTTAGAAGTATATTTGAAGACCAAGAGAAGTGTTGGAATTCTTCAGGGTGTGAAGGAAGCTATGGAGCATAAAAAGAAGGCAATAGAAGGGGAGGTCACTTTATGGGTGGGAGAATATTTTTCTGAACCAAGAGTATCCGGAACGGTAAAAGAGAAATCCAGTAGGGAAGTAACAGAAAAAATTAGAAGGCGGTTGCTCCCAAAAAGGGAAAATTAATGGAAATCTGGAACATTGTCTTATTGATTGTTATTTCATTACTTGCCTTGTATATGGTACCAAGAATTTTGTTTTCTGCAATCTTTAGATCCTATTTTGAACTAAAGAAATTTTTTAATACTAATGAGGAGGATGAAAATGGCCAAAAAAGATCGTAAAGCTATGGTAGATGCCTTAAAGAAAAGAACTCAGGAAAGTTCCAATAGAAAGTCCGGGGGCTTTATTTCCATTTTCAAGTCGGATTTGGAAGATGTTTCTTTTTGGAAGTGTAAGGAGGGGGATCATACTCTTGATATTATACCTTATTATGTTGGTGAAAATGATCCACATGTGAAGTTGGATGAGCCAGGATATGTTTTGGAACTTAAGGTTCACCAGCAAATTGGGCCTTCCGAAGGTTCCTATATATGTCCGGCTGAGAATTTTAATAAACCTTGTCCGGTTTGTGAACACAGAAGGGTTTTGAAGCAACAAGGTGCAGATGATGATGATATTAAGGCCTTGTATCCTAAAAATCGTTGTGTTTATAATGTAGTTTGTTATGATACAGCAGAGGAAGAGGATAAAGGTGTTCAGGTGTGGGAAGTGTCCAGGTGGCTTAGTGAAAGGTATTTTACAAAGTTAGCTAAACCAAAACGCCGTCGTGGTGGTGAGTCTACGGAACCAATTAATTTTGCTAGTCCTGTTGGTGGTAAAACTATTGAATTTACCAGGGAAGGTACAGGGGCAACAAATACGGCTTATATTGGTCATTCTTTTCTTGATAGGGATTATGATATTGAGGAAGATATTTTGGATTTGGCCCATTGCTTGGATGATTTAGTTATTGTTCCTACCTATGCTGAGTTGTATGAGGCATACTGGGGTGAGGAGCTGGAAGAAGACGCAAAGGAAGGGAAGGAAGAAGAAAAGGAAGAAGAGAAAGAATCAAAGCCCAGAAGGGGTAGAGGAAAGAAAGAGGAAAAAGAAGAGAAGAAAGAGGAGGAATCAAAGCCAAGAAGGGGAAGAAAGAAAGAAGAAAAGGAAGAGGAGGAACCAAAGCCCAGGGGTAGAGGAAAGAAAGAAGAAAAGGAAGAAATTAAATGTCCTGGTGGTGGGGTTTTTGGAATAGATATAGATACTTTAGATGATTGTGAAGATTGTGATCTTTGGAAGCCTTGTGCTAAAGAAAATGTCAAATCAAAGAAAGAGGATGATAAGGAAGAAAAGAAGGAAGAAAAGAAGGAAGAAAAGAAAGAGAAGGGAACAACAAGTAGACGTAGAAGAAGGCGTTAAATTATGTTGAAAAGAAGAGAAAGATCTACTGGTGATATAGTACAGGACGTTGAAGAAAGTATAATGTCACCAGTAGAAAAAAAGGTAGATGATCGGATACTTATCCCAACAGGTTCTGCAATGTTAAATCTGGCCTGTTCGGATAATATCCGTGGAGGTTACTCTCCAGGTAGAATCGTAAATCTTATTGGTGATAGTTCTAGTGGAAAGACCTTGCTTGCATTATCTATGTTAGCAGAAGTAGCAAATAAAGAACAGTTTGATGATTACAGACTTATTTTTGATGACGCGGAAGCCGCCTTAGAATTCAATATCGATTATTTATTCGGGTCTGTGGCGGCGGATAGAATTGAGACAAATAACTTTTCCGTTACTATTGAAGATTACTATGGGAATGTTTTGAAGGCCATTGATAAGGGTGAACCTTTTATTTATGTGTTAGATAGTTTTGATTCCATTACTGCTTTAGATGAGATTAAGAGATCCAATCAATATCGTGATGATAAGAAAAACGATAAAGGTAGTTACAAAACTGAGAAGGCTAGAATGTCAAGTGAGATTTTGAGAGTTATACGTGGGGATATTAATAGTACAAAATCTTTGGTTTTAGTTATTTCTCAGACTCGTGATAATCTTGGATTTGGAGCAATGTTTCAACCAAAGGTTAGATCTGGTGGAAAGGCCCTTAAATTTTATTGTAGTCATGAAATTTGGTTGGCTGTGGGTAAGAAAGATAAAGTGAAGGATTTAGAAATAGGAGTAGAAGTATTTGCTAAAGTATCGAAGAATAAATTAACCGGAAAACGTAGAAATGTGATATTTCCAATTTATTATGATTATGGAGCGGATGATATTACGTCGTGTATCAATTATTTGATTGAGAATAAAGTGTGGAAACAGCCAAAACAAAAGATAAATACCGAAGGTTTTATCGAAGATGAGTTTACAGTTAAAAAATTAATCAAAGTCATAGAAGAAGAAGATTTAGAAGACGACTTACTGGATTTAACTCAACGGGCTTGGACAGATAAAGAGGATAGTGTAAAATTGAATAGGAAAAGGAAATATGCCTAAAATTGTAGTTGATTGCAACAATATGGCCTACAGGGCTTTTTATACCACAGGAGTTTTGGACCTTGGTATTGTTTTTGGTTTTTTAGCAACTATTTTAGATTTAAGTGAAACACTTGAAAGTAACCAATTTATTTTTTGTTGGGATTCTAATCATTCTTATAGAAAGGAAGTTTACCCAAAGTATAAAACTCGTCCAGATAAGACAGAGGAAGAGCAGATTAAATTGGAAGAGGCAAAAATTCAATTTAAAATGCTTCGTAAGGAAGTGCTTCCGGAATTGGGATTTACTAATGTGTTTGTATGTCCTGGATATGAAGCCGATGATTTAATGGCATTTGTAGTTAAACAATTTCCAGATGAATATGTAATAGTTTCTGGAGATGAAGATTTGTATCAAGTATTGAGTGAGGATGTTAGTATTTATCAACCTATACCAAAGAAATTAGTTACAAAGGAGTCTTTTGAATCTGATTATGGTATATCATCATCTGAATGGAGTAAGGTAAAATCTTTAGCCGGATGTACTAGTGACACAGTAACAGGAATTCAGGGTGTTGGTGAGAAAACTGCTATTAAGTATTTAACTGGTAATCTTACTAAAGGAAAGGTTTTTGATCGTATAGAAGAACAAAAGGATGGAATGGTATCCACCAACTTACCAATAGTTTCCCTTCCGTATAAGGGAGACAGACCTATTTCCATATCTGGTATAAATATTGACAAATTGTATAGATCTGATTTTATGTCTTCTTTTACTCATTTGGAGATGAGATCCTTTTTAAAGGATAATTCTTTTGATGAGTGGGTTGAGGCCTTGGATTTACATCGTACTAAACGTACCATGACTGCTACTTAAATATAAACTGGTACCAATGGTCCTCTTTTAAGTTGCCTTGGATTGACGGCCTATTTAAAATGACTTTGGTACCTGTTTTAAGGTGTACACAATGGCAAAAGGGGATAGTTTTGAAAGATTAGTACCAAGGCAATTAAGTCTTTGGTTTACACATGGAAAAAGGGACGATTTATATTGGAGAAAGAAAAACAGAAATAGAAGAGATGGTAATAAATATCAATTAGGTGATATAATTTGTGAGACCTCAGAGGGAAGGGAATTGACTCAGCTTTTTAACATAGAATTGAAGACTGGGTATTCCAAGAGTAGGTCAGGAACCACGAAAGTAAAGAATGTACCATGGGATTTATTGGATCTAATTGATTATACCATTCGTAAAAACCAGAAGGTTAAGAATTTTGTAATTTTGGATTTTTGGGAACAAACCACAAGGGATGCAAAATTAACAAGTAGGATTCCATTACTAATATTCAAACGCGATTATCATGTTCCGGTTGTCGTTATAAGTAAGGAACATAAATCTTTGCTTAGTGAGTACTTAGGTGATATAGATGTTGAGTCATTTTTGTCACTTAATTACAAAGATGATGTTTTATTATTTTATCGTAGGGATGAATTTTTTGAATGGTTAACACCAGAGATTGTTTGTGTGTTGGCAAATAAATTACGTAACGGTGAAATAACAATTTGAGGAGAATGGGATGGGAATAGATTCAGTACATTTACAGAATTTTCAATCACATGCGGATAACTTATTGGAATTTACTCCTGGTATAAATGTGATAACAGGTTCTAGTGATGTAGGAAAATCTTCTATAATGCGGGCAATAAAGTGGGTGGTTACTAATAGGCCTTCTGGCAACGCATTTACATCCCATTTTGCCTCAAAACCAAAGACTTCCGTTTCTTTGGTTATTGATGGAAGGAAGGTAGAAAGAACTCGTTTTAAATCTATTAATAAGTATAGATTAGACAAAGTGGATTACAAGGCAATTCGTACAGACATTCCTCAGGAAGTTCAGGATTTTGTTAATTTATCAGAAGAAGTGAATTTGCAGTCACAACATGATTCTTATTTTTTGTTACAGGATTCGTCTGGTGAAGTTGCCAAGAAATTGAATAAGGTGGCAAATCTGGCTATTATTGATTATTCCCTGAAAAGTGTTAATGTTGGTATTACTGGTACTAATAGGGATGTCAATACCGGTAAGTCTACTATTTCTGATTTAGAGTCAGAGTTAGAAAAGTATGATAATTTGGATTGGGTAGAACAGTTATGTTCCGATTTGAATGATTTTTTGAGTGAGATCTCAGATTTAGAACAAGAACAGGAAGAATTAGAAGCCTTGTTGGATAGAATAGAGGTAATTGAAAATAATATTTGGGAATGTAATATATATGTATCACTCGAAAAGACTGTTGATAATTTAGTATCCCAAACAGGTGAAATACAGGAGTTAATAGACTACAATGATAAGTTATTACAATTAGTGGAGTCCATTGAATCTTCCAAAAATGGTATAGAGGATATAGAGATTATTCTTTCCTTCGAGCCGATAATAAAAACTATTTTGGATTTCATAACGGATTATCAGTTTTTGTTTCAAGAAGTGGATGATTTGGAAAATTTAGTAAATGCCATAGAGGAATGCGAATCCGGTATACAGGTAGCGGATAAGTTGATAGATAGGACAGTAGCCAAAATGATTAAATTGGTTAAGGAAACTGGAATTTGTCCAATATGTGGTAATACTAGTACTACTCATGTAGCGGATCATATAATGAGGTGGCTTAATGTCTAGACTTTGTGAGTGTGGGTGCGGACAGGTAGTGAAATCCGGAAATAGATTTATTCAGGGTCATAATAGTAGAGGTAGAATATTAACAAAAGAGCATAAAGAAAAGATACGTAAAGGTAATAAAAATAAAATCGTTACGGAAGAAACCAAAGAAAAATTAAGGATAGCACAAACAGGAAAAACGTATTCAGAGGAATCGAAGGCTAAAATGAGCAGGTCTCATATAGGTCAGGCCCCTTCTTCAACCTCTTGGAAGAAAGGAAATGTTCCATGGAATAGAGGTAAGAAATCCAGGTTATCCACAATAGTAAAACTTATGCGACCAAGGATTGATGGGTATTGTGATGCATGGAGTGATGAGGAGTACAAAAACGATCTTAGAAAAGGAGCCTGTGAAGAATGCGGAATTACAAATATGATGAGTATCCATTTATTTGGATTTATACTAAGTAACCATCACGAAAATGGAAAGGAAAATTGCTCTCCCGATGATATTAGAACATTGTGTCATAGTTGTCACATGAGTCATCATATGATATTACGACATAAGAAAATGCGGGCAGAAGGAGGATATTAAATGAGCCATTTTCTGGTAACTGGCGACTGGCATATACGGGCTTCGAAACCCAGATATCGTATGGATAAAAGTTATGTGGATACTGAAGGTAGGAAATTGGAGTGGTTGTTTGCAACTGCTGAGAAATATAATTGTTCCGCAATTTTACAACCAGGTGATATGTTTGATTCCTATGATATACCTAATTATATGAAAATAAATTTAGTTAACAAATTTCGGGCTGGTTTGCCAGTGTATTCCATTTATGGTCAACATGATTTAAAGTATAGAAATCATAAAGATACAGTAATGTCCTTATTTGATACGATAGGAGTCGTAAAAGTATTTGATCAACCACATCCGGTAGAGATTGACGATTGTAATATTTATGGTTCTGGGTGGGATGAGCCGGTACCTAATATAGTAAATTCAAATAAAGTAAATATATTACTTACCCATGAAATGATAGTTGGGGATGGGGCATTGTGGTATGGTCAGGAAGATTATATTGAAGCAAAGGATGCTTTAAAAAAGTGGGATGGTTTTGATTTAATTGTGTCGGGAGATAACCATCAATCTTTTCATTATATGAATAAAAAAAGAATGTTACTTAATTGTGGTTCCTTGATGAGAACCAGTATATCTCAAGTAGATCATAAACCAGTAGTATGGATATATGATAGTGTTACAAAAACTGCTGAATGTTTGGAAATCCCGATAGATCCAATAGAAGAGATAATGGACTTAGACCTGGCGGATACTATTAAGTTAAATAATAAAAAGTTGGATGAGTATAATGAGTATCTTTCTTCGGATTATTCTGTTGAGTTGGATTTTGAAAAAACAGTATTTAATTCTGTGAAGATAAATAAGGTAAAAGGTAGGACACAGGCGGTTGTAAAAGGTATCTTTAAATCTTATTACGACGAATTGGGGGTTGGATAAATGGATGTAGATACTGTTCTTAAAGAATTGAATGGTTTTAAACTGATAATCGAGGAGGCAAAACAGGATAAGGGTGAAGCAAAAGGTGCTTTATCTGAGCAAATGAAGGCCTTGAAAAGTTATGATATAGACTCCGTAAAAGAAGCCAAAAAAATTATAAAGGACAATAAAAAGAGGTTACCGGTATTATTGGAGAAGTTGACTACAGATTTTGAAGAATTAAAATCGGGATACGAATGGTAATGGGATATGATATCGTTAGTCAATTAGAAGAAGCAAAGAAAAAGTTAAATAGAGATCGTGGTAAACAATCTATACTACAATCCCAACTCGAAATTTGCAAAAAGGATTTAAAGAGAAAGGAATTTCATTTATCTTCCTTGATGGAGGCTCGCTCCATTTTTCAGAAAGCCGCTCAGGATACACAGGCAAAGTTGGAAGAACATATTAGTAATTTAGTAACTTTGGCTTTAAATGCTATATTCGAAGACCCTTATGAGTTTAAACTTGAGTTCGTTCAAAAAAGAGGAAAAACAGAAGCGGATTTATGGCTTGTTAGAAATGGCCAAAAAGTTAACCCTATGGACGCAGCAGGCGGAGGAGTAGTAGACGTGGTTTCTTTTGCCCTTCGTTTGGCATATTGGTCTTTGACGAAAAAGACTAGACCAATTTTTTTATTGGATGAACCGTTTAAACATCTTAGTGCAGATTTACAAAGTAGTGCGGGTGAGATGTTAAAGATGTTATCAGATAAGTTAAATATTCAAATTATTATGGTGAGTCATATTGTTAAGTTGATTGAGTGTTCTGATAATATACTAAGATTTGGAATGGAGGATGGTAAAACTATCAAAGTGAGGTAGACATGAACTTCGATTCGAATAAACTGAGAAATCATTTTGGAATGCACACCAGGGAAGCAGCAGGGTTCATACTGTTACTATTGAATATGAATGAAGGTGATAAATTCAAATCTAGGATAGGGGAGGTTGTAAAATTGAGTGATAATACATTTAAAGTTAATTCTAAAAAGTCAATAGAGGAGTTAGCAGACTTATGGGTTGAAGAAACAAGAAATCCGCTTACTAAATTGTTTGATTAGTAAATATGTCTGACTTTAATAAATTAGTTGAGCAATTTATGTCTCAACAGGACGATGTAGTGGTACCGGATATTTATAAATTCGGGTGTAAGAAAGTAAAAAATTGGATATTTATTCAAAGTAGAGTTTCCTTGGATTCTTTTCCAGAAGGATTTGTGGAAGATGTGGTTTTAACTTTTATTTCCAGATTGTACGATCGTACAATTTCAAATAAGCCAACAAATATATTATTAACGATTGCTAATGAAAAGGCCACTAAATATGCCTTCACTACTTTTACCGATAGTGTTAGCAATAACATTGTAGATTTTAGAGTAGATAATTCTAAAATTCTTGGTGAATATGTAGAGGATAAGTTAAAGGATTTATCCCCAGAAATACGATCAACTATATTGTATTTATTATTGCATCCATCTGAGTATAGTAGGATGTTATCAATGCATAAGGATAATCCGGAATTTTATTTTGGCCTGAGTCGTCTGATATCAATAAGAAAGAAAATAGAAAAACAAAAAACTTATGGTATATCTAAGAAGGATTTTTCTACTCATACGTCGAAGGCCCTTTTGTTATCTACAATGTATTCTATTCACCCATCTTTAGTAGTGTTGTTTTTGTTGTTGGGTGATGTTTCCAAATTTTTACAATTCTGTGTCTTATTTTCGGGTGAATCCATACAAATGCCAACTGTTGAACAGTTAAAGAATTGTATTAGTACTGTTCGTAAATTTGGTGAACGAGTCGAAAAAGGTGAAACCATTACCGATTATTCTTTGGTTCCATTTGTTACTGAGATTGCTTCTCAGGATGTGGAGGAAGGAGAAGATTATAATTTAACACCAATACTTAATCAATTTTTAGAGTCTTCTTTGAATAAGGTATTAGAAAGTTACGATACTATGTATGACAGATTAATAAAAGGAGTTAGGATTTGTGACCCTAACGACGTAAAAAGAATTTATAAAATTTTATCGAAGGAGTTGACTTCACAGGTTAAATTAATGCAAAGTATCAATCAATCGTTTGGATTTGTAGATAGTCTTAGGGGTTTAACGGAAAATTTAATAAAGGAGAAGGAAAATGAAGGCAAAAGTGATGCTAAGTAAGGATAAGTTGAAAAATGGTGATTTGGAGAAAATCAAATTTGATCATGAAGTGATCCGGGAAGACGATAAGGAGATTGTAGTGATGTCTGAAGATGGGGCTGCTTTGGCTAAAGTATATGAAGGTCTACAAGAAATGAATGAGGCTTAACGATGACTGTTACTTACTCAGATAATGCAATAAAAACGTTTGAAAAGTATTATTACAGAAGGGATAGTAATTCTGAATTTCTTGAAACAACACCTAAAGAAGTTTTTGATAGGGTAGCTAGATATATTTCCAAAGGTGTTAAAGACGAAGAAACGTGGTATGATAGATTTTATGATATGATGAATGATGGGTATTTTAGGCCATGTACACCATGTATGATGAATGCTGGAGTTCAAGAACATCCTCAAACCGCTGCATGCTTTGTTTCCGGTATGTCGGACGATCTGATTTCCATTCTTGATATGGATAAGGAGGCCGCAATTATTTTTGCGTCAGGAAGTGGTATTGGGGCTAACTTTGGAGTTTTAAGAGAGAAGGGGGCATTACTCAGTTCTGGAGGACAGTCGTCCGGTCCTTTTGCTTTCATGAAAAAGCTTGCATCTACAGGTGATGCTGTAAAAAGTGGTGGTAGAAGTCGTAGAGCAGCAATCATGGCTATGTTTACAGATGATCATCCTGATCTTTTGGAATTCATTACATTTAAAAATGGTAATGATCAAGAACTTTTAAAATCTATGAATTTGTCTGTTGCTATTTCAGACGCATTTATGCAAGCAGTAGAAAATGATGAAATGTGGGAATTATATGGTGTTGTAGATGGTAAAATAAAAAGCAAACATAAAGCTAAAGACATTTATAATAAGATGGTGGAGAATTCCCACAAGACTGGAGATCCAGGTATTTGGTTTGTAGACAAGGCTAACAAAGGAAATGGGCTTATAGAACAGTATGGTCAGATTATCAGTACAAATCCGTGTGGGGAACAGAGCCTTCTGCCTAGAAATTGTTGCTCACTAGCATCTATAAATTTAGCAAAGTTGATAAAGGAAGATGGAACATTTGATTGGGATAAATTCAAAGAGCTGGCTAGGTATGGTACATTCTTCTTAGATTTTATGATTGATAAGAGTGGGTATCCAACACCTGAATACGAAAGGATGGCAAAAGCCACTAGGCCCATCGGTTTAGGCATTATGGGTTTAGCTGATTTGCTTTGTGTATTGGGTATTCCTTACGATTCCATAGAAGCATACGAATTGGGTAAAACTATTTCACTTACTTTGACACAAGAATCTATAAAAGCATCTATGGATTTAGCACAGGAATATGAATCATTCCCAGATTTTGAAGAGAATAGAAAAGGAATGATAGAATTATGTTTAAGGTTTGGTGCAGACATTGGTAGAACCTCTTTACGAAATTCTAACTGGACTACTATAGCACCTACAGGAACCATTTCAATATCAGCAGATTGTTCATCGGGAATGGAACCTCTTTTCGGAATTACATATACAAAGAATCTTGCTGATTCCGATGAGAAGTGGGTATTTGTTAATCCACATTTTGATAGAATGTATAGAGATGAATCTTGGTTTCCAGAAGCAGTAAAAAAGATAGAAGCAAATCATGGTTCTTGTTATGGGGTGGATATAGTACCCGATGAAGTTCAAAAGGTGTGGAGAACAGCTCACGATATAAATTGGAAAGATAGGATTGAAATACAATCCAATTTACAAAAAGGAATATCCAATGCTATCAGTAGCACTATAAACTTACCAAAATCCGCCACAGTGGACGATATGAGGGGTATCTATACCTTGGCATGGAAAAAAGGATTAAAGGGCATTACGGTGTATCGTGACGGTGCTCTGAACTATCAACCTGTACAATTTGATAAATGCGTAGAGATACTTGGTAAAAAAGAATTTGTAAGGCCAAGAGTGTTAGAAGGAAAATCATATCAAGTAAACACCGGACACGGAAAAGCTTATTTTACAGTCAATGTAAATCCAGAAGATGGCAAAGCCATAGAGATTTTTAATAATGGCGCTAAAGGTGGTGGGGTTTCTAGTGCTATGATGGAAGCCGTAGGAAGATTAGTTTCGTTGTGTTTACAAAGTTATGTGTCTCCAGAAGCAGTTGCAAAATCTTTACTTGGGATAAGTGATGGTAGGATAGTATGGGATAGGCTACTTGAAACAGATCCAAAGCCTGGTAAAATCAATAGTATTCCTGATGCTGTAGCTCAAGTTTTGTATCGTTTTTATGTAAATGGACAAATATCAGAAGATCTTAAAAATGGTTTAATGTGTCCAGAATGTGGTGGCCCAGCCAGACTTTCGGAAGGTTGCCTAATGTGTAACAATTGCGGATCGAAGTGTGGGTAAAGAGAATATTTTTTTGCCTTAAACTATTCAAATCAATTATTATCTTATAAAGATTAAGAATGGTAGGTAAAGGAGGATATAGATGGTTGTGAGTGACTTGATCAGTAAATTAAAAGAATTTCCAATGGATATGGAAGTCGTGTTTTCAGATGGATATGATCTTAATTTTTACCATTCAAATGGTATTGAAATAAAGGTTTTTGAAAATACTGTAGACATAGGGCTTGGTGGTTGTAAACTAACAGAGGAGGAAAGTGATGGGCAAATTAGATGAGGTTGTGTATGCAATCAAAGTATCAGAATTATCATCAGATGGTCCTTTGTTTAATGGTTTTCAACAACCACCAGATCAAACTATACTGAATAAGATTTACAGTAATACTTTATTGATGACCAGAAGGGAATGTGAGAATGATCCAAAATTTAAACATATAATTCCATATACTATAATTACAAGTGGTGCCGACAGGGATTTAATTTTTGTTGTTAAAAGAACTTCTAATCAGACAGAAGCTCGTTTGCATGATAAAGCTTCAATTGGTATTGGCGGTCATGTTGGACCTATTGAAAATTTACCACCTAAAGATGCCATATTTATGGGCATGTTGCGAGAACTTCAGGAAGAAGTTCATGGCATGAAATATATCGCTGATACATTGGGTACTGTTCCCAGATTAGTTGGCTTTGTGAATTATGATTTAGACTCTGTGGGTCAAGTACATTTTGGTATAGTGTATAATGCCGTAGTGAGTTCAAGGTATATTAATACAATCAAAGTGAAAGAAACTGAAAATATGGTGGGTAAGTGGATGTCTTATGTTGAGGCATTAAAAGTTCCCAATTATGAAACTTGGAGCAGCTTGATTTTGGGGTTATTGTAATGGTAAAAGTAATCTGTGTTAACGGTGTATCCAGGTCTGGCAAAGACACGTTTATAAAATTTATAAGGGAACAATCAGAAACAACTGTGGTTGTTCATTCTACTATAGATACCATTCGTAAAATGTTGATCGAAAGTGGTTTAATGGTTGGTGATAGAAAAGGGATTGGTGAAAGAGAATTTATGGTGGCTGTCAAGCAGGCATGGATAAAATATTCCGATGGTCCATACAACCAAGTGATTGATAAAGTTTTGCGTATTAAAAAGTTTATGGAACCTGCTGACATTATTTTATTTTTTGTGCAAGTCAGGGAACCACAAGAAATCAAGAAGTTAAAATTATATTATGGTGATGATTTCATAACAGTGGTGGTAAAGAAAAAAGGGATAGAAGCACAAATTTATAATGATATGTGTGTGACTGATATGGAATATGATTTTGTGATTGAGAATAATGGGACTGTGGAAGATTTGAAGGTTAGAGCAACGCATTTTTTGAATTCAATAGGGTGATTAATGAAAACTCAATTACGTTTTATGACATCCGAAGAATTACATAAACATTCGTATGGGGAGGTATTATTACCAGATACTTATAATTTTAGGGAGACTCCACCATCTCCAGTACCCACAGGATTAATGTGTGAGGTAATATTTGGGCCGGTTGTTGATTATAGATGTACCTGTGGTGCTTTGGATGGAAAAATGAATATTGGTGCAAGATGCCATGTTTGTGGTGTTGATATTGTTTCTTCTTCCGTCAGATCAGAAAGAATGGGTCATATTTCTTTGTCTTATCCTTGTATACATCCATTGGCAATAAAGTGGCTTAGTTTGGTATTGGATATATCAACTCAGAAATTAGAAAATGTAATGTACGGTAAAAATTGTATTTCTTTTGTTGAAGGTAGTGGTAATTTGGTACTAAATGATCGAGTTGGTTCTGTGGACGTGGAAGAACGAGTTCCTAATAATATTTTAGAAGGTTCAAGTTTTGCTATATCTCAAATTGTTGATCATTTGAATTTAGATCAGTCACTAGACTTGATGGGTGGAAAACGGGCGGAAATACTGTCTCGTATGAGAGATGGTCAACAGTATATATTAAGGGAAATATTGGTATCCCCTCCAGATTATAGACCTTTGTTATATATGGATGGAACTTGGATAACTAGTGCTATAAATCAATTATATGTTGATATTTTAAATCGTGTGAATCGTGTCGATAGAATGAAAATGTATAGACCGCCATCTTTAATAGTTTTGATGGAGGCTATACAGTTACAGAAAGCTGTAGATAGATTATTTATAGATGGTATAACAAAGAAAGGTGTACATTACAAATCTTTGTTAGTAGGGTTATCAAAAAAGGCCGGTTTGTTTCGTACCAATTTATTGGGTAAACGTGTGGATTATTCAGGTCGTACGGTTATTACATCCGGACCGGAATTAAAACTTGATGAAGCGGGAATTCCAATAAAAATGGCAAAAAATTTATTTGTACCATTTATTATTAATTATTTTCGTAAAAAAGGGTTTAAATTTAAAACTATACGAGATATGATAAAGAATGATGATTCTAGAATAGAAGAATGC
>Ga0233431_1002225_pt1 | contig 28213 bp, 16 predicted proteins | sample SI_118_April2016_FD_179867 | JGI IMG/M metagenome (GOLD analysis project Ga0233431, IMG submission 179867) | Seawater microbial communities from Saanich Inlet, British Columbia, Canada - SI_118_April2016_200_MG | ecosystem: Environmental > Aquatic > Marine > Inlet | place: Canada: British...
TTGGCCTGGCGCTGCTGGCGCTGCTCCAGAAAGTGGAGGGCCAGATCCGGGATGTCCTCGCGTCGCTCCCGCAGCGGCGGCAGGTGGATCGGAAAGACGTTCAGGCGGTAGTAGAGGTCCTCGCGAAAACGCCCCGCCTGCGTCTCCTCCTTCAGGTCGCGGTGCGTGGCGGCGATGACCCGCACGTCCACCCTGCGATCCCTGTCCTCGCCGACGCGGCGAATTTCCCCCTCCTGAATGGCGCGCAGCAGACGCACCTGCAGGGCCGGGCTGGTCTCGCCGATCTCATCGAGGAAGAGCGTTCCCCCGTCCGCCGCCTCAAAAAGGCCGGGCCGGTCTCCGACTGCGCCGGTAAAGGCGCCCCGCCGGTGCCCGAACAGCTCGCTCTCCAGCAACTGCTCGGCCATCGCCCCGCAGTTGACCGGCACAAAAGCGGCGTCGCTGCGCGTTCCCTCGCCGTGGATGCAGCGGGCCAACACCTCCTTGCCGGTGCCGGTCTCGCCGCTCAGCAGCACGGTGACGTCGCTGTCGATTACCTTGCCGGCCAGGGCGCAGACCTGCTCCATACCGCGACTGCGGCCGACGATCCCCTCAAACTTGAATCGCCCCTCGATCTCCTGGCGCAGCGTCAGATTCTCCCGTTCCAGGCGGGCGATGCGCAGCATCGCCCGAATGCGCGCCCACAGCTCCGCCTCGTCGATCGGCTTGGTCACGTAGTCGTCCGCCCCGGCATCCAGCCCCTGGACCTTGTCTTCGGTGCTGCCCCGCGCGGTGAGCATAATGACCGGCACCCCCCGCCAGTCCGGAGTGGCGCGCATCCGCTCGAGCACCTCGATGCCGCTCATACCCGGCATCATCCAGTCGAGCAGAACCAGATCCGGCCGCTCCTCCGCCAGCCTTTCCAGCGCCTCCGCCCCGTCGGTGGCGACGCAGGTCTCGTACCCCTGTTCTTCGAGCTGCTGCTCGAGCAGATCGACGTTGAACGGCTCGTCGTCGACGACGAGTATGCGGACGGGAGCGGCCATCTCAGCCGAGCTGCTTCTCGACCTTGGCCCACAGCTCGTCCTCGTCGATCGGCTTGGACAGGTAGCCGTTGCAGCCCTGGGCGTACGCCTTCTCCTCGTCCCCGGCCATGGCGTGGGCGGTGACCGCGATGATCGGAATCTGCTTGAGCGCCTCGTCGGCGCGGATCCGCCGGGTCACCTCCCAGCCGTCCATCTCGGGCAGGGAAATATCGAGGAGGATGAGATCCGGCCGCTCCCGGGCGGCCATCTCCAACCCCTGCTTGCCATCGGTCGCCTCGACCAGCTCGTAGTCGTCTTCGAGTAGCTGGACCAGGAGATCCCGGTTCATCTCCACATCCTCGACGATCAGAATCTTCTTCATGACAAAGACATCTCCTTGGTGTTGCAGTGCGGCGTCGGTTTTCCCATCGGAAAAAAATATACGAAAAATCAGCGCCCCTTGGGGAACCCCAGCGGCAGTTCAATAGTAAACGTCGATCCCTTCCCCTCACAGCTCTCCGCCGCGACGCTTCCTCCTAGTAACTCCACCGAGCGCCTGACGATCGCCAGTCCCAGACCGGTCCCCTGCTCCGCCGTCCGCCCCTTGCGGGCCACCTGGCGGAATTCGTCGAAGATCTGCGCCAAGTTCTCCGCCGGTATCCCCGATCCGGTATCTTCGACCGAAATCCTCACCCGCTCCCCATCCCCTCTGGCCACCAGCCGAATCCGCCCCTTTTCCGTATGGCTGGCGGCGTTGTCGAGCAGATTCTTCAGCGCCCGGCGCAGGCGGTCCGGGTCGGTGTGCAGGCACTCTACCTCCTCGATCTCCTGCTCCAGTTCGACCCCCTCCACGACCTGGGCGGCGGCCCCGGCCAGACACTCGTAGAACAGACGCTTGAGGTCCACCTCTTCCGGGTGCACTTCCACCCGACCGGCCTCCACTTTGGAGAGATCCAGGATATCGTTGATCAAATCGAGCAGATGGTGGGCGCTGGTCTGAATATTCTCCAGATTGCGATACTGTCGCTCGTCCAGAACCTCTCTGGTCTTGCGCAGCAGGATGCGGGCGTAGCCGACGATGGCATTCATCGGCGTGCGCAGATCGTGCGACATTCGCGCCAAAAATTCGGTCTTGAGGCGCTTGGCCTCCTCCGCCTCCTGACGAGCCAGGGCCAGCTCGCGGGTGCGCTCGGTCAGCTGGCGTTCCAGCTCTGCGATCCTCTGCTCGGAAGAGGTTTGGGTAGCTGTGGGCATGAGCGATTATTGATTGGGAAATACCAGGCGGAAATGGGGCCTGGCCATAGTGAGAGTGCACGACTCGGATTTATCCTAGGTAAGCTTGCTGCAAGAGATGTACCAATGGAGAAAAAAAGTTAATGATTGATATGTTACATCATATAAAACAAATTCTTACGATATGGATTCCCACGATGTGGGTAACATGCAATGTGGTGCGGAAAGCGCCAAAAAAATGGACAGTAGAAATGCCGATTAGTCTCCAAGTGATTGATATTAATGAAATTTACCATATCGGCAAGAAAATTGCCATTCCTGGCAAGAATATGGTATAGATGTCGTCGAGATTGCGCAGCTATCGATCTCGCCGGTGAAGTCATTCTGGTGGGAACGGAATCGCAATTCTGGGAAACCTTTGGATTTCGCAGCAAAGATATCTATACTCATTTAAAATCGAGATCGTCCTTCTGTAGAACGGATAATCCGCACGATCATGTTCAGAGTATTCCAGCGACACATACTGCATTCACTATTCCGCGTCCAGGAGGGGGAGGGACAGCGGGTGCTGCTGATGCTGCTCTACTCGATCGCGGTCGTGGGCGGCGTCATCATCACCGGGCAGCTGGCCAGCCGCGCCCTCTTCCTCAGCAACCTCCCCGAATCCGCCATCCCCTTCAAATTCATCCTGCCGCCGGTAGTGCTAATGGCCGTCTCCGCCGTCTACACCCGGGCGGCCGGACGGTTCCGCTCCGATCGACTGATCTTCATCTTCTACGCCCTCTTTCTGGTCGGCGCCCTCCTCTTTCGTCTGCTCCTGGAGACCGCCTATCGCCAGTCTTTCGGCACCCTCTGCGCCCTGTTCGTCTTCTTCGACATCGTCAGCAGTTTGACCATCCTCCAGTTCTGGACCTTTGCCGGCGAAATCTTCAATCCCCGCGAGGCCAGGCGGTTGTTCGGCCTGATCTCCGGGGGCAGCACCATCTCCAACATCCTCTTCGGCGCGCTCCTCGCCTCCATCTCCTCTATCGTTGCCCCCGAAAACCTGATCTTCATCGTCATCGGCAGCCTGGCGGTCTGCATGGTCTGCGTCCACCTGCTGTCCCGGCACCACCGGGAAGCGCTGGAGGAAGAAGGGTCAGAGGAGGAAAACGCAGAGCAGGCAAAAAACCAGAAGAATTGGAGCACGCTGCGCGACGCCGTGCGCGAGGTGCTGCACTCCCCTCTGGTGCTGTCGATGAGCGGCGTATTGATCCTGGTCGCTCTGGCCAGCAGCATCGCCGACTATCAGCTCGATCTGGCCCTGCAGGCCCACTTCGGCGGCGACAGCCAGGGAATCGTCGGCTTCCTGAGTCAGTTCCGTCTGTGGGCCGGGCTCGGCGCCGGCCTCCTGCAGTTCCTGCTCGCCGGTCGCCTGCTGGAGCGCTTCGGCGTGGTCGCCGGGCTGCTGCTGCTGCCGGCGGCCATGGTGCTGGGAGCTGGGGCCATACTCCTGACCGGCGGCCTGCTGCTGGCGGCGGCCGTGCCCAGAGCCTGCGACGTAATCCTCAAATACACCGTCAACGACGCCGCCTTCAATCTCCTCTATCTTCCGGTCGACGCCCAGCTCAGAGCCAAAGCGCGGGCGATCCTGGACGGCATCCTGAAGCCACCCGTAGTCGCCCTCCTCGGTCTTCTCTTCCTCTGGGTGGGACAGAGCGGCAACGTCACCATTACCCACTGGGCGTACGTCCTGCTGGCCCTGGTGGTGATCTGGGTGTTGCTGGTGCTGCACGCAGGACGCCAATACGTGGTCGCCCTGTCGCAGAGCATCCGCCTGCGCCGTCTTGACCCGGACCAGGAAAAGATCGACCTGAGCGACGAGAGCTCGATCCGGGTCATCCGCCACTTCCTCCACGAAGAGGACGCCGCGCGCGTGGTGCACGCCCTCTCGCTGTTGCCGGGCATTCCCAAGATCGACTGGATGGCGGACGTGGCCGTCCTCCTGGAGCACGCCGATCCGCAGGTGCGGGTTCTGGCACTGAAATATCTGGGAGCACAGGGAGAGGCGGCCGCCCTCTACGCCCAGCAGGTCCACACCCTCCTGCACGATCGCCAGGAAAAAGTGCAGGCGGCGGCCATCGAATCGCTGTGCGCCCTCGGCAGACTGCGGGTCATCGAACAGATGCTGCCCTTCCTCGAAGATCCCAGCCCGCGCATTCGCAGCGCCGCAGTGCTAGGGCTGATCAAACACGCCGGTCTGGACGGCATCCTGCACGCCGGTGAGCACCTCAAGGCGCTGCTCGACAATCCCGACCCGCAGGGGCGTCTGGAGGGTGTGAGAGTGCTGGAGGCGCTGCAGGTGCCCACTTTCTACCACCCATTGATTCCGCTGCTGGCCGACGTCAATATCGAGGTACAGATCGGTACCATCCGCGCGGCTACCCGCATCGGCACTCCGGAACTCATTCCCTATCTGCTTCCCAAACTGAGCCATCCGTTGACCCGCTGGTACGCCACGGATGCGCTGAACCAGTGCATCGGTCAGGACCTGCCCCGCCTCGAAGAACTGCTGCAAAACGACAGACATCTGCCCGAAGCGCGACGCCAGCTGATTCACCTCCTGGCCCACCACCACTCACCCCAGGCCGTGCAGCTGCTGGTCGCTCAGCTGCACAGCGACGACGACCTGCTGCGCTCCGCCGCCTACCAGACGCTGGTGAAATTGCGGGATGCGGGACTCTCCATACCCGGCCAACCGCTGCGCGGCGTCTTGCACGAAGAGTTGCGCTCCGCCTACGAACTCCACGTGGTGCGCCACGATCTGCGCCGGACCCACGGTCTGTTGGAGGAGGGATTGGAGCGCCGCATCCGCCAGGCCGAAGATCGCATTCTGACCCTCCTAGATCTCTTGCACCCCGATCTGTCGCACACTCAGATACGCGAGTCGCTGGACGACCGCAGCAGCCGTCTGCGGGCCACGGTCATCGAGCTTCTCGACAACGTCGTCGAACGGGAGATGAACGAGCTTCTGCTCCCTCTCTTCGGCCCGTCTGCAAGCGAGCGGCTGGAAGTCGCCCGCGGACAGCTGCGCATCCCCGAACGTTCCGGGACCGAAATCCTCCGCCAGCTGGCCACTACGGCCGACAGCTGGCTGCGCAGTTGCGCCCTGCACGCCATCGGCGAGAGCTTGCTGGAACAGCTCGGCGATCCGGTCGACGCATCCCTGGACGATCCGGACCCACTGGTGCGCGAAACCGCCCGGACCGCCCGAGCGCGCCTCGACCGGGCGCGGCAAACCCCGCTTCCCAAAGACCCATCGTCCCCGAGCCAACCAGGAGGAGATTCCGCCATGGCCCTTTCGACTCTGGAGAAGGTCTTTTTTCTCAAGAGCGCTTCCCTCTTCGAACAGATCCCCGGTGAGGAGATCATCGGCATGGTGCCCATTATCCACGAGGTGGAAATCAAAGAGGGCGAGACCTTCATCAAGAAGGGAGATGACGGGGACTGTCTCTACATCCTGGTCGCCGGCAGAGTGCACATTAAAAGAGATGCAGAGCACCAGGACACCGCTCAATCGCGCGAGGTCATCGGCGAGATCTCGGTGCTCACCGAACAACCCCGCTCCGCCGACTGCACCGCGCTGACCGACGTGGTGGCGCTGCGCATAGACAAAAAGGACTTCTGGACGCTGATGGAAGAACAGCCCCAAATCACCATCGAGGTCCTCAAGGTCATCGTCGACCGCTATATTTAGAGTTGTTCCGGAGAAATAGTCACCGCTGTCGCCGCAATCCCTCCAAATCGATGCTCTGGCCCCCGCTTTGCCGCACCTTACTGGCTGCTTGTGTGAGTCCGGGTGCTGGCGTATTATTTAACCATCTGTATTTTGTCAATTTCCCTTTATAAAAGCTTCCATTTTTCATGTGCCGTCTGAAAGGAATCGTCATGGCTTACAAAAGAAGTTTTGCCATCGCTCTCGCCGTCGGCCTGCTGAGCGGACTGTGGGGATGTGGAGAAGCGGGAAAAGCACCGGCCAGAAAAGCCGGTCTGGAGAGCGTCGATCCGAGCGGTCAGAAGGTGACCTTCTGGTACCAGCACAGCGAGGAGCGCGAGACCGCCCTGCGCGCGCTGATCGACAAATTCAACAGCACCAACGAGTACGGCATCAAAGTGATCGGCGAGCACGCCGGCGGCCACGACGAAATCTACCAGAAGATGCTGGTGCGCATGCAGAGCGGCGCCCAGCCGCAGCTGGTGGTCGCCTATCGCTACCAGGCCCAGCACTACTACCAGAGCGGCGGCGTGGTCGATCTCATGCCGTATATCTATTCCCCCGCGTGGGGGCTGAGCGCCGAAGAGCGGGGCGACTACTTCCAGGAGTTCATCGACCAGGACCGCATCAAGGGAGTCCAGGTCGCCTTCCTGCCCAGCCGCTCCATGGAAGTCCTCTACTACAACGCCGACTGGCTCGCGGAACTCGGCTACGACGCGCCCCCGGCCACCTGGGTGGAGTTTGCCGAGATCTCCAGGAAGGCGGCGAAAAAACCGTTCAGCAAAGCGGCCGCAAAAGGGAAGAGCCTGGGTCTGGCGACCAACGTCGACGCCAGCCGCCTGGCCGCCATGGTCTTCAGCCGCAACGGCGATTTCATCAACTCCGACGGCAGCGCCTATACCCTCGACACACCGCAGATGAACACTTCGCTGTCGATGCTCCGCGGACTGATGGATGAAGGGGCCGCCGAACTGCTGGACAGCCAGAACGCCATCCGCCAGGCGTTCAGCAACGGCCGGGCGCTCTTCGTCATGCGCTCCTCTTCCGGGCTACCCCTCTATCGGGCCGACGTCGAAGCGGGAGCCGGCTTTACCTGGGATGTAGCTCCAGTGCCCGACGGCGGCGGCCAGCCGGTGCTCAACGTGTACGGCGCCAGCCTCGCCGTCGGCAAGAGCACCCCTGCACAGCAGCTCGCCTCCTGGCTGTTCATCAAGTGGTTTACCCAGCCGGCCCAGCAGGAAGTGTGGTCGCGCAAAAGCGGCTACTTCCCGGTGCGGCGCAGCACCGCCCGCGACATCGCCTCCTACTTCCGCATCTCCTACGGCCTGCTCGAGCACGGCCAGGCAGAGCCCTGGGTAGTCGGCTACGGGGCGGTGCGGCAGATGATCGAAGAGACGATGGTCGAGGTGCTCGAGGGAGGCGACCTGAGCCAGGCCCTGAGCCAGCTCGAAAAGCAGGCGAACGCGACACTCAAGGGGCAGTAGCCCGACCGCCAGCAGGCCATCCGCCGCCGGAGAGGATTATGAGCGCGGGCGCGACCATCCTGATAGTCGACGACGAACCGTTCAACGTCGACTATCTCGAGCAGGAGCTGGAAGATCTCGGCTACCAGACCGTCAGCGCCGCCAACGGCCAGGAGGCGCTCGACCTGGTGGCCGCCGATCCGCCCGACCTGATCTTGCTCGACGTGATGATGCCGGTCCTCGACGGCTTTGCCGCCTGCACCCGCCTCAAAGAGAGCGACGACACCCGCCTCATCCCGGTCATCATCATGACCGCCCTCGATGCCATGGAGGACCGCATCCGCGGCATCGAGGCGGGCGCCGACGACTTCCTCACCAAACCGGTCGATCCCCGCGAGCTGATCGCCCGCATCCAGACCGCGCTCAAACTCAAGCAGGCGATGGACCGCAAGCTGGCCGAGGTCAGCCGCGCCAAAGACCACTTCGCCAAGTTCGTGCCCGAAGCGGTCAAGCGGCTGGTCGCCGAAGATCCGGATGCCCCCGAGCTGGGCGAAAAGCGCGAGCGGGAAGTCACCGTCCTCTTCCTCGACATCAGTGGCTACAGCCGGCTGAGCGAAGAGCTCCCTGCCGACGCACTCAACGAGCTGGTCGAGCGCTACTTCTCCGCCTTTCTCGATCGCATTCAGGAAATGGGGGGAGATATCAACGAGACGGCCGGGGATGGTTTCATGGCCATCTTTCAGGATGCCGACCACGCGACTCGATCGGTCGACGCCGCTCTGGCACTGCTACAGGCCACCGCCGCGCTCAACAGCGACGCGGACCAGCATCCCCTGCAAATTCACATGGGCCTCAACACCGGCACGGCGCTGGTCGGTTCCACCCGCTTCGAAGGGGCGCGCGGCACCCGCTGGACCTTCACCGCCAGCGGCCCGGTGACCAACCTGGCCGCCCGTCTGGCCGGCGCGGCTGAAGCCGGTCAGGCCCTGATTGGCGCCGACACCGCCCGCTTTCTGACCGACCGCTACCGGCTCGAAGACCTGGGTCGCAAACAGCTCAAAAACATCGCCGACCCGGTCGAGGTCTACCGGATAATCGGCACTTCAGAGTGACGCCGACACCGGCTCCTCTTCCTCATAGTCCTTAATCCGCAGCGTAAAAACCGACCCTCGTCCCTCTTCGCTCTCCACGCGGATCGTCCCTCCCAGCAGATCCGTCGACTTCCTGACGATCGCCAGTCCCAGTCCGGTCCCCTCCTTGCCCACCCCGTTTTTGCTGTCCGCCTGGCGGAATTCGTCGAAAATGTGCGGCAGGTCGCTTTCCGGAATGCCGATGCCGGTGTCGGCCACCACCAGTTCGGCCCAGCCGTCGACGGCGCGTAGCGACAGGGTGATGCTTCCCATCTCCGTGAATTTTGCCGCATTGCTCAGCAGGTTCATCACCATCCGCCGCACCCGGTCCGGGTCGGTGCGCACCGACGCGATCTCCCCCAACTCCTGCAGCAGCTGCACCTCCGGTTTGACCAGGCTCTCGATCGAGGCGGCACAGTCGGCGACCAGCGGTTTCAGATCTACCTGGTCGAGCTTGATATCCATGCGCCCGGATTCGATCTTCGACAGATCCAGGATATCGTTGATCAACGTCAGCAAATTGTTGGCGCTGATCTGCACGTTCTCCAAATTGCGATACTGGCGCTCGTCCAACGCATCCTTGCTCTTGCGCAGCAGGATGCGGGTGTACCCGATAATCGCGTTCATCGGCGTGCGCAGATCGTGCGACATCCGCGCCAGAAAATCCGACTTGAGCTTATTCGCCTCCTGGATCTGGATATTCTGCTCCTGGATCTGCTCGTACTGCTCCCTGGTCTTCTGCGACAGCGTCTCCACCTGAGCCAGCTGGTTCTGCAGCGCCTTGTTGGTGCGCGTAACGCTGCGCGCCAGATAAACCGACATCGACACCAGCGGAATGAGCACCCAGTAGAGCAGGCTGATATCGATCTCGGTTTGCTGGATGAGGGGTGAAACATTGAGAGCAAACAGGCTGAAGCCGATGCCGATCATCCACGCCCCTTCCCTCTTCTCGCGGATGGCCGTGAAGAGCACTATCAGCGTCTCGATAAAGAGTCCGCCGCTGAGCAGGGTGATAAGCAGCTCCTGGATGCCGGGACTGAGAGGGAAAACGATGGGCCGACCGGAAATATCCAGGCTCACTGAAATAATCTCTACAATCAAAACGATCAGCAGCACCCAAAACCGCCTGGGCGGCTTTGGATTAAACAGAGAGTACAAAAAACAGAGACCGACGATGCTCACGACCATCAGCGCCAGCTGCCGGATCATCGAAATCGTCTCTGGCGTCGCATACGCAGTCGCTTCGAGCTGAAAACCGGAGAAGATGGAAACGCCGATAAAACCGGTGTACATCGCGTAGAACAGATTCGCCTTGCTGCGGGGGTCGAACAAAAAGAGCAACATGTGCAAAAGTGTGAAGGCGAGCAGCACACCAGAAAAGAACATCTGGTAGCCGATCGACTTCTCCATCCGCTCCTGGAGACTCTCCGTCCGCACGGGCGGGTTCTGGCCGGTCAGGGTGAGCACCTCGGCGATACTCACATCCTTCTCCACCAGAATCAGCCTTCCCAGTCTGTCCGCATTCCATCTTTTGTTGGTCCCCGGACTCCAGGCGATCCACGAGCTGGTGCGGTCCCGATCCTGGTCGAACAGGCTCATGTCGAAGCCCAGCTCCAGATCCGGCCGCAGCTGGAGTTGGCCGCCGCTCGACCCGGTGATATCGATCCGCCACTCGAACTGATACCCGTCCTCCCTCCAGCTGATCTCGCTCTGGACGTTCTCCATCCGATCCGGCCCGTAGACACCGTGTCCGTTGACCCGAGCGAAATACTGGACTGGCTCCTTCAACCCCGGCTGGTGATGATACAGATAGAGTTCGCCGCCGTCCTGCGTGTCCCAGTGTCCCTCCCCCAGTCGTCCTTTTACAATGGAGTCGTCGAGCACAAAGGCGGAGACATACAGGGCGTTCTCCTGCTGGTTGTATCCCACCTGTAGCCAGGCTTCGAAATCTCTGGCTCCGCGCAACTTGTCGCCGTATTCCTGGAACAGCACCGGATAGCGGATCATATCCTCGGGCCAGTCCGACAGATCGCCGTCCACAGTGATCCCCTCCACCGGGTAACCCAGCGCGATCTTTTCGGGCGTTGCCCCGGCTTCTCCGGGAAACCCGACCGCCAGTAGCATGAGAAAAATGAAAAGCAACATCGGCAATGCACTCCTTCTACGAGAACCAATACCCAGCAGTGCTGCAATGACCGTGCCAGTAAAAGTGAGACGAAACGACAATGCGACAACTCCTGTATTCTATATCATAAACCTTAAAATATCAATATGTTATATATTTCATACTCGACCACTATCCAATAGCGGACACGAATTCCAATGGCGCAATTCGCCATTGCCCAGTGGTCGGCACCTCTGCTATGCCTCGCAATCTCCAATACGGATCGCAACTGAAATACCGCATGTTCTATCTTTCCACTCTCACTGCCACGATCGTCTGATCGTCCCCCTGCGCCGTCTCCCCGGCGAATCCCTTCGCGGCTGCGATCACCTGTTGCACCAGTGCCTCGGAACTCACCCCTTGCCGACAACCGTTCCGGATGGCATCAGCCGTCCGCTCGAAACCGAATAGCTCGCCGGAGCGGTTCTCCGCCTCGATGATGCCGTCCGAGCAGAAGACCAGGTAGTCGCCCGGCTCCAGTGATACCTCGACAGAAGCGTAGACCGAATTTGCACGAACGCCCAGGGGATACGCATCCACCTGGAGTTCGGCGACATCGCCGCTGGCGGCGCGGAAATGATACGTGTAGGGACAGCCCCCGTTGGCCAGATGCAGGCGACGGGAGACGAGATCGATTTCGGCCATAGTGAAGCAGACAAAGGTGCGGCTGTCCAGCGTGTCGCAGAGGGTGCGGTTGAGACGACCGAAAAGCTGTTCGAGAGAATCGCCCAGCTCGATCTGGCTCTTGAGGATGCCGTCGAACATGACCACCGGGATGGCCGCTTCCATGGCGTGACCGGTGACGTCGGCCAGACAGACCAGGAGCACGCCGTCGCGCTGGAAATACTGGAAGCAGTCGCCGCCGACGTGGTTGGCGGTCAGACAGCGGCCGGCGATGTCGAGCCCTTCGATATCGGGCGACTCGGTCGGCATGAGTCCCATCTGCAGGTCGTGGGCGACCTGGAGTTCCTCTTCCAACTCCCGCACCAGCTGTTCGCGAGCCCGATCGCGCTCACTGTTCGCTTCCTGAATTTCCCGGTTTGCGCTCTCCAGCTGTTCATTCGCCTGCTGGAGCGAACGGTTGACGCGGAACAGTTCGTTGTTGGCATCCGATAGCGCCTGATTGGTCTGGGCGAGATGCTGAAAGTCCAGATAGCGGGCATAGCCCAGAGAAAACGCATCGGCAAAACGCTCGATGATGTGGGCATCGGCGGCTCCGTACAGGTCGGGACTGCGGTGGCTGAGCGCGAGCGTGCCGTTGGTGAACGGGGAGCGCATGATGGAGCGTGGACAGAGAGAGAGGGGAAAATCGTCGAGGCCCCAACGGGCCTTGTATTCGGGGATCAGCGCGGCGGCCTCGGCCTCGGTCCGGGAGATGATGGCGGTTTCCCGGATCTCCTGGATCTTTCCGTGGTATGCATCCAGCGGCGCGCTGGAGTATTGGAAGATTCGGGACTCGGCGCCAGGTATTCCCTGCACGAACAGAGGGCCCTGCACCGAACCGAGACCGTCCAGTGCTTCTGGCTCCGACACCCTACTGGGACCGACGCCTGTGACCCTTGCCCAGTCCTCGTTAAAGGTCTCGTGCGGCGCGGAATATATGTGAACGCGATTCGCCTCGCGATCGACGACGCTGATCGTGCAGTTGTCGTAGCCTAGCCCGAGGGATCCGATCTGATCCGTGAGCAGGAAGATGACCGTCACCAGATCCTGCATCTTCTCCATCCGCAGGACCGCATTCTGCACCTGCTCGACCGCATCTTCGATCTCCAACTCGCGATTGCGCTGTTCCAGACGCTGGAAGTCGGCGAACCGCGCCATCCCCAGGCCAAAGGCTTCAGCGAACAGCTCCAGGATATCCAGCTGCTCTGGGGTGAAATCCACCAGCGACTCCGGCGTGGCATCCTGGAACTGGCAGACGTTGATCCGCCCCCCGGGAAAGGGCGCCATCATCCCGGAAAAGGGCAACATCATATACTCCGGCCACTTGTCTACGTTCCAGATGCGGCTCATGCGCTCCCAGTAGGGAATCAGAGAATCGCCGACGACGCGGAGGAATCCCGCCTCCTCCGTGCGGTTCTCGTCCCATGCCCCGAGCGGGAGTTCGTCGTAGAGCAGGTCGAGTGCGTCTGTGCTCCGGAGCTTGCGAAGGGCGGGGAAGAGGCACGCCGCATTGCGCCAGTTGTCTGCATGGATGCGGTAGAGCCTGACGCACTCGCGGTCGGGATCGCGCACGGATACGGAGAGGTAGTCGTGACCGACCCCGGCCTCCAGCAGCCGGTTCCGCAGCGTCAGCATGACGTCCAGGATATCCCGACTGGCGGTCATCCCCTGGACCTCGGCACGCAGCTGCTGCGCCGCGCGCTCGTGCTCCACCTGGCGGAATTCGCGGTAGCGGGAATAGCCGACCGAGATCCGCTCGACCAGGCGTTGGAGCAGTTGGATCTGCGCGGGCCCGAACGGCTCTGCATCCGAGCTGGCGGTGCGCAGGGTGAAGACGCCGTTGGGACAGGGCACGTGGAGGTGATAGCGCACCGGGTAGCTCGACACATCCGTGGACGTGTCAAAGCGCGTGCGCGCAAGCTGGATCAGTTCATCCCGCTCCTTGGGCTCCAGGACATGCCCTTCGATCTGCTGATCCCGCCACGCTCTGATCCCCGCGCTCATCCACGACGGTGTCTCCGCCATGGACGCATGAGTCACGAAGAGGAGCAGGTCTTCTCCGGCCGCCCTGGCATCCTCTGGTTGGAGTCCTGCGGACTCGAAGAAGGTTTTGTCCCAATAGCTGTATACCGTGATCCGCCCGTGATCCCGATCTATCAGGCTCAAACCGCAGGAGACGAAGTCGAAGCGCTGCTCCTGAAGCACGCGCCATATCGCTTCGACCAGTTTCTCCAGATCGCCGGCCTGTTTCATGGCCAGTACCTGGTCGGTTACGCGCTCGAGCGCAGCGGCTTCCGCGCCTGCTGACATATCTGCTGAGTTGTCGCTCATCCCGTTTTGTCGTCCTCGCGTTACAGCTCGTCTACGGCGGCAAACGCCATGGTGCCAAAGGTATGACAAATCTGTCCGGGCAGCCCGAAGTATGCGGAGACGCCTGCCTCGGTGGCGATAATACTCGTCATCCATACGGTGATCAGTTCGCACTCCGGATCGGCGATGGCGCGCATCCCCAGGTACCCGCCGTGGAAGAAAGCACGTGGGCTCATCAGGTCGGAGCCCCGGAAGAAGTTTTCGCCGCGCAGCATCAGCCCGAGCCCCTTGGACAGATTGTGAAACTGATCGTTGGGATCTGCCGAAAGGCGCTCGGGCGTGTCCCACCAGGCGTACTGGCGCTCGGTCATTCTGGCCACGGACAGCGGCGACAGGATGCGCGCATCTCCGTATGAGCCGCCGTTGAGAAACATCTGCAAGAAGGCGGCAATCCCCGGGCCGTTGGAGTACGCTCCACAGTCGCCGCGCAGCATTTTTTTGCCTTCGAGGGTCACGTCGGGGTGCTCCTTCATCTCTGAATCGAATGCCGTTACGATCTGCGAGTCCCAACTCTCGTCCCAGCCAAAGTGAGCCTGGTCCATGCCGAGGGGATCTAAGAGCGTTCGGCGCCCCAACGGCTCCAACTCCTCTCCGCTGGCGAGTTTGACGATTTCGGCCAGCACGGTGAAGCCCCAGGTGCAGTAGGTGCTTCGAGTTCCGGGTTGGAAAACCAGCGGCTGCTGGCAGATCATCTCCAGGAATTCTTCATTGGAACCGACGTGGGTAATGGGCACGGGCAGTTCGTCCGGCAGGCCGGATTCGTGGCAGAGCAGGTGGCGCACCGTGACCTGTTCCTTGCCGCGCTGGGCGAAATCGGGAATGTAATCGGCCACGGGTCGCGCCAGCGAGACGGCCCCTGCTTCGACCTGCTGCATCAGCAGCGTGGCCACCATAGGCTTGGTGAACGAGGCCAGATAGTACAGGCTGCTGTCGTCCAGGCTGTGTCCCTCGGCGGCCACCTCCGGATGGACGAAGCGTTCGTGGCAGACGATGGTGCCGCGCCGGGCTACCAGGATTTCGGCCAGCGGCAGAATGCCTTCGTCTACAGCCCGCATGACGTAGTCAGCGGTGCGGTTCAGCTGGCTTGCTGCCATCCCGACCGATTCCGGTTTTCCGTGTGACAGGGTCGTTGTGTTCAAAATTGTTTTCCCTCCCATATATTGACTTAGATGTGCCTGTTTACTATCATTAGAGATGGCGGATCCGCCATCTCTAATGATACGAGCAAAATGCGCACTGTTCTGGATACCAATGTGCTGTTCTCCGGGCTAGTCTCACCACGCGGGGCTTCCTTTCATATTCTGGATCTCATCGTCGAGGGAGAATGCATCTGCCTGGCGACCACAGCACTGTGGGCAGAATATGAAGAGCAGCTCTCGTCGCAGCGTTTTCACCAGCTCACACCGCTTTCTATCCGGGAAGTCGATGATGTGCTGGACTTTCTGGCCTCGATCGTCGAACCTGTGCACAACGACTTTGTGTGGAGAGGTATTCTGCCGGATGAAGACGATGCCATTGTCGTCGAGACCGCCTTCAACGGAAACGCCGATGCGCTGATTACCTTCAATACAGGTCACTTTCAAGCCATTGGAGACCAGGTTTCTTTCCGGATTCAGCATCCCGGTGATTTCTTGAAAAGTTGGAAGGAGCATCACCCATGGCCAAGACGACAGTGAGACTGAGTGAATTCACACTGGGCAACCTCAAGGAGATTGCCCGGAATAAGGATATGTCGGTCAGTCAGCTTCTCAATGAAATCGCCCTCCAGTATATAGGCGTGCAGGAAGGTGCTCGCATGATGCAGATACGCGCTGCACGCGGTTCGCAAAGCAAGGCGCGCAAAGCCCTGGAGAAAATCCGCAGAACAGACCGGCCGCTGGTGCCGGGGGATAGCTCTGCTTCCGATTGAGGCTGAAAAAAGATCTTAAAGGCCCGGACTATGCGTAGTTCCCGATTCGAATCGCGAACGTCGTCCCCTCCCCCACCTCGCTTCCTTCACTCTTCCATCCGCACGACCACGATCGTCTGATCGTCCCCCTGCGCTACTTCTCCGGCGAATCGTTTCACGGCCGCGATCAATTGTCCTACCAACTCTTCGGAATTCAATCCCTGTCGACAGCTGTTTTGGACGGTGTCGGCGGTGCGGCCGAAGTCGAACAGCTCGCCGGAACGGTTCTCCGCCTCGATGATACCGTCCGAGCAGAAAACGAGGTAATCGCCCGGCTCCAGCTGTACCTCGACGGAAGCATAGGCCGTATCCGGACGAATACCCAAGGGATACGCATCCACTTGAAGTTCGGCAACATCGCCGCTGGTGACGCGGAAATGATACGTGTAGGGACAGCCCCCGTTGGCCAGACGCAAACGGCGAGAGGACAGGTCGATCTCGGCCATGGTGAAGCAGACGAAGGTGCGGCTGTCCAGCGTGTCGCAGAGGGTGCGGTTGAGACGGTCGAAGAGCTGCTCCAGGGAATCTTCCAGTTCGATCTGACTCTTGAGGATGCCGTCGAACATGACCACGGGGATGGCCGCTTCCATGGCGTGGCCGGTGACGTCGGCCAGGCAGACCAGGAGCTTGTCGTCGCGGGGGAAGTACTGGAAGCAGTCGCCGCCGACGTGGTTGGCGGTCAGGCAGCGGCCGGCGATGTCGAAGCCGGGAATCTGCGGCGATTCGGTGGGCATGAGTCCCATCTGCAGGTCGTGGGCGACCTGGAGTTCTTCCTCCAGTTCCTGGACGAGCTGTTCGCGGGCGAGGTCGCGCTCGCGGCGACGACGGAAGCCGTAGCGGACGGCGACAATCAGGCCGATCAGGGAAAGGCCCAGGGCTATCGACAGACCGATCCGTTCGTAAGGAAGCGACACGTGCACCCGCACCGTGGCCGGCTCTTTCGAATAGACTAGATCTCTATCGACTGCCTTCACCTCGAACAGGTAATCTCCCGGAGGAAGATCCTGGTATTCGGCCCGTTCCTCGTAGGCTGTCCGCCATTCCCCGTCGTACCCCTGCAGCCGGTAGAGGTAGACCATCCCCTCGGGACGCGTTTTGAAGCTGCGTCCGAAGAATTCGAAAGTGATCAGTCCTACGTCGTAAGGGAGGGCAACTTCCGATGCTCCATCGTAGCGTTGATCGCCGATCACTGCTTCGATCGTAATCGGCGGGGGATGGTCGGGAGGTCGCCGGTAGCGTATCGCTCCTCCGAGCGTGCCGATCCAGATATCCCCGTTGTCCGCCTGCAGGATGGAGTGCACGGAGTCTCCGGTCAGGCCATCTCCTTCGGTCAGCGTCTGCAGCACCTCGCCGTCGAAGCGATTGACGATCCCCACGTCCGTGCCAATCCAGATATTTCCCTCCCGATCCTCCCCAATTCCGTAGACGTTGCCGTGGGAAAGGCCATCCTCGACGGAAAAAGCCCGGAAGCGCTCGCCGTCGTAACGGGTCGCGCCGTTGTGGTTCTCGAACCAGAGATCTCCATTACGAGCCTGGAAAATGGCGAGATTGCCATCGCCGACTATCCCGTCTTCCCGGGAGAAAGACTCGAACCGCTCCCCATCGTACCGAGTGAGCCCCGTCCAGCAGCTGAACCAGAGATACCCATCTCGATCCTGAAGGATCGAGCGCGCGTTGAAGCCGACCAGACCATTTCGATAGGTAAGACTTTCGAACGATTCCCCATCGTACCGACTCGCCCCTCCGGGCACGCCAAACCAGAGATAGCCGTCTCGATCCTGGTGGATCGAGTTTATCGATTTGTACAGTAGACCATCTTCGACCGCGAAGTATTCCAGCCTCCTGCCGTCGAAGCGGATGGCGTAATTCGCGGCGCCGAACCAAATATACCCGTCCCGATCCTGAAAAATCGACCCTATATTGGAGATCCAATCATTCAGGAAGAAATTCTCGAATTTCTCCCCGTCGAAACGAGAAATCACGTCTTCCGCACCAAACCACAGATAGCCGTCCCGGTCCTGAAAGATCACCTCGACCAGATCGCTTCCCAGCCCATCTTCAGTGGTGAAGGAACGGAGGGTTTCCCCGTCGTACCGGCTGGCCCCTCCGATCGTGCCGAACCAGATGTGGCCCTCTCTGTCCTGGACGATCTCATCTACCAGGTTGTTTGCCAGGCCATCCTCTCTCCCGAAGTGCTCGAACTGCTCCCCATCGAACCGGCTTACCTCTTCTCCGGTGGCGAACCAGAAGTCGCCGTCTTTATCCTGGAAGACAATTCTCCCACTATCGGAGACCAGTCTATCCTCTCTGCTGAACGGCTCAAACTGCTCGTCGAAAAAGCGGTAGAATCCCCCTATGGTGGCGAGCCAGATATTCCCATCCCGGTCCTGGTGAATGGATTCCAGAAAGTTGTCTTTCGACAGCCCATCTCCAAGAGTGAATGTCTGAAAGCGCTTGCCGTCGAAGCGACTGACGCCCTTTCCCCAGGTTCCGAACCAGATGTTTCCAGCCCGATCCTGCTGGATAGCCGTCACCGGACTGTCGGGCAACCCATCCTTTTGGGTGAAATGCCGGAACTGCTCGCCGTCGAAGCGGCTCACTCCCGCCGTTCCGCTCCCGAACCAGATATTTCCATCTCGATCCCCGTGGATCGCCAGCACGCCGTTCTCGCCCAGAGCCTCTTCCCGCCTGAAAGAAATCGGCTCTCTGCCATCGGAGCGATTGAGCCAACCCCTTCCACGCACGCCTCCCGATCCGATCCAGAACTGTCCCGAATCGTCCTGAAAAATGGCCCTCGTAATATTGCTGATCAATCCGTCTTCGGGCATGAAATTCCGGAAATCCCGCCCATCGAACCGACTCACTCCGCGGTTGGTCCCGAACCAGAGATAGCCGTCTCGATCCTCGAGGATTTCCTCTATGCCCACCCCGATCAGGCCGTCGACGCCGGTGTAGTTTTTCCAGTGCCCCTTGCCCCTGCCGGCGGGAACGATCTCCCCCACGCGTAGCGGCGCGCTGTACAGATCGAAGGTAATCCGCTCGACGGCGAACTCCTCGCGCGGGAATCGGACTTCCTCTTCCAGCAGCCATTTCGCCAGCCCCTCCCGCTGTTCCTGGGAGGCGACATGCCTTTCGAGTTCGGTCGCCCAACTCTCGAACTCGGCCGCCTGATACGCAAATTCGAAGAGGCGGCTGAAGACGCCGTCCACTGTGGGCCGACCCTGCTGGGTGGATTCCACCAGCCCGCGCTCTTTCAGGAGCGGGACGATCCGCTCTTCGTAAACGGCTTCGAAATCGGCCACCCGCTCGGGCGGCATCCAGAAAGAAAGGCGAGCCAGGGTCGGCTCTTTGACCGACTGCAGCCGATCCTTCCATCTCACGCGATTCGCTTCCGCTTCGCTTTCCGTTCTCTGTAGCGGTCTGGATTTGCGAAACGACCGCGCCGGGGTGCTGTAGAGATGATATGCGAAATCGATCTCCTCGCGCCGGGATGGCTTTCTGATATACCGGGTGCTTCCGAAGCGCTTTCCCAGACTCTTCTTAACGGCGATAAACGACGAATCCGCCTGCAGCGCCAGGTAGATTCCGGGATAGTCGTCCAGGGAAGTCAGCTCGAAGAGGCGGCTGAAGGTCCCTTCTACGGTGGGGCGCCCTGGTATGGCCGATTCGATCAGGCCATGCCGCACCAGCAGGGGCACCACCTCTCGTTCATAGGCGACCTCGAACTCTTCTATCCGCTCGGACGGCACCCAGAAGGTGACCCTGACCAGCGCCGGCTCGGAGGCACCGACCGCGCAACAGAGGAGCAGCAGAAGGCCGATGGTGCTGAGTATTCGCGCCGAAAATGTTTTGTGTCTCTTCATTGAGAATCTCATTTTATATAGAGGCCACGCCTACGATGTCGAAATTGTCGATTATCATTGAGAGGATTGCCATGTCGGAAGAAAAGATGCCTCCTGTCCATCCGGGCGAAGTTCTGCTCGAAGACTTTCTCAAGCCCATGGAAGTCAGTCAATACAGACTGGCCGTGAGTATCAACGTGCATCCACGGCGAATCAACGAGATCGTGCATGGAAAACGCCGGATCACGGCCGATACAGCGCTCCGTTTAGCTCGTTTTTTCGACACATCGGCGGAGCTGTGGATGAATCTGCAGACTCAGTACGATCTGGACGTCGCCGCAGATGAACTCGAAAATCAGCTCGAAGAACTGGTGACGCCGTACGCTGCTCTGGTGTGATTCCATAAAACATCATCGCACCGCTATGCCTTGTAATCTCCGATTCGCAGGGCAAACGTCGTCCCCTTGCCCACCTCGCTCTCGGCGCTGATCTCACCTCCCAGCAGTTCCACCGACTTCTTCGCAATCGCCAGACCCAGCCCCGTTCCCTCCTTCTCCGTGCTCCCCTGGCGCTCCACCTGACGAAATTCTTCGAAGATGAACGGCAGATCTTCCGTCGGAATGCCCATCCCCGTGTCCGCCACCGATAGCTCCACCCGACCATCCACCGGATGAACCGCCAATGTGATGCTTCCCTCCTCGGTGAACTTCACCGCATTCCCCAGTAAATTCATCAACACCTTGCGCACGATCTCCCCATCCGTCCGCACTACCGATACTGCTTCGAATCGACGGTGGAACTCGACGCGCTCTCCGATCAGCGACTCGACTGACGCGGCGCACTCCTCCGCCAGTTGACCGAGATCCACTTCTGCCGGATTCACCTCAATCCGTCCCGCTTCCACCCGCGACAGATCGAGGATCTCGTTGATCAGGTTGAGCAGGTTGTTGGAACTGGTCTGGATGTTTTCCAGGTTGTGCAATTGGCGGTCGTCGATGCTGCCGCGCAGCTTGCGCATGAGGAGTCGGGTGTAGCCGATGATGGCATTCATCGGCGTGCGCAGATCGTGCGACATGCGGGCGAGGAACTCGGACTTGCGTCGGGTCGATTCCTGGATTTCGCGATTGGCGCTTTCCAGCTGTTCATTCGTTTGCTGGAGGAAGTCGTTGACCTGGAACAGTTCATTGTTGGCGTCGGACAGCGCCTGGTTGGTCTGCTGTAGACGGCGATCTCGACGCACCACGCGCGTCGTCTGCCAGCCGATCAGCAGGATTGCCGCGCCCAGCGCACAGATCCAGGCGACTCGTTCGTGCGGGAGGTGTACGTGTATGCTGACGGTAGCCGGAGATTCGGAGTAGTTGAGGTCGCGGTCTACCGCTTTTACCTCGAAGGTGTAGTCCCCTCGGGGAAGGTCGGTGTACTCGACGCGCACGTCGCGCGTCTGTTGCCATTCTTCTTCGTGGCCCAGCAATCGATAAACGTAGACCATCTGACCGGGGCGCGTTCTGAAGCTCCGCCCTTGAAATTCAAAAGCCAGATAATCCTGCGACGAGGACAGTCGGAGATCGGCGACCGGACCGTGCTCCACGTCGCTGATGACGTTGGTGATCTCGATCGGGGGTGCAACGCTGGATGGGCGATAGCGCGTGAGCTTGTCCCAGTGAGACAGCCAGATCGTCCCCTCCTCTTCCTGCACGATGCCCGATGTGTAGTTCTGGGCCAGCCCGTCCCGTTCGAGCAGGCTTTGAAAGACGAGGCCATCGTACCGGCTGACGCCGCCACCAGTGCCGAACCATAGATTCCCCTCGCGATCTTCAAAGATCGACTGCACAGCATTTCGTACCAATCCATCCTCGATGGTAAAATGGGTAAACCTATCACCGATATCCCGTCGATCATCATATCGACTGACTCCACCCATCGTACCGAACCAGACATTACCCGCCCGATCTTCAAAAATCGAAATCACGACTCTGTGGGCCAGCCCATCGTCGACAGTAAAATGGGAAAAGCTATCGCCTTTATCCCGTCGAGCATCGTATCGGTTGCCCCCCCCACCAGTGCCGAACCAGAGATTTCCCTCGCGATCTTCCAGCATGCAGAAAACATGATTGCTCATCAACCCATCTTCGGTCGTGAAGTGGGTGAACCGAAGGTCCGTCGGATCCGCAGGATCCGAACGCCAGCTAAGGTCCGCCGAATCCGCAGGGCTCGAGCGCCCTCGACGATCCGCTGAGTCCGGAGTATCTAAACGGACAACCCCTTCACCGAAACGCTCAAACCATATATTCCCCGCCCGATCTTCGAGGATGGAGCGCACATCGCCGGTCTTGATCGATATATTTCCAGTTCGATCGTTGAGAACAGAATGCCCATCGTCGGCGATGCTATCTTCCACCGATCCGGCGAAGCTCGTGAAGCGCTCGCCGATATTCTGTCGGTCGACAAAATTCCGAGCATCGAAGCGGATAATTTCTCCCCGGGCACTACCCAGCCACAGATACCCCTGACGATCTTCGGCAATCGAGAGAATGAGGTCGTTCGGGAGGCCATCTTTTCGAGTGAAACGCTCGAAATTCACCCCATCGAAACGCATCAGCCCATTTGCATAGCTGCCCAGCCAGAATATTCCATTCTGATCCCTGAGTATAGGGGTGATCGGTTTATCAGCTAACTCGCCCTCGAGAGGGATGGGGAGGAACTGCAAACCCCCATACCGGCTGATCCCTTGACTGGTGCCGAACCAGATATTCCTCTCACTGTCTTCTGCAATAGAAAACACATTGTTCTGCACCAGGCCGCCGTCTTCGTTAAAAGTGGTAAACTGTTCGCCTGCAGGCTTCCGGCCGTCGTAACAGGTTACCCCACCATCGAGCGTGCCGAACCAGATTTTTCCTTCGCTGTCCTCCAGAATGGAACGGATGTTATTGCGTGCCAGTCCATCATCCATATTGAGAACGGTGAGTCGTTCGCCGATGTCCCCTCGTCGATCGTATTTTCCCACTCCTCCCCCCTGGGTGCCGAACCAGACGTTTCCCTCTTTATCTTCGAGAAAAACTTTGACCGAGTAAGGGGGCAGTCCATCGTCGGCGGTCCACTGAGTGAAGTGTTCGCCATCATAGTGAGTGATTCCGCCCAGCGTGCCGAACCAGAAGTCTCCTTTACTGTCTTCGAGAATGGACATCACGCTCCCGTGCAACAGGCCATCGTCGACGTTGAATGTGGTGAACCGTCGACCGTCGAAGCGGCTCACTCCGCTTTCCGTGCCGAACCATATATTCCCCTCGCTGTCCTCGTACGCCGCATACACTATGTTGCTGGGTAGACCGTCGGCAGAAGTGTAATTGACAGATCGCCCGCCGGTGGGAGATAGACCGGCGTCCTGGGAAACTTCAAAGCAAAATGCGCCGCTGCCATACGGAAAATTCGCGGTGCCGAACCAGATATTTCCCTGGCGGTCCTGTATCATTGGCGTCGGATTAGCCGCAGGCGCGATGCCCTCCAGTAAGAAGGTTGAAAACTGATTTCCGTTGAAGTGAACGAGATGGCCCCCCACCGAAAGAATCCACAGTCCTCCCCACCTCCCTTCCAGAATGGAGATGAACCGGGAGGCCGGGAGACCATCGACAACGCCAAAACTCTGCCACAAGCTCAGCTGGCGCCCTGTACCTGCCCGAGTGATATTGCCATCCACCGCTGTCCACTCGCTTCCCGGACCTCCTGCTTCTTCTGCTTTTAGGGAAATTCGGATATCGCCATCTTTCTCGACATCGAAGGGAACCTTCTCTTGCCGACCGCGACCGATTTCGAGAACGGCCAGATATGAGCCGATCGGGAGTTCGGCGGCAAAGGAGCCATTCTGGTCTCCCACAACGCGCACCCAGGAAGAGTCCATATCCTGTGATTCGAAACGCACGCGCGGGTGGCTGACTCCCTGGGCATCCTTCTGCCAGTTCACCTTGCCCTGCACATGCCCCGTCCCCGCACCTTCATCGGCCAATACCAGATCCCCGCGATGGTCGGTCGCCTGGACCTTATTCACCCCTCTCCCCCATCCAGTCCACATGCACAGATCATCCCCATCTCTATCGAGCACGCTCAGATCGAACCCCAGAGCCATACCGGGTTGGAGCTGCGTCCGCCCTTCGCTCATGCGGCCGATATCGACGCGCCACTCGTAGCGATGGAAGCCATCCCCTCTGGATACTTCCACTTTGAAACAGCTCAGAGTGGTCCAGTCTTCCGGCTGGCACATAATGCCGCGATCATTGCCCCAGATGTAGCCCTGGGCGGCCGGGGAATTTCGCTCCTCGTGGGCGATGTCTACGTACAGTTCACAGCCGTCCTGTCCTTTCTCGTCCCCTCCCCTCTTGCTCGAAACGACGAATATCAAATCATCCTGAATCTCCGCCGCTACATAGAGCACATTTTCTATTGCGCTATACCCAACTCGAAAACTTCCCTGGATTGAGCTCCGGCTCACTCGGAAATTTCCCTGGTCTATTTCATCGGCAGAGGCGACAAAGGAGGAGTTGGTGAAGGCATAGTGCTTCAGCCCATCCGGCCAATCCGAGAAATCTCCATCGACGGTGATATTTCTCACCGGGACGGCTATCGCAACGGCGCCGTTGTGGGCCTCTGCGCGCAGCGGCGGGAGGAGCAGGAGAAGGGCGAAAATGAAGGAAAGGCGGAAAGCAGTCATCGGCTCCCTCCTTTCGTTTTCAATTCTTTCAGGCTCGTCCGCAGTTCACCCAGAATCCGCTCCCTATCCATCCCGTTTTTCTCGATGATCCGCGTCGTGTTGCGCTGCAGTTCCTCCCGCTCCTCCCGGCTCAGATCCTTAGCCGTGATGACGACCACCGGCAGATCCCGCGTCCCCTCCTCTTCGCGTAAACGCTGCAGCGTCTCGAAGCCGTCCATCACCGGCATCATCAGATCCAGCAGCAGCACGTCCGGCCGCTCTCGCCCGATCGCCTCCAGCGCCTCCTGGCCATTGGTCGCACTCTCCACCTTCCAGCCATCCTCCTCCAGCAGCTGACGCACCAGATCGACCACCACCGGATCGTCGTCGGCAACCAGCACCCGATGTCCCGGCCCCTCGTACCGCCGCAGCACCTGGATCAGCGATTCCTTATCGACCGGCTTGAGCAGATACTCGTCCGCGCCCAGCCGGAAGCCCAGATCCTTGTTGTCGATGATCGAGACAACGATCAGCGGAATATCGCGGGTGGCCGGATCTCCCTTTAGCAGGGAAATCGCCTCCCAGCCGTCCATACCGGGCATCATGATATCCAGCGTAATTGCGTAAGGACCCATCTGCTTCGCCTTCTCGATCCCCTCCAGCGCGCGCGTCGCCCCGATCACCTGGTATCCCTCCTCCTCGATCTCCTGAGTGAGCAGCGAGATCACATCCGGGTCATCGTCGATCGCCAGCACCAGGCGACGGGAGCTGTCGGCCGGTCGTTCGGCAATCTCCTCGATATTCGCATCCTCTTCTACCACCGGAGCGTACTGCGTCGGCAGGGAGACGATAAACGTCGATCCCTCGCCCACCGTGCTCTCGACCCGAATGTCGCCCCCCAGCATCTGCGCCAGTCGTTTGGAGATCGGCAGCCCCAAACCGGTCCCTCCGTACTTCCGAGTAGTGGAGCCGTCCACCTGGCGGAACTCTTCGAAGATGTACTCCACCGATTCCGGCGGAATGCCGATGCCGGTATCAGTGACCGCCAGATCGATCAGACTTTCCCCCGTCTCTTTCACGGAGACTGTGATGCTCCCCTGCTCGGTGAACTTGGCCGCATTGCTCAACAGGTTGATCAGAATCTGGCGAATTCGCGAAGAGTCCGAGTAGATGACGTCGATCTCCTCCGGCAGCTCGGCCCGTGTCTCCACGTTGCCCTTGACCATCGGCGTCACCGTCCCTAAACAGCTCTCCACCAGCTCGTGCAGCGAGAACTTCTCCGGCGCGATCTCCAGCCGCCCCGCCTCGATCTTCGACAGATCCAGCACGTCGTTGATCAGACTCATCAGGATCTCCGAACTCTGCAGCACTTTCTCCAGATTCCCGACCTGCCGCTCCGGCAGCAGCCCCTTCGCCTTCCGGTGGACCAGACGCGAAAATCCGACGATCGCGTTCATCGGCGTGCGCAACTCGTGCGACATATTGGCCAGAAATTCCGACTTGAGACGGTTCGCCTCCTGGATCTGCTGGTTCGCCTCCTCCAGGGCGCGATTCTGTCCCTCCAATTGTTCGAAATCGTAGAAGCGGGCGTAGCCGAGGGATACAGCATCCGCGAACCGTGCGAGCAGGTCGATTTCTTCGGCGGAAAACGGCTCTGCTCCCGCTCTGTGCATCGTCAGCGTGCCGTGCGAGAATGGGGCGTCCGCGACCCAGCGATCGGTCATGTAGCGCGCGTATTCGCGCAGCCGGATCAGCTCTCCTCCGCTCAGTCCGCCGCTCTCCTCCGCCTGCCGCATTTCCCGTTCGGCGTATTCACCGGTATAGCGCCGCGTCCACGTCTGATCCTCTCTCCAGAAGAGATAGAGGGACTTGACATCCTCACTGACAGTGAGAGGCAGCACGCCGGCCCACTCGAAATCCCGATCCCCTTGGGAGTACGTCCCCACTTCTCCTGCTTCCTCATCGATGATGTTGATGCCGAAGTGCGTCGTCAGCGCGCCGCTTTCCCCATCCGTTACATCGGGAGTTTTCATCGCCTGGAAGAGAGAGACCACCACCTTCATCAGATCCTCGCTGGCGCGCATCGACATCGCCTCGGCGCGCACGTGCTCGACAGCCCGCTCGATCGCCAGTCGGCGGTTCAGTGCCTCCAAATCGGCGGTGCGGTGGCGCACCCGATCCTCCAACTCGACAGCCAGGGCGCGCAACTCATCCATCGTCTGCTTGAGACTGGCTGCCATCCGGTTGAATGCATCGGCCAGAACGCCGGTCTCATCCTGCGTGGCCACCTCGATCCGCTGCTCCAGATCCCCGGCGGCGATCGCCTCCGCTCCCTCGGCCACCTGGCGGATGGAGCGAGTAATGCGGCCGATGACCAGAGGAGTCAACGCTAGGATCAGCAGGATCGATGTTAGAGCCACGACCAGGTTGAACAGAGCGGTGCGGCGCACGGTCTCGGTGAACGCGGCCATTGGGCTGACCACGGCGAATTGCCAGTTTAGATCGTCGTCGTTGACGTAAGAGATCAGCCGTTCGCCGTCGCTGTCGGCGAAGCGCTCCGAGCCACTGGCCTCTTCTCGGATGCGGGTGTAGACCGGGGCGAATGAGGGCATGGCCTGCTCCACGATCTGTCCGATCAGGGAGGGCTGCGGGTGGAAGAGGAAGCGACCGCTGGCACGGTCGATCAGCAGCAGGCGTTCGTTGCGCTGCCATCTGCGGACGGCGCCGGCCTCTCGGAGCAGCTGACTCACCTCCAGATCGGCGAGCAGGTAGCCCAGGCGCTCGCCGTCCGCTCCGGTCACCCAGCGTCCCAGGCGCAGGACCGGAGCGTGCGCCCGGGTGAATGCGCTGGTGATGGAAAGATCGTCCGGAAGAGAGGTAAGGTCGGGAGGAGAAAAGTTTGTGTCAGTCGCGGCGGAGACGTAGAGTTGGCCGGAGAGATTCGCACCTCTCTGTCTCGCCTCTCTGAAATAGTGAAAGGCAAGCGCTCCCTCCGCGTCCAGGTAGCGGATCTGGGTGATGGTCTGGCGCGGACCGGTGAAGAACGAGCGAAAATACGTTTCGACGTGCGGCAGCAGCCGTTTCCGGGCGGCGGCGGCATCGGTGCGGTAGAGAGCGTAGAAATCCTGGATTTCCTGGTTCCGGGCCAGCAGGTCGATTTCGTTCAGGCGAGTCTGGAAAAAGTGTCCGACGTCGTCGGCTGCCTTTGCTACCGTCGCCGCGGTGCGTTCTTCCAGCACCCGCTCAATCGAGCGCACGGAGTTGAAGTAGGAGACCGCGCCGACGGCGATCAGCGGCAGGATACCGACGGCGAAGAAGAGGAGCAGCAGCTTACTTCTGATGCCGATTCTCATCGCAGTAACTCCCCAGCATCGGCGACCCAGATGTCGCTTTCGTGGTACGAGCGCGAAAACAGGACCCGTCGACCATCCGGCGACCAGTCGGCGATGTAATCTATCCGCTGGAGGTCGACCAGGCGGGTCACAGAGGCTCTTGCGGAAGCAGCAGGGCCCCGACCTTCCTGCCGAGCACAGGAGAGGAGAATAACCGCGAGCAGGAGGATGGCGATCTTCATGGCGCGCTCCTTCAGTGGAGGGATAGCGGCGATGGCCGCTGACCACTATGGGGTAAGATAAGGAGCCGGCGGCGGAGATTAAAGCGTCGTCCACGCATACTGACCAACGGCAGCGATGGCTGCCGGCCAGTAAAGACTTCGCGCCGCCCGGACGCAGCTGTCTTTGCGGACATCTCCTGCGACTGGCCCGGGCAAGAGGCCGTCAGTTCGATCTAAACTCATCCAGGCGCCGCCGACGGCGCGCATAAGGCGTTTCCACTTCGTATCTCCGACAGAGCCGACTGAAACTGCGCAGGGCGATGCCCAGGGCGCGACTGGCATCCTGGTTGTTGGCATAGATGCGGGCTACGCGTTCGATCCGGTCGCGACTGATAGCGTCCATGTGTA
>Ga0233431_1002227_pt1 | contig 28204 bp, 17 predicted proteins | sample SI_118_April2016_FD_179867 | JGI IMG/M metagenome (GOLD analysis project Ga0233431, IMG submission 179867) | Seawater microbial communities from Saanich Inlet, British Columbia, Canada - SI_118_April2016_200_MG | ecosystem: Environmental > Aquatic > Marine > Inlet | place: Canada: British...
GGGATGCACATCGGCCGCTTACCAGCCTCCTTTACTCTGCTGCCAAAAGCAGTCCGGGTTATTTCCCCCTTAATCACCGTCAAGATCAAAAAACCCTGGGAGAAAAAGCGTGCTACTGTAAAAGTTCCTAAGCCGGCAGGTAGCCGGGAAATCATCGATTTCACTAACCGCAGGTCTCACAATTCGCTCCGATAGATTGAAAAATGGATAATTCCGTGCTGGACTTTGTCATTCTCAAATAAAGGTTCAAAACGATATTGCCGCAGCAGCTGCATGGCTAATCTTTCCAGTTTCGGCTCCGCCCTACGATAAGGGAAAATCTGGTCCACTTCACCGTTGGGCAGGACCGTGAACTTCAGTGTGATGGTAACATCTCTTTCCAAGTTAATAACCGGTGGGTCCGGCTTGTAGATGACCTTCCGTTGCTTGAGCTCCCCTTCAATCATACTCTCACCGGCCTCATCTGCTTCAATCGTTTGCGTTTTCCCATCACCCTGCTGTTCAACTATCCTGAATCGAACAGCTTCTTTCTGACTTTTGATTTCAGTTTTAATATCCGTCTGTAGATTTGATTCCGCAATCTGTCTGGAATCCAGATCTTCCATAGGTGCCGAACGTTGTGGATCACCAGAATCGGCTAACAGTGATGGTGCCGGGGGTGGATCCGCTACTACTGGGAGTTGATCCGCTACTACTGGGAGTTGATCCGCTACTGTACTTTCAGGAACCTCAATCCGCGAAATAAGGGGGCGGCTGGAAGGAGCGCGAGGTGGAAGGCGTCCTGCTGAAAACCCATTTTCCTTCAAGCTGTCGGATTGACTGACATCTGATGTGATACTCAGAGAAGGCTTTGGAACTGGCTTTGGTGCTGGTTTTGGTGCTGGTTTTGGTGCTGGCTTTGGTGCTGGCTTTGGTGCTGGTTTTGGTGCTGGTTTTGGAACTGGTTTTGGAACTGGTTTGACACTGGGTGCAGAACTGCTGGTTTTGGGTACCGGGGCTGTCTGTTTTTTTAATAGCGGAGGCTTTTCAACAGTCGGCTTTTTTCGGAGTATCAGTTTTTTGATAACAGCTGGTTTGGGTTGGACGGGTTTGGGTTGGACGGGTTTCGGTTGGACGGGTTTCGGTTGGACGGGTTTCGGTTGGACGGGTTTCGGTTTAACAACCTTTTTTTGAGGTTCCAGCAGTTGTACCTCAAAAATCACTTCTGGGGCTATCGGAATTTTTAATTGCCACTGCAGCTGAGTGAGGACAACGACGTGCAACACAATTGAGAAAATCAATAATGCCGCGAAGAAATAGTTGCGTGAATCGGGGGGCTTGATTTTTTTCAGCATAGACCCAGAAAACTCCAACGACTGGAACCGGACAGTTCCAGTCGCTATTAAACATCAGAATCCTACTACTCCGGTACTATTTTCTCGCCTTCAGCATCAGCTTCAGGTTCCGTGGCGACAGGTTCTTTTTCTTCTTCTGCAGGTACCTCTGCTACTTCTTCAGCTGGCGTCTCAACGACTTCTGCCGCTTTTTCTTCAGCAGGTGCATCCACTTCATCTACTGCAGCCGTCTCATCAGCAGGAACATCTGCCTCGACGGGAGTATCTGTCGTTTCAGCAGCTTCTTCGGTAGAGGGTGACTCATCGTCCTCTTCATCATCAGTGATAATGATAATCCCTTGTTCCTGCAGCTGCCGGTAATTCGCTTCTGAAAGACCAATCACACTCAGCCCCAGCCTTCTTTCGCTGACCTTGAGATTGATGATTTTCGCCTGAATCTCGCTTCCTAACGGATAAAACTTTGCCAGACTCTTCTTGCTCACCTCTTTGTCAATTTCACTGACATGAATTAAACCCTCAACACCCGGCCGTATTTCGAGAAACACACCAAAATCAGCCAGATGAACGATTTTACCAGTGACAACATCACCTTCATTCAGATCACCTTCCAGTGTTTGCCAGGGATCCTCTGTCAGCTGTTTAATCCCCAGAGAAAGCCGTTGATTATCCACATCAATATTCAGGATTTTCACGTTGATTTCGTCACCCTTATTGTAAAGCTCATTCGGATTCCGCTGTCGCTGACTCCAGGACATATCAGAAATATGCACCAGACCATCGATGCCCTCTTCCAGGCCGACAAAAATTCCAAAATCTGTGATATTGCGGATCTTCCCTTGAACAACTGTTCCAGTGGGATTTGATTCCGCAACACCTTTCCACGGATTCGGCAAAGCTTCCTTCATGGAAAGAGAAATTCGTCTCTGTTCTGTATCCAGTTCCTTGATGATGGCCGTGATCTGGTCACCCAATGAAACTACCGCAGAAGGCTGTCGGATCTTCTTGGTCCATGACATTTCGGAAACGTGAATTAATCCCTCGACACCCTCTTCGATCTCGATAAACGCACCGTAATTTGTCAGGCTGACAACCTTTCCAACCACTTCGGTACTGATGGGGTATTTGTTCGCAACACTGTCCCACGGATTGGCTGATTTTTGTTTGAACCCAAGTGAGACCTTCTCTTCCTCCTCGTCAAACTTCAGGACGATCACTTCGATTTCATCACCGATACCGAACATCTCTGATGGATGAACAATTCGACCCCAGGTCATATCTGTAATATGAAGCAATCCGTCGACGCCTCCGAGATCGACAAACACGCCATAGTCGGTGATATTCTTGACATGCCCCTTGATAATAGCACCTTCCTGCAGCAGTTCCAGAGTTTTCTCACGCTGTTCTACACGATCAAGTTCCAGGATGGCACGGCGTGAAAGTACAATATTCCCTCTTTTGGGGTTGTATTTCAAGACTTTAAAATCAAACCGCTCTCCAAGTAGTTTATCCAGGTTTCTCACTGGTCGCAGGTCAACCTGTGACCCAGGCAGAAAGGCTTTGATGCCAATATCCACCGATAATCCGCCCTTGATGCGAGCCGTAATCACACCGGAAACGATACCGTCTTCGCTGTAAACCTTGCCAACATCTTCCCAAACTCGAAGTTTTTTGGCTTTTTCTTTGGAAACCACAACCTGGCCGTGTTCATCCTCAAATCGTTCCAGATAAATCTCTGTGGTCTCTTGAACCTCAACTGTCAGTGCTCCATCACTGTCAAAAAATTCCTGGGTGGGGATCTGCCCCTCGGACTTATATCCAAAATCAACGGTCACAAAATCTTTTGTGATTTTTGTTACCGTTCCTTCAACAATATTTAATTCTTTAATTTTTTCGAGGCTTTCTGTTACCCGTTCTTCAAAATCGAACTCCTCATCGAGAAATTCAATCCGATTGTCTTCTTGGGCAGTAAGTGTCAGTTCAGTCATGGAGTCATTAGTTTTTTAAAAGGTTAATAACAATACAATGAATAAAAATATAATATATATCTATGACTGGAATATGCCATTAAGTCAACGTAAAAATGGACTAATAACTGTTTTTCGTTGTCTAACAGACAACCCGTAGTGTTGCCTGCCCAACAGGCGAAAACAAGGTGGATGCCAGAGGTTAAAATGGCTCTGGATTCCAACTGCTTAAGACACTGTTATTTTGATTGCTTCTCTAGCTGAATTGTTATAGTTTAAAAGCGTAGTCAGGCGTTGCTGCGCTGACTTAAAACTTTTACCGGAATACAGGGCTAAGCCGAAACTACAGTCGCATCCTCAATAATGTAACAATGTTGAAACACCACCTACAAGTTCCCGCAATCATCGCGTTATTTCTCCTTATTTTTATCGGTCAGGGTTGCGGACCCAGCCAGGAGGAGTTGACTATCGGTGCTTTGAAACATTTTCATCGAGGCAATCAGCTGTTTTCCAAAAACGACCCCAGGCAAGCCATTCATGAGTACAAAATGGCTATTACACTAGACAAGCAGCAGTCGGTTTTTCATTACAATCTCGGCCTGGCCTACTATCGACTTGTACTATACGAGCAAGCGATCGAAGCCTACCGCGACGCAATCACCCATCAGCCGGAATTGGGAGAAGCATGGTACAACCTATCACTGGCTCTGGACAAAATCGGAGAAACGGACAAAGCTTTCCTGGCCTACGAGAGATATCAAAAGCTGAACCAGGCCCAGATACAGGCACAGCCGAAAGCGGATCAACCCAAACCAGTCATTGTACAAAAACCAAAAACACCCGTAACCCAAAAAAAACAGTGACCCTGTAACGTCTCAATTCAGCAAACGACGCTCCATCAGCAAATATGAATACTCAGCCGACCATTGTTCCTCTGGATCAGATCCTGTCACCTATTGGTGACCATTTGAAAAAAGTTGAAACCCTGTTGCTTAAAAATATAGAGACCGAGATTCCGCTTCTGTCAGAGGTTGGAGCGTATATTCTCAAGTCCGGAGGAAAACGTGTTCGCCCCGCCATGCTGTTGCTGGCTACTGGCTCAGTCGGCAAAATTACGGCTGACGCCTATGTGGCAGCATGTATCATTGAATATCTGCATACCGCAACTCTTTTGCACGATGATGTGGTCGACAATGCTGACTTAAGGCGATCTCAAAAATCTGCCCGTACCATCTGGGGAAACGAAGCCTCTGTGCTGGTAGGTGACTATCTGTTTGGTTACGCATTTTATTATCTGGGAACCCTGAAAAACATGCGGTTAGTTGAAATACTCTCCAATACCTCTACCCTGATGGCGCGAGGTGAGATCAAGCAGCTGACCCGTAACAATCAGATGACGACCAAAGCTGAGTATCTTGACATTATATACTACAAAACCGCCAGCCTGATGGAAACAGCTATGCAGATCGGATGCATTCTGGGTGGTGGCAGTGAAACAGAGCAGGAAGCGTTGTTACAGTGTGGCAGAAATATTGGGATGGCATTTCAGTTGGTTGATGATGCCCTGGATTACGATATCAGCAACAAGGATCTGGGCAAAGAGCAAGGAGTTGATCTCAAGGAAAGAAAGATCACTTTACCTTTGAGCCACTTGATAGAAACCGTTTCACAGGCAGAAAAATCTGAAATTGAAGAAATTATGTCTGCGGCAGAAATCACCGATCATCATGTTCAACGAATCTGTCAACTGATGGTCCTTCACCGATCTGGAGAATATACCCTGGAGCAGGCTCAAGTGTATGTGAAGAAGGCAAAAAACGCCCTTGATACCATTGCCGACAATAAATATAAGACCAGCATTGAACAGCTGTCTGAATTTATCGTTTTTAGGAAAAAATAGATGGATCAAGAGCCTGAACATCTTCGAGAACACTCACAATGACCCTCGGCACTGGACAAAACGTCTTGTTATCAGGATCGGTTTTAAAATAAGATATTACAGTATAAAAAGCAGGTGAAGACAATGCTCCTCGTTGGCGCCTTGACCAGGGACGACCGAAACTGACAAGAATGAATCCACAGACCTGCATCAAAATAAAATAATTCATGAAAAAGATTTTTCTGGATGAGTATCCAGACAAAATAGACACAGCAATTCAATTGATTGAAGCGACACCGTATTTTCGCACCGTCAATTCAAAAGTATTGCAGGAGATTTTTTTAAGAGCTTGGATTTTCGAGGTTGGAACCGCTGAGTTTTTAATCCGGGAGAGGAATAAAAGTGATCGGATGGTCTACATTCTTCTCGAAGGCGAGTTTGATGTTTTTGCTGGAGAGAAATTTATCCTGAATATCGATCAGCCAGGCTATATAATCGGTGAGATGGCGGTCATTGCCCCTGACGAGCCACGTTCCGCTGACGTAGTTGCTGTCCATCCCAGCAAGGTGATTGCCATCGAGTCCAGTTTTCTGGACAAAGAAGATCCTGCCAGTCAGAGGCTGGCCAACGCCTTCTTTAAGATGTTCAGTAATATTCTCGCTCAAAAACTGCGGATCACCACGGACAGGGCAAGACTGTACGAAAACGCTGTCCTGGAAAAACAGGAGATCGACAAATTCAACAAGGAAATCACAGAGGTTTCACACGATCTTGAAAGGGAACTGCAAGATAAACTTGCTCAGATAAAGCTCTTTTCGCAGGTTGTGGAGTCAAATCTGGATACCATCATCACAGCAGACGAAAAGGGTGCACTACTCTCTGGAAATCAGGCCTTTCTTTCTCTTTTTGGCTACAGCAACAAGGAAATAGGAAAACTTAGCCTGAAAAAGCTCTTTAAGAATTTGATCGAAAAGGGAGCCGCTTACTCAAAACTCTTCAAAGGTGGCTGGACAGGTCAGAAAACAGCAATCTGCAAAAGTAAAAAAACATTCCCGGCACTGATATCCGTTTCTCCTCTCCGATCAAGTGTAGATCATAACACCGAGCGAACCATATTCGCTGTCGTGGTCAGAGATATTACGATTCAGAAACAGTATGAAAAGCATATTCTAAAAGCTAACAAGGAGCTGAAACAAACTTACGATGAGTTGGAAAACACTCTGGCTGCGCTTGAAAAGAGTAACAAAATCAAGGACCAGTTCCTTTCGAATATGTCTTCGAAGCTGAAGACGCCCCTGGACAGCATCGCCAATTATACAGACCTGATCAAAAAGAAGATGGCGACCGACAGTCAGTCCTCTGAATATCAGTCCTATTTCTCACATATCATTGATGAGGAGAGGAAAATGGACAAGCTGGTACAAAATCTGATCACCATGGCAGAAATGACATCAGCCATGGATCTATCGTTTAATGTGATTCAGTTTAGCGATTTCATCACTGGTTTCAAAGACTATGTCAAAGAACTGCCCAATTTGAGCTTTGATATTGACCCGGAACTCATGGTCATTGTTGCTGATGAGAAAAAATTATTCCAGGCGCTGAGCGATATCTTCGACTATATCAAGCGGGAGAAAGGCGCAAGCATCCCTCTTCATATTTCCTGCTACCATAAACCGGACATATCCCAACTGGTAATGGTCCTCACTGCCGGAGATCCATCTGTTTTCAGTTCAGACATCAATATGTTAGACGGCGATCTGGTCGCGGACGGGATAGAGCTTTCGTTACAGAAAGGCGAACTGCTGTTGCCGCTGGCTAAACGCATCATAGACCTCCATCACGGAGAAATGCAGATCACAACCATTGAGGAAAACGAACGCATCTGCCTGTCTCTTCCTCTGGATCCCAACATCGAGCTCGCCGTCCGGGTCAAAGTCCTGATTATCGATGAACATGGGTGGGACCGCAAAATCATCAGGGGCCTGATTGAGAAAAAATTTATTTTTAATGAGATTTACGAATTTGATTCACAAATGGCCTCGCTCAATGCGCTCAATGCGCTGAAGCCAGATCTGATTATTGTCGATCCATTTTTCAGTAGCCCCGAATGGGAGTACGATACCTTTTTGAAAAAATTGCTTGGCACCATCCCGGATAAAACCGCCACCCTGGTCATCAGCGATCAACTCAAGAACATGCAATTCAGGAGTACGATCACCACTCTGGGAATCACTGATTTTCTCTTCAAACCCTTTACGATAGAAGACGCACTGTTCAAAATCAACAGTATTGTCGAGAACAAGCAACGGCTTACCCTGCTTTCCAGCAACATTCAAAAAGCAGAAAAAACGGCTGCAACGGATGGAATGACCGGGCTATTCAACCGGAAACACTTTGACGAGTTCATCAAAGAGGAGTTCATCCAGGCCGAACTGCGCGGCAACCATTGTTCGATCGTTATGATGGATGTTGACAACTTCAAGCATTATAATGACACCAATGGACATCAACTGGGCGATGAAGTGCTGAAAAAGATCGCACGTATCATGAAAGATGGCGTTCGGAAAAGTGATATGGCCGCCCGCTATGGTGGCGAGGAATTTGTAATCGTCCTGCCCGGAACTCCCAAGAAGATGGCTGAAAACATTGCCGAAAAGCTGAGAAAGACCATCGAGGTCGAAAATTTTGTTAATGAACAGAAACAACCGAATGGTACCCTGACCGCCAGCTTTGGCGTTGCCTCCTTTCCCGAAAATGGAGATACGCCAGAAATCGTCCTCAAAGGCGCCGATCATTGCCTCTATATCGCCAAGGACAAGGGAAGAAACACGGTTGTTGGCGCCGACGGCATCATTGAACTATAACCGGAACAGACATCACGTAATATTCCTGAAGTGCTATTATGATCCGAAAAAGTTTTGTACTTTTGCTACTCTGCAGTTTCCTCCTCATCGATAGTTGTTCAAGACAATTCCGCCGATCCGATTTGCCCTCGGATCAAATCGTTTCCCAATATTCATCAACCAGCATGAAACTGGTCAACCGTCCCTATACTGAAATGTTGACAGGAGATGACCTGCCGCTCAGCGGATTGCAGCGGTCCATTGAACAAACGCTGACCTACTTCGATAAAATTCCTCAGAGTCGACTTTTCAAGTATGGAAATCTTAAGTACTCGGCCAGCGAGATTTCAACTTCCATGAGACTGTTTCTTTCATTGCTGGAAAAATCCAAAAATGACAAGGATCTGATTATTGAACTGCAGAAAAGCTTTCTTATTTTCGAATCCGTCGCTAACAAAGACGAGCAGGTGATGCTGACAGGCTACTACGAACCCCTTTTCAAAGGCAGTCTGCAAAAGTCGTCTCGTTACAAAGTCCCGGTATACGGGCTTCCAAGAGATCATCATATTCTGCATCTGGAAACCTTCAGAAAATCTCTCAAATACCGGACCATTATCTACCGCATCAAGAATGGGAAGTTAATCCCCTACCATTCCCGAAAGGAGATCATGGAACAGAATATTCTGAGCGAAAAGGCGAAAACCCTGGCCTGGATGCAGGATCCAGTGGATCTTTTTATTTTGCAGGTTCAAGGTTCCGGGATTCTTGTTCTTCCGTCGGGTCGGCGCGTTAAACTCAGTTACGCCGGTTCAAACGGACTGCCCTATTCGAGTATTGGAAAGTTACTGGTGGAAAAGAATAAACTTCTTCTGGAGGAGGTCTCGATGGAAACAATTCGTGAGTATCTCAATACCCACCCTGAAGAGCTGAAACAGATTCTTTATCACAATAAGAGCTATGTGTTCTTCAATCTGAGCGAGACCAATGAGAATCCGCGAGGCAGTTTGAATGTTCCACTAACGCCTCATCGTTCCATCGCCCTGGATGTGACAGTGTTTCCCAAGGGCAGCCTGGGATACTTGATTTCTGATATTCCGGATTTTGATGAACAACTCGAATACAAAGGTCAGAAACCTTTTGCTCGCTTTATCGTCAGTCAGGACACTGGCGGCGCAATCAAAGGCCCGGGGCGGGTGGATCTTTTCTGGGGAAATGGCCCGTTAGCCGAAAAAAGCGCGGGAACCATGCGTAGTTTTGGAAAGCTCTATTTTATTATCGCCAAAAAGGAGGTTCTCAGCAAAATCATTCCGTCGTCGCCAGCAGATTGATAAAAAACTTTCTGCCTGTGGAGACTGTGGTTTCTCCCTGTGAATTCTTCGCTCGAACCCGCCAAAAAAGATAATTGATATCATTGCTTTCCATCAGACTGATCGCCAGAGCCGGCATTTCTCCGACCAACGGTTTAATCATCTTCGCTGATTCCCACTTCTGACCTTTTGGCAATTCGAACGTATTATCAGGAAGAAACTGTTCATCCGCAGAGACCTGAACCTTGAATTGATTGTATTGTTTGCTGCGCCACTGGAATATAAAACGACCATCCTCAGCAAAAGAGTGAGACTCTTCCGGGAACTCAAGGGCGATATCACTGAAATTGATAAACTGTTTACTGGTAATAACATTATTCTTTTCGTTGGACTCTTTGACATAATTCGCATTATCAAGCACAGCGTGAATCAGGTATTTCCCCTTCTGTTCCTGCTCGCGTATTGTCAGGGGTATATGCATCACTTTTCTTTCCCCGGGAGCGATAAGCTTGATCTTATCTTTGTAAAAAGGCAGCATGCGCTTAGGACGGTGCTGATAGTACCAACTGGCGACAAACTCAACGTTCTCCGCCACATCACCGCCATCGTTGATCACAATCAGCTTGATGTGAGCAGTTTCCCCTCTGAGAATTGAATTGTTATTACTGATGGATAACTCTGCGATCGACAGATCTGGCGGATCAAATTCGACTCGTTTGGGATTTGTCGGAATGACATTTTTCGCCATATCCACTGCCTGCTTTTCCGGTGTAGATCCTTTGGTTCTTGTTGGTTTTGGACTACGATGTTTCGTGTCGGCTGCGAAAAAGCCTTTTTTCTGTTGGTCCGAGCTGCTGGCAACGAGTTTCCCCCTGGGCGTAAAAACTCTGGTAGCGATCAGATAACTTCCTGCTTTTCTTTTTCCGATTGGAAAGACTAGTAACGCTCGCGTTTCCGTCTTGGCCTTTGCCAGAATCCGTTTTGAGCCAAAAGTGATGATCAGCTGATTCGGCATCGTAACAATCAGTTTGACAACAACAGGCTGGTTCTTGGATGAGTAGTTTTTGACCAGAACCTCGATCAGCTGGCTTTTGCCGGTTTGAGTGGTATCTTCACCGATTGTAATTTTTTCTACCTTCAGTCCCGTCGGGGCATGATTAGCGCCCTTAACGCAAATCGGCAGAAGGGCTAAAAATAACAGAACCAAAAAAGACATCCTTTTTAAATATCTGTTTAAAATCAAAATACCCCCCGGTTTAGATTCCTATTTTTCATATGATATTAGGCAATAGTTTAAGCTGAACAGGATTTTACCCTTCCTCAGGTACAGACTGAAACTGTTCCACAAATTCCTCTCTGACAAAAGCATCATTGCGATACAGAATAACCCGTCCAGACTCGCTTCCGGTAATCAGGTCCAGATCACCGTCTGCATCAAGATCAACAAGAACAGGCACACTGCCTTGCAGAAATGACAGTTTCTCCCCATATTTTTCAACGGGAACCCAGCTTCCGGTGAGATCATCCCGATCGTTTCGAAAGAACAAAACCTTGCCGGCATCGGTTCCGATAATAAGCTCCATAATTCCACTATTATTCAGATCGGCGAAAAACGGTGCGGCACCCAGATCGACATCGATTTTACGATAATCACGGCGAATAATATTGAACTGGGCGGAATCATTGCGAATATAGACGAGTCGACCACGAAAATTTCCCACTAACAGATCCATCAAACCATCGTTATCCATATCCATCACCGTCGGTTTAGCGTCCTTGTTAAGCCAGATTTGATTGAAGAAATTTGGTTCTTCAACAAAACGTGGCTGTTCTGCAGATCCCTGGTTATCGAAGAATCGTAGTCTCCCCTTTCTTGTACCCATAATCAGGTCCAGATCTCCGTCTTGATCAAGATCCGTGAGAAGCGGGGCCGTATTTTGATATCCGTTAGCATCGATGTATTTATCCGACTTCAGCCTGAAATCCCATTCCTGCTCCGTTCCCTGATTTTCATAGTAGTAAACAGCACCGGATTTACTGCCCAGCAGCATATCCAGATCGCCATCCTGGTCCAGATCTCCGAAGGTCGGTGTAGATTTCGAAATGGTATCATTGAGCACCAGGGGCGCACTCACCCTGACGTAATTCGGATCGATCTTGATCAGGCCCGGTCCCTGGTCTTCAGCCAGTATAAACTCCTCAGATCTATCTTCTTCTTTTGTTTCTGCAGCCTCATCAATATCAATTTCAACAGGGCCGTCCACCTCCTCAACAACCAGTGACCCCTCCTTTTGATCAATAGAGTTATCTACCACTATTTTTGGCTCCTCTGGTACACCCTGCATTCCACCATTGATGAATAGCAGGAAATCCCCTGAATTGTTGCCGATCAAAAGGTCCGTCTTACTATCACCATTAAGATCGAGCACAAAAGGGTGACTGCGAGAATAGACATCGAAAGTAAAAAAGGCCTTTTCGTTCGTCTCCCAGATACTATTTGCTTCGGTCTGCTTTCCCGGAGAAACCATCAACTGGATTTTTCCCTCCTCATTTCCAAGAATCATGTCAGCGTTTTTGTCCTGGCTCCAGTCAAAAAAGTCCGGCACAGCATTGCGATCCACCTTGGCCGATCCAAATCTGGTCGATTCTACTGCAAAAACAGGTTCAGTTTTAGTTCCTTTGTTCAGGTAACTGATGACCCTGCCGGCAAAATTTCCGACCAACAGATCAAGATCACCATCGCTATCGATATCAACAAGACGGGGGACACTGTTGGAACCTACATCAATCCGAAAATATGCCTGATCTTTCAATATCCAGCTGGGCGATTCGGGGGATCCCTGGTTGAGAATCAATGCAATCTGTCCCGTTTTTTCTCCCACCAGTATATCCAGGTCACCATCACCGTCTATATCCCCTAGCGTGGGGGCACTGTTCTCAATGCCTGTAATATAAATCAATTCTTCTGTTCTTAACACCCAATCCGGTTCTTTCTGTGTACCCACATTTTCATAGTAATTTAAATTCCCCCCGGCCTCTCCGACAATTAAATCCAGATCCTTGTCATTATCCAGATCTCCTGCAGCAATGCTGGCTCGATCACCTGTCACCACCAGTTTATGAAAATTGAACAGGTTGGTACTGATGTTCCACAAGGAGCGAGTTTCTCCCCGCATCCGGTTCTCGTATAGAAATACCGTTGGATTGGCACTGCCAATCACCATGTCATCGTCATTATCCCCATCGATATCAACAAAAAATGGCGTCGATTCTCCACCAATATCTATCAACTGGAAGTTCCGCTCTGAAAAAACCCAATTGGGAGAAAATATAGTCCCCTGGTTCAAATAGAGACTTAATGTCCCATTTTTCTGACCAACCAGCATATCCAGATCCCCATCATCATCCCAGTCGAAAAGACCGGGAGAGGCATGGGTTTCCAACCCGAACTCCAGAATTTTTGTGGGTGCCAGAGAATGAAAGTTCGCCTTCTTCCGAGTTCCCTCATTATAAAATAGCCACACTTTACCTTCAACGGTTCCCACCAGAAGATCAAATTTTCTTTTCAGATTAACATCGGCAAAAAGAGGGATACTGCCTCGACCCACTCCGATACCTTCATATTTAGAAGTGATCAGCTTGAAGACCGGTATCAGGTTGTTACCTTCATTTTTGAAAAACCAGATTCGCCCTTCATCAGAACCGATGAAGAGATCAAAATCCCCATCATTATCGATATCGACAAGTGTCGGTGCTGAACGTTCGCCTACGTCAATGACATTACGGATTTTTATTCTTCGCCCCTTTTTGCGAATCTCGAAAACAGCTTTATACTGCTGTGTAATCAGCACAAAATTGGGGGTCTTGCGATCTCCCTGGTTTTCAAAATAGGCGATCTCACCATTTTTCTGCCCCACAAATATATCCTTGTCACCATCGCTATCAATATCTGCGAACGCCAGTTTGGATGAAAGCATCTCGTGGGAAAACAACAGACTTTTAGTCCCGTTTAGCGTTCCATAATATTGCTGTTGCCAACTATATTTTATCTCGAGATTTTTCTCGTCAGCGGAAAAAACTTCCCCCTGAAAAACGAGCAAGGACAAAATTATACCGGTCAGAATGCGTTTCATATGACTTATTACGTGTCTTCAGTAGATATCCCGCGACTTTACAAGGCATCTTTCCGGGCCCTGATCAGCCAATTACATGACTATTGACGGGAATGGATAAATTTATTGCTGCAATTGGTACATCATTATTCGTGCCTTATTGGAATTTATTAATCAAAATTATTTTATTTTGGGTTTAAGGTCACTGAAGTGCCCTAAAACATACGCCAGTCACTTTGCTGTTCATATCCTTCTTTCCAGGTCCGTCTCAATCAATGAACTACCCCGCCGCAAGCGGCGGGGTATCAGAAAAGCATTCCTTACTGGATCTCAGCTTTCGCCGGGATGCCTCAACGCCGCAAGCGGCGGTGTATTAATCCCAAGCTATGCAATAAATTTGTGACCTTTTATCCTCCAATGTGCCGGTTTGCAACAGGTTGATATGCATGAGAGCGTTTATGCCCGGGACGGGCATGGCGTGTGGAGAAGTAAATTAAAAAACGGTCAAGAGGATACTTGAATGATCAGAACTGTTTTTTATGTGAAATCATCCAGCAGTGGTGAATGTTGGGTCGCCTTTGGAAGTCCGGCGGCAGGGTTTCTTTTGATATGTCCCTTACCTGGTAGGCGTCCATCAACTGCTTTTCCAGTTTGAAGTTTCTAAGATTATTGGAAAATATCAGGGTTCCCCCTTCAGTCAAACAACCAGAAGCAAGCTGGATGAGAAGTGGATGATCACGCTGAATATCAAAAACAGATTTTGTGTTTCGGGAGTTGGAGAATGTCGGTGGGTCCAGGAAAATCAGGTCATACTTACGGCTTGTCCGTTTCAACCAGCTGATGCAGTCACCCCTTTCAAAATGGTGTTGATCAGGTTTAATCTGATTCAAATCCATATTTCTTTTTGCCCAATCCAGGTAGGTTTGTGAATTGTCAACGGATGTGGTTGACAGCGCACCGCCCATCGCCGCGTGGACTGTTGCAGTACCGGTGTAGGCAAACAAATTGAGAAACCGCTTTCCTGCCGCCATTTCACCAATTTTCTGTCGAGTTAACCGGTGGTCAAGAAACAAGCCTGTATCCAGATAGTCGTCGAAATTAACCTTAAAACGGCATCTACCCTCAACAACCTCATAAAAAACCTGTTCTGATTTGAGTCGTTGATACTGCGATTTCCCTTTTTGATGCTGCCTCACCTTTAAAAATATGTTTTCGACCGGCACATTCAGCGCCTCCGGTAAAACGGACAGAATATCGTACAGACGCGAGCGGGCCTTTTCCGGATCAACAGTTATAGGAGCTTGATATTCCTGAACATGAACCCGATCATGATAAACATCAACTGCCACAGCATATTCAGGCAGATCATTGTCATAGACCCTGAAACAGCTGATGTTTTCCACCTCTCGCCACTTTTTCAAGCGTTTCAGGTTCTTCTTGAGTCGGTTGGTAAAGTTCGATATTTCGCTCCCGGCACTCCAGTTTGGCGGAAATACACTTTTTTTTGGCTGCTGTGACGATTTCCTGGATTCACCTGTCTCACCAACAGGCTTATAATTGAATAATCGGCATTCAATGGCACCGTTATAAAAAGTGTGTGTTTTACTGGAATTCAAGCCTACCGCTTTGCCCAGTTGAATATTTCCAGTGAAGAGGGACGCCTGCCAAGCGGGAAATTCCGATCTCAGTTTTTGGCCCAGTTCCCGATAAAGGGAGGGCAGCTCGCTTTGTTTACCGATTCGTTGGCCATATGGCGGATTTAGTATGACAATTCCCGGTTTTTCCCTGGTTTTCGGATGGGGCGTCAGGTCAGACAGCGCTTTTTTCTCAAAATGTATAAGTCCGGTAAGTCCAGCTTTTTCAAGGTTTGCAACAGAATTCCGGATGGCTGTCGAATCTACGTCATAACCAATAATGGGCGGCAGAGAATTGATTTTAGCCGTTTCTCGCTCTTCTGCTTCTAATAGCAACTCATCCCAGATTTCCTGCTGGTGCTGCTTCCATTTAATAAAGCCAAAATGATCGCGCAGTAGTCCGGGTGCAGAATCCGCCGCAATCAATGCGGCTTCAATCGGCAAAGTCCCCGAACCACACATAGGGTCAATCAGGCCCCCTCCCAGATCTGCAATCTCTTTCCAGCCGGCCCTGAGCAGAATAGCGGCAGCTAAATTCTCTTTTAATGGGGCCTGACCGCCTTCCGTGCGATACCCCCGCTTATGCAGACTCTCACCAGACAAATCCAGGCTGACCGTTGCCTGATTCTTCAGCAAGTGAACATTGATTCGGATATCCGGCTGAGACAGATCAACCGAAGGCCGGCAATCGAATTTCTCACGAAACTGGTCCACAACCGCGTCTTTAACCTTTAAAGCAGCATAATGTGTATGATCAATACGGGATCGTGACGAGAAGAAGTCAACGGCAAGGGATCCTTCGGGTTCCAGATGATCGAACCAGTCGATCTGCTTGATACCGTCGTATAGATCGTCTGGATGCTTCGCCTCAAAATTGGCGATAGGCATTAAAACCCGATTGGCTGTTCTCAGCCAGAGGCAGGCACGATACGCCAGTCTCAAATCTCCCTCAAAAAACACACCCGATGTGGTCTGTTTTGTCCAGCCCGCTCCAATATTTATTAGTTCATCGTTGAGTAACGATGCTATCCCTTTCGGGGCTGTGGCCAAAAAACGGTACACTTGATTCATGACTTGATATTGACAATTTTTTTTATTAATACAGTTGGTTATCTGCAAAGCAGAGAGTCCTATTGAAGAATACACATTCCGTACTGGAAAACAGAATTATAAACTGGTAAGCTACATCCACAATAATTGCCAGTTTACACGGGTCAGCAATAATGGCTACGGCACTGAGTCGATAATAATGGCTATGGCATTGATATCTGGAAATGCGATAAAAACCGATCTTGAGGTCATACGCCGGTTAAGTTATAAAATCCAGATGACGATCAATCGATGATATCTCATCTGGGAGACGAAAGAAAACCGCAATCTTATAAAAGCGAACAAAGACTTTGTATCTGAAGACTTAAGCAGGTCAAACACGCACCAGAAATAGTCGAACATGGTTTTCAAACAATTTTTCAAATCTCAGGATAATAATAAGCCCAAGCAGAAAAAAAAAGCAGTTTCCAAGAAAGAACCAGTCGTCACTAAACCAATTTCAAGTGGTTTATGTAATATATTCAGGGAAGGGCTCCAATTAAAGGAAGGCCGCCGGAATCAATTGGCATCCGGCGTTGAGGAAGGTGTTACATACTTCAGAGAAATCAACGAAGGCCGTATTGGTCATGCCTTTGAATCTTTCGATCCTGCAATGCGCTATGCGCTTTATGAAATCATCTACCTGCTTCACACCAACGAACCACGTCTCAAGGAAACGAAATACCAGGTTTTTAGCACTGACAAAAAGAAAGCCAGTTCGGAAGAGAGAACCGTAGACCTGTATCTGGAGGGGGCCCCCTCTGGCGTCAAAGGCATCAGCAATCTTTCACCGGTCTTTCGGGAGGATTTCGCCGCCTACATAAAAACAACCTTTGATGACCGCATATCCGAAGCTGCCAGCACCGCCCCTATTGAAGGCATCTACAGTATCGGATCGATCGGCAGTGTGGGACATAAGAATATCGCTTCAGATCTTGATCTAGAGGTTCAATACAACCTTGAGCCATCCCAATTCGATACCAGCGCATGGACTGATGAGATGCTGAAAGGCGTCCTGTTGAAAGAGCATGCTTCACTGATCAAACGGTACAACCAGAAGAAAGGTATCGACACCAGTAAAAAGCAGCCTGAAGAGACGAAAAAGAAGGTCTCGCTCTTTTTTAGAAAGCGTATTGAGCAGAAGTATCCAATTCTTTTTCATCATCTGCTATCCAAAAAGATAAACGCTGAGCAAAAGATCCGCAAAAATAATGACCAGAAGTTACGATATCAATTGCTCCTGGAAATCATCGATCTGATCCAGAACAAAGAGCCTCTGAAGAATAAAGAGGTCATTCTCCAGCAGGAACCGACTCTTAATCAACGGATCCTGAAAATTCAAAATTATGTACAGGACAAATTTCCTGAGGCCGAAGTGTACCTTTTCCCTTTTTCCAGGAAGGATTTACAGAGAGGATATTTCGGATCAACCCTGGACTCAAAAGAGTCCTCAGGTGGCGCCTATGAACTGATTCTGAATTATGAAACCCTGATGCCGGGGATCTACTTCACTCCGGTGATCCCCAGTCATTTTCTGTTCAGCCAGGAAATCAACAACAATAGCAGGCAGTTTGAAAATTTTAACCAGTTTATCCAGTTCGGCCTGATAGACTTTTGCGATGATATTCCGTCTCAGATCAATTACCAGGGGCCAACACCAGACCTTGATCCACTTTATGTCGCTGAACATCAATCGGCAGCATACTGGGAAGCGTTCAAAGCGTCTTCGGGCAATCTCCCCAAAGCGACACTCAATATTCTCCGCTACGAAATGTTGCTGGAAGATAAATTGCGAATGACCACTATCCAGCTGATAAAGGACCCCGAACGGTTAGATAAATTGATTCCTGAATCGGATTCCTCGAATAGGGCGTCAGATAGCACCCCGTTTCCCCCTGAAGCACTGCTCGGATTGGAAGACGAATTCCCCGCGCTCTGCTTCGACCCTTGGTGGCTGCGTTATAAAGCCCTGAAAGTCGCCTATGGTACCCCGGGATTGATGCGCGGTATCACGGAGAGCGACTCAATGAAAATCTCTCAGATCATTGATTACGCATTCTCTCTGCATATACGCCTGTCGGATGTCTTCACTACACCGGGAGACACCCGGAAATTTGAAAAGCATCGCGAACGAGTACTGCGAAAATTTTTAAGTCAGGCCTTCCCTGAAGGATCGGATAAACGGAACCGCATGATGGCCACCTTTATCGGTGATGTTCAGACTGTGGCCGAATTTGAAACCGATCTGCGTCAGCTTTTTCTGAAGAGTATTGAAAGAATTCAGGAAAAGGTAAAAAAAGTAATCAAAATTGACGAAAAAACCTCCAAGGAATTTGAAATCTGGCATCACTACTATCTGCAGTGTTTCAAACCTGCCGCTAATGTGGTGCAACGCTCTATTCTTAATCATTTGCAGACACCCAGGGGCCGATTACAAATAGGATTCATCCAGAGGAAGGGGTGGTTTTTCCGCTCGCTGCAGAAAGGGCTTTCAGTCGGAAAACGCTTCGAATCGTCTATCTTGAGCCTGCTGCCCGAAGTGGTCACGTTGAAAAGTAACACCCTGTTTCTGAAAGGGTTAGTCTATTGCGTCATCAATGGCTACTACGGCATTTTCAACAAAGGGATGTTGAACGAGACCAAGACTGAAGTCGAGTTTGACAGGAGTCACGCCGATCTGGGTTCGAAGTTCGATAATCAGCTTGCTTTTGTCCGACCGGACCAGATCGAACGAATCATGATGGAGATCAACGACCTTTTTACCAGCAAAAAGATCAGCTATCTGGATTGCATTCAAACAGAACGAACCATTAACGAAGTAATGATTTTTATGAACCTGGTGAAATACGGCAGGATATCTGTTTTATACCGTGACAACCTGGATACCATCTATATCGATCAATTTGAAGTTCCTAAATTTAGCGAACATGTTGATATTTACATTGCGACGTATCAGAAAATGCTCAAAGCCAAATTTGTGCATCTTCTTTTGCAGAAATTCTTTGAATCCAGAAAGATAGATATCAATAAAGTCAGACTCAAAACATGGGTTAACCCGAATTGTGTTGACACTAACCATGCAGCAACCAAATATGCCGCAAAAGAGCAAGATCTGGCAAATCATTTCCATGCTGTCATTATGGAAATTCATGGTAAAGCCAGGCCGCAAGAATAGTGACGCATAATAACCAAGAAGAGCCGATACTCAGCAATGAGACTTGTTGATTCAAAACAGATGCAGGAAATGGATCGCCATACCATCGAAGTGATTGGTATTACAGGCCTGGTCCTGATGGAAAATGCTGCCCGTTCCTGGGTTGCTGCTGCAGAACCCATTTTGAAGCAGGCCCGGAAAATAACCATATTCTGTGGCGCAGGAAACAATGGCGGCGACGGCTATGCCATTGCCAGAAACCTTGTCAGCCAAGGATTCTCCTGCCGGGTCGTTGCCGTCAAGCCTCCAAAGTCCCTTGACTGTATCGAAAACGCCCGAATCTGGGAATCTTACGGGGAAACGATCAACTGGGACCAGTTTCACGAGTTTCGGCATCACCTTTCACAAAACGACGTTATCGTTGATGCTATTTTGGGAACCGGGGTGGAATCGGATATTCGCGGTTCGCTGGTGGAGAAACTTCAAGAGATCAACCTTTTCCCCGGAATCAAGATGGCGGTCGATATTCCTTCGGGTATCAGCGCCTCTACAGGAAATCTATTGGGTGTCGGCCTCCAGGCTGATCACACGATCACTTTTCAGCTGGAAAAGGTGGGGCATCACCTTTATCCGGGAAAAACCCATACTGGTAAACTCTGCTGTCAAAAGATCACCATCCGGGAACACTTTTTTAATCTGAAGCCCGAATATCATTTGATCGATGCCGACTGCGCTCGCACATATCTGCCGAAACGACAACCCGATGACTATAAAAACTGCTTTGGTCATCTGGCGGTGTTGTGTGGAAACAGTGGCACAATGGGCGCAGCAGTCCTTGCCAGCCATGGCGCCATAAAAACCGGTCTGGGATTGCTGACCGCGGCGTTGCCGAAGTCAGAGCAGAACGTTTTTCTGAGTCGAGTGCCCGAGTTGATGACCTATCCACGTGAAGACATCTCAGCGGATTGGCTGACGCATTTTGACGCAGTGGTTGTTGGTTGCGGTCTGGGGCGCTGTCTCAAACAATGGAATGACATTGAAAATCTGTTGCGGGATGTCAATATTCCTGCTGTCATTGATGCAGACGGATTTTATGGTATTTCCAACTGGCAATCACTTCATTTGGAGAACCTTGTTCTGACACCCCATCCAGGTGAATTTGTGCAACTTTCCGGTTATAAAAAACCGAAATGCAATCTGGAAAGAATCGCCCAGGGGATATCATTTGTAGAAAAATACCCAACCACACTCGTATTGAAAGGAGCGCCCACCCTCGTTTTCAGTCGGGAGGGAGAGATATTTATCAACAGCACGGGCAATGTCGGCATGGCCACAGCTGGTAGCGGCGATGTACTGGCAGGAATCGTCGGCGGTTTGCTGGCACAGGGATTATCGCCTCTGCAGTCCGCTCTCCTGGGAACATGGTTGCATGGCAAAAGTGGCGACCTGTACCGAACAAAGCACTGCGAAGAATCCCTGACAGCGTCATGCCTTATCGAATACCTGAGCCAGGCTTTCCGTGAACTGAAACAGGAACGTGAAAAACCGTCGGAAGAAAATTAAAAATTTCCTTCTTCATCTTCGTCATCCACGTTATCGTCCTCTACGTCATTGTAAGCAGACGATTCGGTCTGTTTTTTAATGATCAGATCCTCAAGCATATCCTTCTGCGCCAACAATTCTTCAAGCGTGTTGGAGGAACCGAATTTCAAAGGACGTGGCAGGTTTTTCACTAATTCCAACATCTGTTCGTGATTTTTGGCAATCATCATTTGAGCAACGATCCCCGCTGCCATGCCTGCTGTTAATCCATAGAAAAAACCTTTCATATGACTCCTGATTCAGTGAGATGTTCGATTTAATATTACGCAGTTCGATCATATCGATAAAATTCGATTTTGGGAATGGTTTCTGAAACTCGCTTTATATTTCAGATCTTAATTAAATAAAAAAAAAGATTCAATGAGAATAATTTGATTTTTGGTTGACTCGTGGGCGATACTGAAATAGAACTATTTGGAAAGAAGAGACGGTAAACAGACAAAAACTTAACCCTAAAATAATTTTTACTATGGAAGAGCATCTGAAAGAACTGGAACGTAAAATGGATAAAGCCATAGACGTTTTAGAAAAGGAATTTCAAAAAGTCCGGACCGGTCGGGCGAATCCCGCTATATTGGATAGTATTCAAGTTGATTATTACGGCACACCCACACAATTAAATCAGGTCGGAAATATCAGTGTGCCTGACCCACAATTAATTGTGATTACCCCCTGGGAAAAGAAAATGCTCTCAGATATTGAAAAGGCAATCCAGAAATCAGATCTGGGGTTAACGCCACAAAACGACGGGAACATTATTCGGCTACCAATTCCGCCACTAACAGAAGATCGGCGTAAAGATCTGGTGAAACAGATCAAGAAACTTGGCGAAAACGCAAAAATTCCCATTCGGAACGTCAGAAGAGAAGGCAACGAGACCTTCAAAAAAATGGAGAAAAACAAGGAAATTTCCCAGGATGACCAAAAGCAGAATATGGCTAAAGTCCAGACACTAACTGACGATCACATCAAATTGGTTGACGACATGATGGTCATCAAAGAAAAAGAGTTAATGGAGGTTTAACCCCCCGTATTTAAGCGGCATCACCAACCAGGTTGCCGCATTTTCCACATTTTAGCGAGCCTGCAAGTAGTAAATCCCGAATTCCCGCTTAACAGTACCCTCGATCAGCTGCCGTTTAACCAAAACTCAACCAGCATCAATAACCCGCCACTCTTTGTCACGACTGATGTTTCGCAGATTGACTACTGTTTCCTGATATTATTTTTCCTTTTTTATTGCCTTCTTAGTTTGTTTTAACTTAGATTAAAGATTCAAGCTCTTGTTTTAAATTTCTTTCTTGGATCCAATCCGGATGACAGCGAAAAAAGTTATTTTGAAAAACCGTCATCATGATACGGATAAAAGCGTAGTGATTGCTGCAACGTCGTTATCCATTTGAAAGAATCCCAGACCGATTGTCGTATAAAGTGCAATAAACTGAAATGGTGATATTTAAAACCGGCTATCAACCAGGAGAACATATGAAGATAATAAACAAGCTACTTGTCATTGTAATCAGCCTGTTTTTCCCTGTGCTTGCCTTTGCCCAGCAGAAAACAGAAGATACAGGCATGGCCACCAAGCAACCTGGTCTCGTTTATGTCAGTCCAGAAGGAAAACTCTATGTGAAAAGTAAAACGCCGATTTATCTGCGTCTGGCAACCTCTGCCGATGCAGACGGAGACAGTTTTATTCTGAGAAGCCAAGCAAATCAGGATGCCGACCAGACAGCAGAACCGTTTTACTTCGAAGGACATGGCCCCCATTCAATCAGGCACATGTCAGATCACAGGGTTCCCCAGAAGAATTCTGCAAACCACCTCTTCCATGTTTATGACGACGGCAAAGCACCCCGCTCAAAGATATCTGTCACCAAAGCACCGTGGGTCTATAACGGTAATGTCAATATCTACGGAAAACCAGTGCAAATCTCGCTGATATTCAGCGATGCCGATTCGGGTGTTTATGCAGGCTACGCCTCTCTCAACGGTGAATCCTTCGCGAAATACGAGATGGCGTTAACACTCGATCAGGAAACCGACTACAAACTGCAGTACTACGCTGTCGATAACGTCACAAACAAATCTCAGACACGGACACGTCTTTACTCTTTGGATTTTACACCGCCGGAAACGACAACTCGGATACGGGGCCCACATCTTTCGCTGGAGGGGGAGGATATCCTGTCTCCAAATTCGAAAATCATATTGAAAAGTCGTGATTTGAAGGCAGGGGTCAAGCAGATCCGCTATCGTTTCAAAAGTAAAAAAGGCGTATTTCAGAAAACCCCTCTAACCATGAGCGGGATGAAAAACGGCAGTCACAAGTTGATTTATGCGGCAGAGGATCGTGTTAAAAACCTGGAGGCAAACAAAACCTTTAATTTCTATCTAGACTCCATGCCACCAGTAGCAATGGATCAGCTAGTCGGTGATCAACATGTGGAAGGAAAAAGACAATATGTCTCTGGTCGAACCACCGTGGATTTATCTGCTACAGATAATAAAGCCGGTGTTCGACGAATACGCTACTACCTCGACGGGAAAAAGAGCAGCATTTACAGCGAGCCTTTTAACTTCCGTCAAAAAAACGGAAAGAGCACATATTCCTATAAGGCGAGCGATAAAGTGCTCAATATCAGCAGCGCTGTTCAGAAAAAAGTCATTGTCGATATTTCTGAGCCCAAGATCAAGCCAAGATTCAAGGGTGAGTACTATTTCAGCCGTGAAACACACTATATTCGAAAGACAACTGAAATTGACCTCCCTGCAACTGATAATCTATCAGGAATTAAGGGTATCAGTTACAATATTGACGCCAATGAGGATATTTTTAATGCCGGACCGTTTACAATCGATGCCGAAGGGCCTCATACGATGACATATCGGGCGATCGACAATGTCAACAATGACACAGGAGAGAACGCAGTCACCTTGTATGTGGACGAGAAATCCCCTGAAATTTTCCAACATTTCAGTGTGAACCCGACGGTTGCCGATCAGCAGATTTATCCTCTGAAGTCACTGCTTTATCTGGCTGCGACTGACAAACAGGCTGGCATAAGAAATATTTATTACAGCATTAATGGTTCAAAAGAGATTAAATTTCGAAAACCGCTCTCGTTTAAGAAGAAACAGTTCTACGACATAGAAATCAAGGCCATTGACAATGTTGGAAATACCTCTTTCAGCAATGTCAGCTTCGAAATTCAGTAAGACTGATTAATAATCGGCACATCATCCACCCCGGATGGTGTGCTTCAAACACTTTCCCTTGATCAAATCCCATTAGTTCATTTAGATTGAACTTCAGAAGAGATGCATCACAGGATTCTTAAACGCATCCCCACCTCAGCAATTGTTTCATCTGTCTAAGAATTAGATCAATCATGGCTTCTACAAACACACTACCGGATCTAAACGGTATTTTTCTTTTGATAGCAGATCAAGACAGCTCCAATCTGAGAAACCTGAAACGGTATCTTACAGAACTAGGCGCTATCGTACATCTCGCTGGAACCATGACAAACGCACAGATGATTATCGCCAACAAACTCGTGCATGCGGTTTTGGCGGATACGGAATTCGACCAGCGAGACGGGTTTGAGATCTATCAGCATTACAAAGCGGCAGTCCCTTCCGGTTTGTTCTATTTTATGTCAAACCATCCACCGACCGATCCTGAGTCTGAAGATAGTTCCATAAAAGTCGAGGGATTCTACTCAAAACCGGTAAAAATCGAACAGTTTGCGAAGAGCCTCCGGAAAAAAATCCAGGTGGACACATCATCTATCAGCAAACTTGACCCGCTGACCGAGTTGCTGCGACCCTATCTGATCTTTCGGTCTCCGGTCATGCGGCGAGGCCTGATGATACTTCCGAAAGTTGCAGCTAGTAGCCACAGTGTCCTGGTGACAGGAGAGACGGGAACCGGAAAGGAGATGGTCGCCCGAGCCATTCATGGCCTGAGTCCCTTTGCCAATGGACCGTTTGTAGCGGTCAACTGTGGCGCCATTCCAGAAAGCCTGATCGAAGGAGAGCTTTTCGGCCACGAAAAAGGATCGTTTACCGGAGCCCAGGCGCAACACCGCGGTAAATTTGAACTGGCCAGAGACGGAACCCTTTTTCTGGACGAAATAGGGGAAATGCCTCTGGCTCTTCAAGCGCGCCTGTTAAGAGTTCTGGAAGAGCGACAGTTTTATCGCGTCGGTGGCGAAAAACCGATCAAGACGAACCTGCGTATCGTAGCAGCCACCCAGGTTGCTCTGGAAAAATCAGTTGAAGATGGGCTGTTTCGGGAAGATCTATATTACCGGCTGAACGTGCTCCGCATACACCTGCCGGCACTCAGAGAAAGAATTGAGGATATTCCCTTACTGGCATGGTACTTTCTGGAACGAGCATTTGCAGAGCTCAATCGCAACAAACCGTACCCATCGCTCTCATCCAACCTGATTCAGATCCTGGTCGAGCAGGACTGGCGGGGAAACGCACGCGAGCTGAAAAACCTGATGACACGACTGGCGGTACTCCTGCCGAATCGTGTCCACCAGATCGTACCAGACCACCTGGCCATGTATTTCCCGGAAAAGATGATGTCAGCTCACGATTTTCGAACAGAACCAGAGACCTACTTTCAGAACATCGTAGGTGATGAAAACATTATTGAGGTCTCATCTTACCCCCCGGAGGATGGCACGTTTATTCCAACTGGAACCCTCCTGAAAGATGCTGAGGAAATGTTGATCAAAGCTGCACTGAGATATACCGGCGGGAATCGGACAAAAGCAGCAAAAATGCTCGGGATTGGCATTCGGACTATCAGAAGAAAGATCAATGAAACGGAGTAAAGGAGTTAAGCATGTATAATATTTTTATAGACGGCCAGGTGGGAACTACCGGGCTGCGAATAGCTGATCGTCTTGGGGACAGAAAAGATATTTTGTTGGTAAACATTCCCTACGAGCAGCGTAAAGATGAAAAGGTAAAGGCACAGATCCTCAATGAGGTCGATTTGGTGATCCTGTGCCTGCCAGACACGGCGGCCCGTGAATCCGTTTCGATGATAAAAAATGACCGGGTTCGTGTACTGGACGCCAGCACGGCTCATCGAACTGACAGCAAGTGGATATACGGTCTACCAGAGTTGAGCCCGGAACAGCGGGAGAAGATAAAAACCGCATCCCGAGTCAGTAACCCCGGATGCTATCCCACTGGATTTCTGCTGGGGGTCGTTCCGTTGTTACGGGCCGGTATTTTGCCAGCCGACTATCCTGTATCTGTCGATGCCGTATCAGGGTATTCCGGTGGCGGCAGGCAGCTGATCGAAAAGTACGAAGCCCGTGCTGCAGAACATCCAGAGGCACTCTGGACGTTCCGAAAATACAGTCTGCAACTGGCGCATAAACATGTTCCAGAAATGAGACATTATGCCGGGTTAACCTATGACCCGATTTTTGTGCCGTCAGTCGCGCATTTTGAGCAGGGCATGCTGGTTTCGATTCCTCTGGCAACACGCTTCTTAAAAAAAGGAACAACAGCCGCACATATTCACGCCTGCCTGGCTGAAAACTATGTCAATGAAGAATTTGTCGAAGTCTATGAACCCAACAATTTCGATCATCTCGAAGACGGATTCCTCTCGCCACTCTTATGCAACGATACGAATCGGGTGGACATCATGGTTTCTGGCAACCAGGATCAGGTTCTGATTATCTCCAGGCTGGACAACTTGGGGAAAGGTGCTTCAGGAGCGGCGATTCAAAACCTGAATCTCATGTTGGGAGAGAACGAAGACAAGGGACTAAACCGATACCGAAAATAAACATCAAAACGAGAATTGATATGACTCAGTCCAAAGAGGACATTCAAAGAACATTTCAAAACCACAAAATCATCGCATCTGAATCCAAATCCTGGTATATCGGCACACCGGGAACAACTCAGCACTCATTCAGCGTCACCTGGTCGCCTGGATCTATCTTGCTTTATGGCCAGGCTGGAAATGTCACCCTGATCGCTACAGAATTCAGCTCCTATGAAAATGCCAAAAAGTGGCTGGGGAGTTGCGAAATAAATGACTTTAAACGTACGATAGCTCATGAAATACCTGAGAACCTGGCTTATTTACACGAAGCCTGCCGTTTCTGGGGCAATGAACCCCATTACAAATAAAAAACCCTTTCAAGGGTTTGACTACTTTCTCCAGCCGTGGCGTTTTTGCCAGGCTGAATTGACAGTTTAAAGAAAACGAAATAAATTTGAAGAACTGGGATTGATAAATTAAAAAGGATTTTCCACCCATTTGCACGCAATTCTTAACGTCTTAATTAAAAATACAAACTATGAGTGAAGAACAAAAAGCACCTCAACCGGAAGAGGCAAAAAAAGAAGAGTTTCAGTTTCAGGCTGAAATGTCTCAATTGCTGCATCTGATCACCCACTCTCTTTACACTCACCACGAGATTTTTCTGAGGGAGCTGATATCTAACTCATCGGATGCATTGAATAAACTGCACTTTGCCTCACTGACAGATGCGAAGGTCCTGGGAGACGACGGTGAACTGAAAATAGACATTGACCTGAACGAAGAGGAGAAAAGTTTCTCCATTTATGATAACGGAATCGGCATGACCAAGGATGAGTTCATCTCTAACCTGGGGACCATAGCCAGCTCCGGCACCGGAAATTTCATCAAGCAGATGACCGGTGACAGCAAAACAGATCTAGAACTGATCGGCCAATTTGGGGTTGGATTTTATGCGGTGTATATGGTCGCCGAAGAGGTCACTGTCGACAGTCGTTCATACGAGAGTGAAGAGGGATTCCGCTGGATCTCAAAGGGTACCGGTTCTTATACTATCGAACCCATTGAGCTCAAAGAGCGGGGAACCCGGATCTCTTTCAAGTTCAAGAAGGAGTCTGAAGAATTTGCCAATAAGTGGCGCATCGAAAGCACAATTAAAAAATACTCTGACTTTGTCTCTTTTCCCATCAGTCTCAATTCGGAAAAAACAAACCAGTCAACCGCTCTCTGGGCAAAAGCAAAGAATGACATCAAGGATGAGGAGTATAAGGAGTTTTTTAAGTACATCGCAAACTCCACAAAAGATCCTTTGAGTTGGATGCATCTAAGTGTTGAAGCTCCTGTGCAGTTCAATTCGATTCTTTTCATACCAGAAGAGCCCGACAAGTTTGCGATGACAAACGACATGGACACACGTCTTCATCTGTATGTGAAACGGGTTTTTATTCAGAACGATTGTAAAGAACTGATCCCG
>Ga0233431_1002236_pt1 | contig 28056 bp, 21 predicted proteins | sample SI_118_April2016_FD_179867 | JGI IMG/M metagenome (GOLD analysis project Ga0233431, IMG submission 179867) | Seawater microbial communities from Saanich Inlet, British Columbia, Canada - SI_118_April2016_200_MG | ecosystem: Environmental > Aquatic > Marine > Inlet | place: Canada: British...
CAAACAAATGGACAGGCTTATTAATTCAAGATTTTGTTTTGAAAAACTGGAAATTTAAAATTAGCAAAAGAACTGCTCAACTCTGGCTGTCGAAAGTATTGTGATTCTTTTTCATGCGTTTGCCCTGGAATTATTTGATAAACTTTTCAGTATGACTGCAATTATGATAAATATTTCGTCTAACAACATCCTTCATTTTGTCCATTACACCAATTTTTTATAATGTCTATTTTTGCAATCTGAATAAAACTACCTGAAATTTCAAGTGAAAAATTTATCAAAAATCTTAATTAAGAGTCAACCGCGAAAAAGTCCAATTTCATGCTTTTGCTATTTTGCAGCATTCTACACAATTGTTAAATTGCTGAAAATCAGTTTTGCCCCATACCTAAATGGAGCCTTGTTTTCAGCAACCGTTAAAATATTGAGTTTTCGGAGCAGACTCAATTTAAAGAAGATTTTCAATAGAACTTGCAATTTTTTCCATCAGCCATCGGGGGGTTGATGTAGCTCCGCAAATTCCTATGGTTTTAGCATTTTCCAACCATTCATTTTTCAGTTCCGGCAGGTCAGAAACAAAATAGGAATTTGGATTTGTGTTTTTGCAAACTTCATAAAGCATTTTCCCATTCGAGCTTTTTCTACCGCTCACAAAAATTATCACATCGTTATTGCTTGCAAATTCACGCAAGGATGGTTCGCGATTGGTAACTTGCGAACAAGTTGTATTATTGCTAATAAATTGGGCTTTTGAGTTGATTTTTTCAAGTTGACTTTGAATTTCCTTCTGAATCTCGAAAAAGCCTTCTAAGCTTTGTGTAGTTTGCGAGAAAAGATTTATGGGTTTTGTGAAGTCTATTTTTGATAAATCTTTAAGAGTATTAATAACAATTGCTTTTCCTTTAGTCTGGCCAACCAATCCGTTAACTTCTGCATGACGATTTTTACCGTAAATAACAAGTTGTCCATCGATTTTTGAGATATCGTCGAAACCATTTTTAATTCTGTTTTGCAATTTTAAAACAACAGGACAGGAGGCATCTATTAACTCAATATTGTTTTCTAATGCAATTTTGTATGTTTCCGGTGGTTCTCCGTGGGCACGCAGCAGTACTTTGCAGTTTTTTAATGATTTAAATTTTTCGTGATCGATAGTAATCAAACCTTCATTTGATAATCTTTTGACTTCTACATTGTTATGAACTATATCGCCAAGACAATAAATTTTATCTTCTTTTTCGAGAATTGCCTCAGCCATTTGAATTGCGTAAACTACGCCGAAACAAAAACCCGATTCTTTATTTATTTCTATTTTCATAATAAGTGAAATTCTATTTCTGAAAATCGTTTAGAATTTTCAAAATCCAATCTAATTGCTCTTTTCTGGAGATTTTACTATTATCTAAAACCATCGCATCTTTATCCATTTTCAGCGGACTTTCTTTTCTGTTTTCGTCAATAAAATCTCTGTTTTTAATATTTTCAAAAACTTCTAAATATGTTGTGTTAATATCTTTTTCTATCAGCTCATCATATCTTCTTTGAGCTCTGATTTCTACGCTTGCTGTCATAAATATTTTAATATCGGCATCCGGAAAAACTACAGTTCCAATATCTCTTCCATCCATGACTATCCTTTTTTGTTTGCCCATTTCTTGCTGCTGTTTTACCATTTCTACACGCACTTCCTTGATTTTGCTGATCTGGCTAACATAATTTGCAACTTCCAAAGCTCGAATTTCTGATTCGACATTTTTATCGTTTAAAAATATTTCATTTTCACCCGATTCTTCATTTTTTTTGAAACTGATACTTATGCTTTGAATTTTTTCAAAAAGAGTTTTGTCATCAACTTTATCATTTGAAATAATGTTATTTCTCAGGCAAAATAGTGTAACTGCCCGATACATGGCACCGGAATCAATATATGTATAAGCAATTGTTTTTGCAAGGTCTTTAGCAATTGTGCTTTTGCCGCAGGATGAGTGCCCGTCAATTGCAATTATTAGATTTTTTTCTATTTTCATTTATATAAGTGAAATTGGAATTTTGATATTGAAAATTGTTTAAACACAAATGTTACATTTATAATTCATAATCTTCCCAATGGCTATCGGGACATAATTCCCAATACATTTACAGAAAATTAAAAAACATTCTGCCAATAAATAAATAAATAACTAATCCTGTTATATCGTTTATGGTTGTAATAAATGGTCCGGTTGCAAGTGCCGGATCAATTTTCAATTTATTAAGAAATAGCGGAATAAAAGTGCCGAAAATTCCGGCAAACAAAATAATTGCAAACAAAGCTGTACTAACTGAAACAGTTAGGGCAAAATTCGAGCTAAAGAAATAACTATATATAAATATTAATGATGACAATATTATTCCATTTATCAGTGCAATGAGCAACTCTTTTATAAGTTTTCTGCCAATGCTTTCGAGCCCAATAGTATTGTTTGCAATTCCTTGTACAATAATTGATGAAGATTGCACACCTACATTTCCAGCCATAGCTCCAATTAACGGAAAAAACAAAGCTAGTCCAATATATTTGTCAAGATCGTCCTCGAAAAATCCAATAATTCTGGCACCAAAAATTCCGCCGAAAAGTCCGATCAGGAGCCAAGGTAATCTTGCTTTAGTAAGCTTCCATGTGCTATCAGAAGATTCAACATCTTGAGTAATACCCGAAACCATTTGGTAATCTTTTTCGGCTTCTTCACGAATAACATCAACAACATCGTCGATTGTGATACGACCAACTAACCTGCCAATACTATCTACTACAGGAAGCACAATCAAATCGTATTTGTCCATAATATTTGCCACTTCTTCCGAAGTAGCCTCAGTTTTCACTGTTATTACATCTTTATTATAAATCGCAGAAATATTTTTTGTATCGCTGCTAAGTAGCATTTTCTTCAACGAAAGTGTGCCTTTTAAAATATCATCGTTATCTACAACATAAACATAATACAATTCATCGACATCTTCGGCTTGTTTGCGCATTTCAGAAATGCAGGTAGTAATATTCCAATTTATATTAACACAAATCAGCTCTTTTGCCATCAATCCACCGGCAGTATCTTCATCGTAGTGAAGCAAATCGACAATATCTCCAGCTTGTTCAAGATCGTCGATATGAGAAAGTACTTCTTCTTGTTTTTCTTCCGAAAGCTCGCCAATGATATCCGCAGCATCGTCAGAATCCATTTCGTTAATGAATTGTTTTGCAATGACCTCGCTGGGTAGAACTTTAAGAAATCTTTCTCTGTCGTCTTCTTCCAATTCAACAAGAACATCGGCAGCTTTTTCTCCATCCAATAATAAATAAAGATATTTTGCTTCTTCAATACTTAATTCATCGTAAATCTCAGCAATATCGGCAGCATGTAGCGACTCCATAATTTCCAAAGCAACCGAATTGTCTTTCCTTTCAATTGTCTTCTTAAGATTTGTAACGAACTCTTTTGTAAGCTCAAAATTTGTTTTTAGTTTCATTTTGCGATTTCTCCTTCCATATCGTTTTTTAAGCTCATTTTTTCCGCAAAATTAGTTAAATCATTAAAATCTTCAACACCAAGTTGCTCTGGACGCTTCAAAAGTAGCTCATTTTCTATATTTTTGTCTAACTCTCCAACCACACTTTTTAGTGTATTTCTGATGATTTTCCGTCTATGATTGAAGGTGGCTTTCACTATTTGAAATAGCAGTTTTTCATTACAATTCAAAATGTTTTTTTCTTTTCTCACAAGCCTGATTACTGCCGATTTCACTTTTGGCGGAGGATCGAAAACAGTTTCGCTCACCGTAAATAAATATTCGACATCGTAGAAAGCCTGCAAAAGAACACTTAAAATTCCGTAAACTTTATTCCCTTTTTCTGAACAAATCCGTGCTGCAACTTCCTTTTGAATCATACAAACTACCTGGCTTACTTTGTCTCTGTTTTCGAGCACTTTAAAAAAAATCTGGCTTGATATATTGTATGGAAAATTACCGATAATGTGAAGTGGAGCTTTGGCAATTTGTTCGATATTCATTTTAAGAAAATTGTCATGATATATTTTGTTTATCAAATTTGGAAATTTCATCTTCAACACATCAACTGCTTCAGAATCAATTTCAACCACCGACAATTCGATATCTTTTTTTTCAAGAAACTCTGTTAAAAATCCTGTTCCGCCGCCAACTTCAATAACTTTGTGAGATTCATTATTTTCCTTAGTTTGTAGAATTAAACTATCCGAAATTTTTTGTGCAATGTTTTTGTCAATTAAAAAATGTTGCCCTAATGTTTTTTTTGCTCTGATTATGTTCATAATTATTTAATTAGAAATTGGAAATTGATAATTTTACAAATTACGATTTTCCTTTGCTACTTCTCTGTCTTTCCTCAATCCGTAGAACCTGCCCACAATGATTCCTACTGCCCAAAAAATTAGAACAGAGGTAAACAGGTTTTCTTTGAAAAAAATAAATCCAAATATGAAACCTGCCAGCAAACCAGCAATTGTGCCATAAGCCGAATAAAGCGATGCAAAATATGTTTTTGAAAAAATTTGATGTTCGGTTTTCAAATGTTCTGTAATTTCATCGGATAGATGTTCATACTCTTTCCGCAATTTCACAGAATTATTTAAGTAATTTCCTAAATTTTTTGATATGTCTTCAATTTCTGTTTTTTTTTGAATACAAACACTGCATTCTTTGGAGAATTTCTCTACAATCGAAGCCATTTTTACGATTTTATCGACACCGTAAAATTTTATATCCTTTTTATAAATTAATGATTTTTGAGATTCAATATTACTCTCAATCATTTCAATCCAATCTGTTTTCACAAATAAAATATTTAAATATCATTTTTGCAAGATTACTTAATAATTTGCACTTTTTCAAAAATGTTCGGCTGTCTGTTAAATTCTGGAAAGGGAAATTTTGAAATCGAAAAATATAGCAAAAATCATATTTAAGAAGAATCTGCAATACTATTTTTGGTAATTTTAATTTAACTATTTATTATGAGAAATTACATTACAAAATTTGTAGCAGTAGCTATTTTGCTTTTTGTTTCAGCAGTAAACGGATTTGCTCAGGAAATTGAAACCAGCAAAATTTCACAAATATTAGAAGTTCAACAATACAATCGTGCTATACATATTATGGCTATGTTGTTGATTGGTTTTGGTTTTTTGATGGTATTTGTAAAAAAGTATGGTCGTTCGGCAATTACTGCAACTTTTCTTCTCGTTAGTATTTCAATTCCTATGTATCTTTCAATTAAAGAGATAGGGATTTTTGAAGGAAAAAGCGAAATTGAACAATTTGTACTTGCTGAATTTGGTGCTGCAAGTTTACTTATTGCAGCAGGAGCAATTCTCGGACGAATAAAAATGTATCAATATTTAATACTTGGATTATTATTTATTCCATTTTATATATTTAATGAATTGGTTGTTCTTGATGATCACTTTCATTTTGTGGGAACAATTGCCGATACGGGTGGCTCAATAATTATTCATGCTTTTGGAGCTATTTTCGGAATTTCGGCAGCAATTTCTTTAACTACAAAAGAACATCGTGAAATCCCTATTGAAGCCGATGCTACTTCCGACAGATATTCACTTCTCGGTAGTATGGTTCTTTGGGTTTTCTGGCCAAGTTTCTGTGCTGCTTTAGTTCCAGTTGAACTTATTCCTACAACTGTTGTAAATGTGTTTTTAGCTCTTTGCGGTTCAACAATTGCAACTTATATTGCATCGGTTTCCATTAGGGGAAAAATAAATGCTGCCGATATTGCAAATGCCGCTCTTGCCGGAGGTGTTGCTATTGGTGCTACCTGCGATTATGCAACACATTACGAAGCAATGATTATCGGACTTATTGCCGGAGCAATTTCTACTGTAGGATTTGCAATTTTTCAGGAAAAGCAAGAAAAATTTCATAAAATTATTGACACCTGCGGAGTATCAAATCTTCATGGAATTCCTGGTATATTTGGTGGTTTAGCAGCTATTGTTGTTGTTGATGGTCTTGATATTGCTGCTCAACTTAAAGCAATATTAATAACCGTAGTTGTTGCAATTGTTGGCGGACTATTGTCAGGAAAAATTGTTTCACTAATCGGAAAAAATAAGGAAATATATAACGATATTGCTGAATTTGAGGATGTGGAATAAAGACTGAGAAATTATTTTTTTGTTGGTTTCCACTCGCTACCATAAATTTGCAACTTGTTATAGAAGGGAAGTATTTGGAAATACCCTCAAGACCCAGCGGATTTTCAAAACCCACTGGGTTTTCCAAAAACAAAACTTTACAGTATAGTGAGAGCCTAATTCCACAGATAAAGCAAAGTATCTACCGCTAGCATTTTATTTGATAATCTTCGTCTGGATTTCTCAATCAGATGCTGATTATTCCCTATTCCATTGACCTTGCTGGAATGAATTGTACATTGTATTTGTAATTTGATAATTGTAAACTTTTTTCTCAGCCTCAAAAAAAGATTTAGCCAACTACAAATACTTGCAAACTATCATTACAATTTTTGTAATTTTGCATTTTTTTAATGATAAATATTATTTCTTATGACTTTACTGTCTGATAAAATAATTTCAGAAGGTTACACTTTCGACGATGTATTGTTAATTCCTTCGTACTCAGAAATATTGCCAAGAGATGTTGATATTTCTACCCAATTTTCAAAAAACATTGTTTTGAATTCCCCGATAGTTTCGGCAGCCATGGATACGGTTACTGAATCGAACCTTGCAATAGCAATTGCACGTGAGGGAGGCATTGGTGTCATTCATAAAAATATGAGTGTTTCGGAGCAGGCAAAACATGTAAAACGTGTGAAACGTGCTGAAAATGGAATGATTTACGACCCAATTACAATTAAGCAAGACCAAACGGTTGGCGATGCCCTGAATTTGATGGGAGTATATAAAATTGGGGGAATTCCTGTTGTTGATGATAATTCGCGTCTGATAGGCATTGTAACAAACCGAGATCTTAGATTTCAAACTAACACAAAATCTTTGATTAGGGAAGTTATGACACATGAGAATTTGATTACAACTACCACATCGATAAATCTTGAGCAAGCTGCACAGATATTAAAAAAGTATAAAATTGAGAAGCTTCCTGTAGTTGACGAGAACAATACTTTGAAAGGACTTATTACATATAAAGATATTTTCAAAGCAAAAGATCGACCAAATTCCTGCAAAGACGATAAAGGCAGATTACGAGTGGCAGCGGCAATTGGCATTGGTAGCGATTCATACGAAAGGCTCGAAGCTCTTCATACAGCCGATGTCGATTGTATAGTTATTGATACAGCTCACGGCCACACCAAATCGGTTATTGAGGTTTTGAAAGCAGCAAAGAAAAAATATTCCGATATTGATATTGTTGTTGGGAATATTGCAACTTCGCAAGCAGCTATTTCTTTGGTAGAAGCTGGTGCAGATGCTGTAAAAGTTGGGATTGGTCCTGGTTCAATTTGTACTACAAGAGTTATTGCCGGAGTTGGTATCCCACAACTTTCGGCTATTTATGATGTTGCTAATGCTTTGAAAAACACATCGGTACCTGTAATTGCGGATGGCGGAATCAGATATTCGGGCGATATTGTAAAAGCAATTGTGGCCGGTAGCAGCTCGGTAATGTTAGGTTCGCTTTTTGCCGGAGTCGAAGAGTCGCCCGGCGAAACTATTATTTATCAAGGCAGGAAATTTAAGTCGTATCGTGGTATGGGTTCAATAGAAGCTATGCAGCAAGGCTCCAAAGACAGATACTTTCAGGATATGGAATCTGATATTTCTAAATTAGTTCCTGAAGGAATTGCTGCAAGAGTCCCTTTCAAAGGAAATTTAAGCGAAGTTATGTACCAATTGATTGGTGGGCTGAAAGCTGGTATGGGTTATGGAGGAGCAAAAAATATTAAAGAATTAAATCAAGGAAAATTTATTAGGATTACGAATGCAGGAATTACAGAAAGTCATCCGCACGATATAACTATTACGAGAGAAGCTCCCAATTATAGCAGGTAGTTTGTTTTTTTTGATTTTAAAATTTGTATTAAAAATAAAAATAGAAGTAAAAAATGAAAAATTTAGTTCAAAAAATTTCAATTTTATCAATTTTGACATTAGTAATAATTTCCTCGGCTTGTAAAACTGAAGAGATTTTGTTGCAAATAGACAATAAAAAAGTTCCAAAAGCAGAATTCATAAGGATTTATGAAAAGAATAATTCTTCGGAAAATAAGATAGACAATAAATCAATCGATGAATATCTTGATCTTTTCACAAATTTTAAACTGAAAGTAACTGAAGCAGAAAACTTAGGTTTAGATACGACACAGGCTTTTGTTTCGGAACTTGCAGGTTATAGAAATCAATTATCCAAACCTTATCTGGTAGATGAAAATGTAGATCAGGAATTAGTGAAAGAGGCTTATAACCGATTGAAAAGTGATATTAATGCTAGTCATATTTTGATAAAACTCGGGCCAAATCCTTCATCGGAAGATACATTGAAGGCATATAATAAAACATTGGAGATAAGAGAAAGACTTCTTACGGGTGAAGATTTTGAAAAATTAGCAAAAGAATTTTCTGACGATCCATCTGCAAAAAGTAATGGGGGAGATCTAAACTATTTCACTGGATTTCAAATGGTTTATCCATTCGAATCGGCAGCATACCAAACCAAATTAGGCGAAATTTCTATGCCCGTAAGAACCAGATTCGGATATCATCTAATAAAAGTAAAAGATATTAGACCTGCACGAGGCAAGGTGCAAGTTGCTCATATTATGATTGCATTGCCGAAAAATTCTCCAGTAAACGAGGTAGCTAATGCTAAGAAAAAAATAGATAATATTTATCAGGAAATTCTTGAGGGTAAGGATTTTGGCGAAATGGCTGAAAAAAAATCAGATGACAAAAGCTCTGCAATGAAAGGCGGAGTTATGCCAATGTTTGGTACCGGACGCATGGTTCCTGAATTTGAACAAGCTGCATTTAATTTGAAGGAAATTGGAGATATTTCGAAACCAGTGAAAACTGCTTTTGGTTGGCATTTGATAAAATTAGTTGACAAAAAAGGTCTTGCGCCAATAGAAGAGATGGAAGCCGAAATTAAATCGAAAATTGCTAAAGATGCACGCTCAAAACAAAGTCGTAAAGTGCTTATCAACAGGCTGAAAATAGAATATAAATTAGTTGAAAATGAAGAAAGCCTAACTGCCTTTTATACTACATTGGATAGCTCAATTCTAATTGGAAAATGGGATGGAAAATCGGCAGAACACTTAAATAATATGCTTTTCTCAATTAATAAAAAGAAAATTCTTCAAAGCGATTTTACGGATTATTTAGTGAAGAAAAAATCGAACGAAAGGAAAACAAATTTCAAAGATCTGGTTAATAAAAAATATCAACTTTTTGTTGATGAAAAAATTCTTGAATATGAAGAAGAGAACTTAGAAAATAAATATCAGGAGTTTAGGTTGTTGATGAATGAATATCACGACGGAATTTTGCTTTTTGAATTGACAGATAAAATGGTTTGGTCGAAAGCTGTAAAAGACACAAGCGGACTAAAGGAGTTTTTCAGTAATAATGGAGATAAATATTCATGGAACGAAAGAGTTGATGCTTCTATTTATTCAATTGAAATTCAGGCGATAGACTCTGTCAAAATTTCAGATTCTGAGTTTAAAGCAATTTATAAAAATATTGTGGACAAAGCTCGAAAAATTGCTGCAAATAGAAATAGAACAGCAGTTTGTTTAGATTCAGCCATCAGCTTAATTAAGAGCAACTTTAATGAAAATGTTAAATTATACGTAAGTTTAAATGAGAAAAAGTACTCGAAAGGAGAAAAGGACATAATAGACCAAATAAGCTGGAAACCAGGTCTTTCAGAAAATATTGAAAAAGATGGATTAGTGAAATTTATTTTCATTTACGAAGTTCTGGAACCAGAACCAAAAAATTTAAAAGAAGCCAAGGGAATTGTAACTGCCGACTATCAAAATTTTCTTGAAGAAGAGTGGATTAAAAACTTGAGAAATAAGTATAAAATTAAAGTGAATGAGAAGGTTTTGGAAACCATGAAATAGGTAAATATTATTTCAAAACAATAAATTGCCATTACAGAAACTATTTTTTAATCTTTAAGTTTATAGAATTTTAGCATAAGACATTATGACTCAAAAATTTGCTTTTAAAGTTTTGATATTACTATTGATTTCAATTATTTTTTTTTCATGCAATAATCTGCAAAATTCTGAGGCAGATAGTCCGATAGCACAAGTTGAGGATAAAATTTTATTCAGCTCAGAAATTGAAAATCTAATTTCAGAAAATACTAGCAAAAGCGATAGCATCCAGATAGTTGAAAACTTTATAGAAAACTGGTTGATAACCCAACTTAAGCTAAGAAAAGCTGAACTAAACCTGTCGGATAATAATGATGAAATAGATAGAAAAGTCGATAATTATCGTTCAACTTTATTAATTTATAAATACGAGCAGCAATTCATTAAGCAAAAATTGGATACTATAGTTACAAATGAAATTCTTCAGAACTATTACGACGAATTTTTGAATGATTTTGTTTTAAACTGGAATATAGCAAAGGCTATTTATGTGAAAATCCCGAAATCGGCACCACAAATTTATCGTTTTAGGCGATGGTTTAAAAATTTTGATTCAAATATTGATGATGTTGAGGATTATATAAACGAAAATGCTGTCGATTATAACGATTTTGGTGAACACTGGATATTGTTCGATAGTTTAATTTCAAAATACGAACTCGGAATTACAGATCATGAGAGTTTTCTTAAAACAAAAAAATTCTTCGAAAAGAAAGAAGAGGCAAACCATCATTTTATTAATATTCAGGAGTACAAACTAAAAAATGAAGTACCACCGTTAAGCTTTGTGAAAAGTGAAATTAGGGGTATAATATTAAATAAACGAAAAATTGAATTGATAAAAGAACTAAACGAGAATGTTTTCACTGACGGTATTAAGCAAAACAAGTTCAAAATATTTAAATAAACATAATAGGGATGTTAAGAAAATCGAATTTTAAAATACTAATATTTAGCATATTAATTCTTACAATAAGTAAAATTTCTGCTCAGGAAAAAGTTGTTGATAAAGTTTTGGCAGTAGTGGGTGGTAAGATAATTCTTCAATCTGATGTCGAAAATCAGTATATTCAATTAACAGCACAAGGATATAATTCAGGCAGCGATTTGAAATGTGAATTATTGGAAGAACTATTGTTTCAAAAACTTTTGTTGAACGAAGCAATAATTGACAGTATTGAAGTTTCGGAATCGCAGGTTGAACAAGCATTGGATAGAAGGCTTAGGATGTTTGTAGCTCAAATTGGTTCGGAAGAAAAATTAGAAGAATATTTCAATAAATCGATTCTTGAAATAAAAGCAGATTTAAGAGATCTGATTAAAGATCAGTTGCTTACGCAGCAAATGCAAGAACAAATAACAGCTGATATTAAAATTACACCATCAGAAGTAAAAAAATTTTTAAAGGATATACCGAAAGATAGTTTGCCTCTGATAAATTCTGAAATTGAATTGGCACAAATTGTAAGATTTCCTAAGATTTCTGAGTCAGAAAAAATTGAAGTAAAGGAGCGTTTACATGGCTTAAGAGAGCGAGTCGTAAACGGAAGTAATTTTTCGACTCTTGCAATTTTATACTCTGAAGATCCTGGCTCTGCTAAGGGTGGGGGAGACCTTGGCTACATTGGCAGAAGCGATGTTGTTTCTGAATTTGCAGCAGTTGCATTCAATTTGAGAGAAAAAAATGAAGTATCGAAAATTGTAGAAACCGATTTTGGATACCATATAATTCAACTCATTGATAGAAAAGGAGAAAAAGTACATGTAAGACACATATTATTAATCCCTAAAGTTTCTCCTATAGTAAAAATGAAAGCCATTCAGCAAATGGATAGTATTGCAAATTTAATTAAGAACGATTCTATAAGTTTTGAAGAAGCTGCCGGCAAATTTTCTGAGGACGAGATATCGAGTACAAATGGAGGTATTGTTGTTAATGACCAAACAGGTACAACAAAATTTGAAAGCACAGAAATCGAAAAAAGTACTTATTATGCAATAAAAAATCTTGAAATTAATGAGATTTCAAAAACCTTCGAAACTAAAGATGAACGAGGGAAACTCAGTTTGCAATTTGTGAAAATCAATTCACGAACAGAGCCTCATGTAGCAAATATTAAAAGTGACTACTTGAAAATTCAACAAATAGCCCTTGAAGAAAAGAAACAAAAAGAAATTGAAGCATGGGTGAATGAGAAAATAGAAAATACTTATATTAGAATTGATGATTCATATAAAAATTGCAAATTTATGAACAAAAATTGGGTAAATTAAGAATTTTGCTTTATTTTGTTTCTGCTAATTTGTATTTCTGAGAAAATTGACGAGAAAATTTGAAATCCCCATTTTCATAAATATTTTTTTCTTTCTTTATAAAAACATACTTTTGCATTATAAATAAATAGTAGATTATGCAACAAGAAAATATACCCTTCAACAAGAAACTGGAGAAAATGATTTCTCTCTTAAAGAAAATTAAAGATAATTCTGAGAAGGCAAAACACCAAGGTTTAGATGAGAGTTTTTTTAAAAATGTCGATTTTATAATTAGCAATTATGAAATGATTAAAACTCAAATGCCTGGCGATTTTGTTGAACAAAATAACAATCCTCTGTTTGGAATGATGAATACTGTTTTCGACAAAATTTATCAGGATTTGCAAGATATGATGAAGGACTACAATTTGCTTGATATTGCCGATGAAATTGATAATTACAAAGAAGTAGCTAAGCCTGCAGTTGAAATAAAAGAGTCAGGGAATAAATCTGTTGAAGATGAATTAAAAGTTATCAATAACATGCTTACCAATCCTGAAATTTCGGAGGAAGAAATGAACGAATTGTTAGACCTGCGTGCAGACTTGATTGAAAAATCCTCAAAATCCTAAAACAAATATTACCAATCTTTTATTAATATCCGGTAAATCTTTTTTCCATTCAGCAATAGTTCGGGTTTCTATTGATTCGTTTTTCAGTGTTAAATCGCAAGCTATACACAATCGTGTTTGAGAGTTGCACGTTTGCACAATCTGTTCCAATAGATTTCCGCACCTATAAGGCGTTTCCATAAATATTTGTGCCTGATTTTCTTTCATGGCTCTTTTCTCAAGAAACCTTATTCTGTTTACTCTTTGCGGATTTTTTATTGGCAAATAGCCTGAAAATGCAAAGTTTTGACCATTCATTCCAGATGCCATCAGAGCTAATAGAATTGAAGAAGGACCAACAAGTGGAACGACTTTAATTTTGTGCATGTGAGCAATTCTAATAAGTTCCATTCCAGGATCGGCTACTGCCGGACAGCCTGCTTCCGAAATCAAACCCATGTTTTTACCCTCAAAAATAATTTGTAAAAAACCGGATATTTCTTTAATGTCAGTATTTTTATTTAACTCCAAAAATTCTATTTCTCTAATAGCTTTAGAAATTTTCAGACTTGAGATATATCGTCTTGATGTTCTGATATTCTCAACAACAAAAACATCTACTTTCTCAATTATTTCAATGATGTGTGGCGGAATTACTTCAGAAAAATTGTTTTCTCCCAGAGTTGTCGGGATGAGGTATAAGTTTCCTTTCATATAATAAAATTTTGCTTAATAAATTAAGAAACTAAAATATTAGTACCGAATTGCCTTATTACTTCTTCAATGTTTGCTTCAATTGGTTCTTGAATTTGAAAAATATTTTCCACAGATTTGACATCTTTAAGCCCACTACCTGTTGAAAGAATTACATTTATAGTATCATTTTTCAGTTTGTTATTAGCAGCATATTTTGTAAAAGCTGCAAATGAAGCACTGGCAGCAGGTTCAGCAAAAATTCCAGTCGATTTGCTCAGCTTGTCAGAAGCTTCTAAAATTTCTTTATCGTTAAGCAAAATAGTTTCGCCTTGGTATTTTATAATGAAATTTCTTGCCATGAAAAAATTTCTTGGAATATCAACAGAAATGGAATCAGCAATGGTTTTGCTTGATTTCCATACGAAATTGCTTTTGTATAAATTGCTAATTAAATTGGAACTTCCTATGGCTTGAACTGCTACTATAGTTGGCATTTTGTCAATAACTTGAAGTTTCAATAAATCTTCGAAGCCTTTGTAAACAGCAGAAATTATTACTCCATCGCCAACAGGAACAAATATTCTATCCGGAACAGTATCACCCAATTGACTAAAAATTTCAAAAGCAACAGTTTTTTTTCCTTCAATGGTTAATGGATTGTAAGCGGTATTTCTATTGTAAAATCCATATTTTTTACTTAGCGAAATGCTTAAATCGAAAGCACTGTCATAATTGCTTTTTACAGGAATTATTTTTCCACCATACATCTGAGCCTGAATTAATTTAGCTTTGGGAGCCGATGCCGGAACAATTATAATAGATTTTTGTTTTTGTGATGCACAAATCCCTGCAAGAGAACTACCTGCATTTCCAGTGGATGCAGCAATTATGGTTTTAATCTTGTTTTCTTTAGCAAAAGCAGTTACAAGATTTGATGCTCTATCTTTTAATGAAAAAGTTGGATTTTGAGAGTCGTCTTTTAAGAAAACACTATAATCGTGTGCTTTAACATTTTCTGAAATATTGTAAATAGGTGTCTCTCCAACCTTCAAAAACGACAAACTTTCTGCTGATTGTATAGGAAGAATGTCTATAAATTTTCGTGCAGAAAGATTTTTAAACAACTCGTGGCTAAAATCTTGCTTTATTTTTTTGTAGTCGTAAATAGTTTTAAGAACTCCGTGAGTTGGATTTTTGTTTGTATTCTTTTTTTCGCAATCATCGCATAAATATTTAATTGAAGTAGGAACAATTGTTTTATTGCAATTTTCGCAAACAAAATGAAATTTATGTTGGTACATAATATTTTTCTTTCAAATAATTATTGAACGAAGATATTCAAAATCAATCACTTTGAGTATCTGTTTTATTTTTTTGATTAAGTAAATTTTGGTTTTTTAGTTCCTGCAATTCGTTTTTTATTTGTTCAATATTTGCATGAATCTCACGAAACATTGGGTTCGATGCGGCTGAATTTCTTAGCTCTTCTTCTCTCAAGCCTATCACAGTATCTAATCTTCCGATTAATAACGATAATATTATGAAAATCAAAAATAGAACAGGTATGGAAATTATTAGATTGTCGAAAATTAAATTGCCGATGTAACTTTCTCTATAAGCTTCTAATAAAACAAATCCAATCATAATAAATTGAATGTAACCAACATACATCCTTGCACGATCAACATAAACTTTCCACCTGATTAGAGATTTTTTGTTTGCTTTTATTTTTGCCATTTTTTGCTTTATTATTTTTAGTTAGAACTTTTCGTATTTAGTGCCTCTAAGAAAACTCCAATTTCTTCATATGGCTTAAGAAGACGGCAAGAACAAGGTGTTATACTGAGTTTGTCGAGCTGCTTGTGAAGATTTTGGAACTCAGGAGTCTCGACCTTTCTGGATGACGATTCAAAATTCAAGCATAACTCAGTTACTGTCGTATTCTTAGAGCCACTAAATTTTAGAAATTAGCATCAACCGTATATTTAGAACAGGTTTCAAATTGCAGAAATGTGATATTCTGAAACTTGAAACCTGATATTTAGATTACAAAAAAACTATTTACTCTTATCCGGGCCTTGTGGAATAGGCGGAATTGAGTTTTTGTTATTTTTGAGTTCTTCAAGAATTACCTCAATAGCCTTGTTTAACTGTTGATCTTCGCCGGCATATTCTTTTGCAGGATCATTATCCACAACAATATCTGGATCAACGCCGTAACCTTCAATTATCCAATCGCTTTTTTCTGCCGAGTATGATGCAAATTCTGGTTTTCGTAATTGAGTACCATCTACAAAGGGCAATGAGCCTCTAATTCCAACAACTCCACCCCATGTTCGCACACCAATAACTTTTCCAAGTTTATTTTTCTTAAATGAATAAGGGAACAAATCTCCATCTGATGCCGAGTAATTGTTTACTAACAAAACTTTTGGTCCGAGCATCATTTGTCGTGGAATTTGGGTTGGAACTTCAAAATTTCTACCCATGCTCGAACGGGTAATTTCTCTTTTTAATCTCTCTATTAGCATTGGTGACACATTTCCGCCGCCATTTCCACGATCGTCAATTATCAGGGCTTTTTTCTTTAGCTGCGGATAGAAATATTTCATAAATTCATTTAATCCTGCTGCGCTCATATCTGGAACATGAAGGTAGCCAACTTCGCCATTTGTAGCTTTATCTACTTTTTCGATATTGGCTTGAACCCAATTATAATAGTATAAATCAGCTTCATCAGCAATCGGAATAACTATAGATTTCCAACTTCCTTTTTCGCTTGGTTTAGAATTTATTGTAAGTTCAACCTGATTACCCACTGTGTTTGAAAGTAATTCGTAAATATCGTTTACATCTTTTGTCGATTTTCCATTCACGGCAATTATATAATCTCCTTCTGAGGCTTTCACACCCATTTGTGTCAATGGCGAAATTAATGCTTTAGACCAATTTGCACCTTTTAAAATCTTTTCAATTTTTGGAAAACCAGAGTTGTGCGAACTTAATTTTGCTCCTAACAAACCAGTTTTAATTCTATTTGGCTTTGGTCGATCGCCACCATTTACGTATGCGTGGCCAATATTTAATTCGCCAATCATTTCGCCAATCAAATAAATCATGTCAGCATGATGTTTTACGAATGGCAATAAGTCGCCGTATTTGTCTTTTATTTTTAGCCAATCAACACCGTGCATATTTTCTACATAGAAAAAATCTCTCATTTGTCGCCAACTTTCGTAGTAGATCTGAGCCCACTCTTCAGAATTGTCTATTTCTACCTTTAAATCTGATAAATCAATTTTTTTATCTAATGATATTTTTGATCCGGGAATGTCTATAACATAATAACTTTTGGATTTGGCAATTAGCATTTTCTTTTGATTTGCTGAAATATCAAAACCCATATTCTCACCAATTTCGCTTTCTTTATTTTTCTTCAAATCAAATACTTTCATAGCTGTTTTTGAAGATTTCAAAGCTCTTTCATTATAATATATTTTTCCATCAAAAGGTGCCAAATTCCAGTAGTTAGAGGCTTTCACAGGAAGTGTAATTATTCTATTTGAAATTTCATCGATGTCGATTTTGATGGTTTTGTCGTCATCTTCAGAGTCTTTTTTGTCGGTATCTTTTTCTTCTTTTTCAGTTTCAATTTTCACTTCATCGTTTTCCGGAGCAAAAGGCGAAGGGGTTTCTTTAGAAAGAGTAGCGAAATATATTTTCGACATATCTCTATAGGCATGGTTCCATTCGGTTTGGCTATAAATGGGGTTGAAATCTCGTTGCGAAATAAAGTATAGGTATTTTCCGTCTGGGCTAAAAACCGGACTATACGAAGAATACCACATATCTGTTACCGGATATTTTATCTTTTGTTCCAAACTGTATAAGTAAACAATCGAAAATTGATTCTCAGTATTATGTGAATAGCTAATCCATTTACTATCAGGCGACCAATTGAAACTAAAAATTTCGCCGGTACCAATTTTATCTATTTGGCTAACTTTTTTCGATTCAATATCAACGTATTTGAGCCTAAGTTTTCTGTCGCTCCAAAGTATTTTTTTGCTATCGGGCGACCATTTTAAATGATATTTATAAGTATCGGCATTTTTAGTAAGTTGTATTGGTTTTTTACTCCCTTCCTGTGAAATAATGTAAATTTCAAATTCGCCGTTAGTGTCAGAAATATAAGCAATATTTTTCCCATCTGGCGACCATGTTGCATTTCTTTCGTGAGAACCTGAAGTGTTGCTTAGGTTTCTCGTAATTCCATTTTTTGTTGGAACCGAAAATATTTCTCCTCTTGCATTAAAAACAACTCTTTCTCCATTTGGAGACATACTGGATGCAGTAATATTTTTACTTGCATCTTTCACTTCATTCCTTGCCCATTTAAAATCGTCTGCAATTGTTACCGAAACTTTAGTAGAACTATTGGTTTTTATGTCGAAAATGTAGATATAGCCTGCATTTTCGTACACAATTTTATCTCCTCCTATCGAAGGGAATTTAATATCGTATTCTGTATAATTTGTAAGTTTATTCGTTTCTTTAGTATCAATATTGTAAGAGAACAGATTCATTGTTCTATCGCGGTCAGATATAAAATAAACTGTGTTTTCGTGCCACATGGGGATAATATCCTGAGCATCGTTGTTGGTAATATTTATTGTTTTTTTAGACTTTAAATCGTAAATCCAAACATCGTCTGCCATTCCTCCTTTATAGTATTTCCAGGTTCTAAATTCTCTGAAAACCCTATTGTATGCCAATTTTGAGCCATCAGGAGAATATGAGCAAAATCCACCGGTTGGCAAGGGGAGTTCTTCTGATAAGGCTCCCGTATTTTTTACTTTAAATAATTGACCCACAAATGAATTGAATGATTGTTTTCGAGAGCGATAAACAACTTCTTTGCTGTCTTTTGTCCATGCCATAACAATATTGTTTGGTCCCATTCGATCAGTAATATCATCTCGCCCGAGTGTGGCAGTATGAGTAAGTCGTTTTGGACTTCCGCCTTGAGCGGGAATTACAAATACTTCTGTATTTCCATCATATTGACCTGTAAAAGCAATCTGCTTGCCGTCTGGAGAGAATTTTGCAAACATCTCGAAACCATTATGGTTAGTAAGTTTTCTTGCTAAAGTATTTTTTGTTGATACAGTATATAAATCTCCTGCATATGTGAAAACTATTTGATCTCCGTGAATAGTAGGAAATCTTAACAATCGTGATTCCTCTTGCGAAAAGGATGAAATTGAAAAAGCTAATGATAAGGTTAAAAGTAAAATAAATTTTTTATTCATTTCCGAAAATTTAGTTAAAAAAACAAAGATAATTATTTACTAACAACTAAACACTAATTGGTTAAAGGATTTTAGTGTTTAGAAATTTGAAGCTGGGATTATTAAATCTAAAACAAAAAAAAGACCTGAATATAAAAAACAGGTCTTTGATAGTGGTTATGATGGGTTGATCAGTGGGTTAAATATAGATTTTCTTTGTGATTGATTGTTTGTCTTGAATGATTTTTAAGATATATATACTTTTAGCCTTATCAGAAAAATTATAAGATTTGCTGATGCTTGCATTGTTCTTTTTTACATTATCTTTAGTAACAAGCTTGCCTGTTATGTCAAAAATGTAAATTGTAAGGTCGGAATTGGAACTATTTTCTAATGATAGAAAAACTATTCCATCTTTTGAGTTAATGGTTAAGTCCTTAAAATTGTCTTTAGTGTCGATTCCGTTTAAATTGTTATTCGGATCAGGATTTCCTTGCTCATAAGGAGTTTTTTCGCCATTCGTAATTCCTGCATTCGGGTCATTATCTATACTACTTTGAGCAAAAATGCTACTACTAAATATTACAGATATTACAACTAAGGCTAAGATTTTGTGTGTATTCAATGCTAAATTCTTCATAATTATATTTTTTTTGGTTAATAATTATTCAGTGTTTAACAGAAGCTATGCCATATATTATATAATGTTGATATTTAGAAGTATAAGATATATCTTATGATTCAGTGAAAATATAATTGAACGCTAATGCACAAATTTTGTCCGAATATGGACATATCAGATTTGATAATTGGTTTTAATATTTTGTGTCAGGTATATGATTGCAGGTTGTCATATCAAACTAAGAGAATTTATTAATTCTTGGTTCAATTTTTCAATGGCTAAAGCAACATTCCAATTTTTTTTGTTTCTAGGTTCTACAAAATTTGAAATTGCACGAATCTGGAAGAATTTCACTTTTTCTGTTTTGCAAACATAAAAAAAAGCAGCACCTTCCATAGATTCAATATCAGGACAGAATTTTTTTCTAACACTTTCAATATTAATTGCTTCGCCATTTACTGTATTCACTGTGATAGAATTTGCAATAGGAAGCTTAAAAATATTCTCGTCAGATTTTGCATAATCATTAAATATTTTTCCTAGTGTAAATGGAAAAATATTTTTGTTCAATATATTTTCATCAAATAGAGTTTTAAATTTCCCATTATCATTTATTCCAAGATCGGAAAACTCATCTTTGTAAACATTTACAACATTCCCTATCGTAAAATTTTTTGAATAGCTTCCGGCGATACCGGCATTTATGACTAAATCGTAATTCTCTTTGCACAAAGTTTTTGTAAGCCAAAAGGTTGTGGCACAAATTCCTATCCGAGTAATCAGCACATCGATAATTTTGTTGTTCCATGTATATTGCTTCAATACAGGACTTTTTTCTACCGAAAAATAAAGTTCTTCAACAAGAGGGTTTACTTCATTTTTTGTTGCAGAGACTATAAGTATTTTCATTTAACAAGGTTTTATAATTGAAAAAAATCCGTTCAAAATCTATTTTCCAATACAAAATTGCTCAAAAATGTTGTTTAGAATATCTTGTGAAGCAATTTCACCGGTAATTTCACCAAGATAATGCAGAACTTCACGAATATCTTGCGAAATAAAGTCGCTTGAAATATTTGAATTTAAGCCGTTTGCAACTCTCTCAATTGATTTGCTTGAATGAACTAAGGCTTCGTAATGTCGTGCATTTGTAACAATAACATCGTTGTTTTCTAAAGCATCGAGATTTTGAGTTTCAATAATTTTTTCTAACAATTGCTTGATACCTGTTTTTTCTTTGGCAGAAATATTTACTGATTCATTAATAAGATTATTATTTTCAAGTGTGCTAATTAGTTTGTTATCAAGTATATCAATTTTATTATTTACAATAATTACTTTTTTATTTTTTAAATTTTTCAGTAATTCATTGAAATTATTGTCTTTTTTAGTCGAGTCTTGGACGAATAGAATGAGTTCTGCTTTTTTGGCAATCTCGTATGTTTTTTTTATGCCAATATTTTCAATTTTGTTTTGAGTTGAGTGCAAGCCTGCAGTGTCCAGAAAACGAAATGTAATGCCTTCAATAACAATTGAATCTTCAATAATGTCGCGAGTTGTTCCCGGAATTTCGGAGACAATTGCTCTATCTTCATTTAGCAAAACATTTAACAACGAAGATTTTCCAACGTTTGGTTCACCAACAATAGCAACAGGTACTCCATTTTTCAAAATATTGCCGATTTTGTACGATTTTATTAATTTTTGCAATAGCTTTTGAATCTGTTCAACAAGTTTTTTCAGCTCTTTTCTGTCTGCAAATTCTACATCTTCTTCGCTAAAATCGAGCTCTAATTCCAACAAAGAAATAAAATTTAGTAACTGTTGACGGAGTATAGAAATCTCGTTAGAAAAACCGCCACGCATCTGATTTAGAGCAACTTTATGCGATGCTTCGTTCGATGAAGCAATTAAGTCGGCTACTCCTTCGGCTTGCGAAAGGTCTAATTTTCCGTTCAAAAAAGCTTGTAAAGTAAACTCCCCAGGATTTGCCAAACGTGCTCCATTTTCAGAAAGCAGATGTAAAATTTCCTGTTGAATGAAATTTGAAGCATGGCACGATATTTCAATCAAATCTTCGCCTGTATATGAATTTGGATTTCTAAAAATTGAAACGAGAACCTCGTCGATAATTTTGTTTTCTGCTATGATTGCCCCATAATGAATGGTATTTCCTTTTTGATTGATAAGTTTTTTGGTTTTGTTTTTTGCAACGAAAATTTTGTCGCAAATACTTATTGAGTTGTGCCCCGAAATACGAATAATTGCAATTGCTCCTTTGCCGGAAGGCGTTGCTATTGCACAAATCGTATCTTTATTTTGTAACATAATTTTTATGAGCTTAGTGAATTCTTATGTTTAGAACTTGCAGACAAGTAAAAACGTAATCTTTAAATTATGAATAAATATTATAAGCGAATTAATTTTCCATAATTAAAATAATTCATCGTTTCCATCTATTTTAGAATGAGACTTTGTTTTCGAAATATTTTTTGGTTCTTCAAAACTAAAATCCTTATTGTATTTCAATAAATAGATTGAAGAGTTCTCGAAACCACCCTTTTGATTAATTTTTGTAAAATCGAACATAGATTGCAAACTATTTTCATTTTCATTAAATTCGGAATTGATGCAATCAATGAAATATTGATCGTACTTGTGTATATTTTTTGAAAAATAAAACATTATATCGTATGCCTGAAAAGCAAATCTGGTAGGTTCGGAATGGTAATTTTGTCTGAATTTTTCAATAAAATTGTTTGTGTGTTTGCAACTGTAGTTTATATAGCTTGTTGAGAATGAGAGCAATTGCAGATTATATAAATAGTCGAGTTCGATGTTTTCGTATCTTTGCCAATGAGGAAATCCGCAAATTGTAATATCTAAACTATCTTTATTGTTTTCGTAAATAGTGTTAATTTGTCGAATTAAGTTCGAGACAAAACCCTGACGAATTGAAGGTAAGATAATTAGATTTGCTGAGTCTTTTGTCAATGCTTCTTCAATAATATTTGTTTTAATATTATTAGGGTCGTTATTAAGGTCAATTTCAGAGATGCTTTTTTCGCTATAAACTATTTGCTTATAATTCAGAGAATCAATGTTGGTAACTTTTTGCATACTCGCTGCCAGATTTTTCTTATATAGATTTAAAAGCTGTTTGTCTTTTTTGTTTCCGCTATAAATCATCAAAATGTTGTGATCTTTGAATTTGGTCAATTGCTCGGTAAATAGTTGCAGTTGTACTTCTAAACTTGGAACTACCTGGAAGAAATTTTTGTTTCCGACAAGAAATTCGTTATTCGAAACTAATGGTGAAATTAGCTTTATATTCTTATTTTTCACATGTTCTGCAACAATTTTCATATTGATACTATAAACAGGACCAATAATAAAATCCATAGTATCAAGCACTTGTGTCCTGACAATCTCTTTTACAGTTATTGTGTCTTTTTGTGTATCGAAAACCGAGAGACGAATATTTAGTCCGCTATTTCTCAAGCTATCCACAGCAATTAGTAGTCCTTCGTAGAATTCTAAAAATATTTCCGATTTTGAAAATATTCGTTCTCGTTTTTCCATAAGGGCATCAATGCTGTCTTTTGGAATTCCTTCTTTAATATAATTCTGTTCAATTAAAGTATCGCTTAGTCCGAGTGTGTCGTTCACATTGAGATAGAAGGGGAGCATCAGTGCAACATTTAGCGTTTTTTCCTCATTAGAAAAATCTATTGAATCGCAGAATGAATGATATTTGGGAACTACCTCTGATATTTCAGTTTCAAGAATTGTTGAATCTTTTAGATTTTGTGTTTCGGCAATTTCAATTTTGATTTCTTTACTAATATACTTTTTTGGAATTCGTATATTCTGCCCAATATTTAAATCATTAAAATCAATTTCTTTATTGTATTTTTCAATCTTCTTTTCTTTTATTCCATACAATTCTGAAATTGATTCTAAAGATTGGTTCCATTTTGTTGAATGATAGATAAATTCTTTGTCTTCTTCTGGAATGTCAGACACTTCACTTTCCAAAATGGTTTTAGGAATACACAAAAGTTGGCCGGTTTGGATGGAAAATTCCGCAGATGGATTGTATTTAATAATTGTATCTTGTTCAATCTTATATTTTTTTGAAATAGAATATAAAGTTTCACCCTTGGTAACTTCAAAACATTGCAGTTTGTTTGTGTCAATTTCGATAGTATCTTTCTCAATTTCAACAATTTCGACAGGCACTTCAATATTTTTAAGGGAAGTTGAATCTGAGCTAATATTGCCTTTTAGATGAGAATTTTTTGAGTTTTTTGGAAGTTTTACAATTTGCCCAATTTTAAGGACTATTTCAGTTTCAGGATTATGAAAAATAATTTCTTTTTGAGAAACATGAAATTTCTTAGATAAAGAATATAGGGTATTTCCTTTTTCAACTTTGTAATAAATGAAGTCTCCATCTGAGTGTATGCCACTGATATAGCTTTTTTTCTTGACTTTTGACGTATCTTCTTCGTAATCAGGGTTTAGTATTTTAATGATTTGTCCTTCATTTATATTGTTGGTAATTTCAGGATTTATTTTTTTTATTTCGGAGACGCTCATATTGTATTTCCTATGTAAGAAATAGAGCGTTTCGCTTATCGAAACTGTATGTAAAATATACTTGTCTTTTTTGTTCACTTCAGGTTTTTTCTCTTCAGTAGAATTGTTTCGTCCGTCGATAATGGGCAGTTTTATTTTCATTCCAATTTTTAAACCCGAATAAATTTCAGGGTTTGAGGCTTCTAATTCTGTTTGAAAAACATTGTAAATCCTACACAAAGAATATTCCGTATCACCTTTTTTGACAGTATGCAAAAAGTATTTTTTTCCGTCAATTACTATTCTTTCTTTTGTACGGAGACTATCGAGATTTTTCTCTTGTGCAAAAGCTGTGTTAACTGTATAAATTATTATAAATAAAAGGATTATATACCGAAAAATATTATTCATTGATAACTATATTGATTAAATTTCTCAAAAATTCAAAAATACAAAAATTGTAGTATAATAAATAAATATTTAGACTAAATCTTGTTTTGAGCTGCAGCAACATAAATTTGACTTTAAACTCTTTTAATTTTGTATCTAATTTGTATAACTCTTTGTAACATCTATTTCAAACCGTCTCTCAACAAAATCTTCAAACAATTAATTTTTTTTATAGCGAAAGATCTATTCAATAAACCTGCTGGCTTGGGTTTAGATTAATCCCGATTATTTATTGGGACTACTGAGCCCGGCTAAGTAATTTTACGCTGTTTTTATTTAGGTGTTCTATGCTGGGCTTTTTGTCCTCCATAGTCTATAAATTATAAATCCAATCCCCACTACAATGTAAGGAAGGCTCAAAAGTTGTCCCATATTGAATGTCATTCCATCTTCAAATCCGACTTGGTTTTCCTTTATAAATTCTATTATAAATCTAGCTGTAAATGTTAACACAAGTATTAGTCCAAAAAAGAATCCGTTTTTAAGTCTATCTCTCATTTTTTTGTAAAGAATCATCATAATCGCAAAAATGAAAAAATAGGAAATCGCCTCGTATAATTGAGCTGGGTGTCTAGAAATATTATCAACTCGCTCAAAAATCACTCCCCAAGGTTTTGCAGTTGGCATACCAATAATTTCTGAATTCATGAAGTTTGCCAGTCTGATAAATCCACAACCTAAGGCTGCAACTACAGCAATCAAATCAATTATATCAATCATTGAGTGTTTAGTCTTTTGGGAATAGAAATATAAAGCAATCAATAATCCTAATGCTCCACCGTGACTTGCTAATCCTTGATATCCAATTAATTTTATCCCACCATCTGGAAAAAAAGTAATCGGCAGAATCATCTCCAGAGGATTTGATAAATAGTAAGAAGGCTCGTAAAATAAACAGTGTCCAAGTCGTGCTCCTACCATAATACCAACCATACCGTATATTGACAATTTTTCCAAGTTTTTGGATGGAATTTTTTCTCTCTTAAAAATCCACCCCAAAATGTAGATACACGAAATCAATCCACCTACAAAGAGGATTCCGTAGTATCGAATTGAGAATCCGAAAATATTTAGTATCTCGGGGTCAGGATTCCAGTGAATATAGTTTATAATCATGTCTTAATTTTCAATGTTAGCAATGTCGTTTTTGCTTTCCAACTAACCTTAATCCTTAAATGCTTAATTTCAATTCATTACAATATTCAACATCTTCTGGTTGGATTTCAAATTTAGCAATATTTTTTTTAATTCTTGATTCTAATCTCAATTTTCTTTTTTAATCCGGAAATAGATATTCTATTGGAGGATTGAAAGTTTTTTTTTTACTAATATATTCCAAATTATTACTGCCAGCTTTCTCGCTGTGGCACTTACGACTGTAGCCAACTCTCTGTTATAATTCACTTATCTCAAATATCCTTATTTTCCGGTTGAACTTTACCTTTAGAGCCAGAGCTCAAATTTTCTTTTGCTTAATGAACCGCTAAGTAGGAGAAATGTATGCTTAATGGTGGGAGAGGAGTACGGGTCCCACTTCTCGGGGTTAGCCGCCTATTCGATTAAAGCAAGTTTTTATTCATTATTTTTCCAAATGGGATGTTTCTTTAGTTCACTTTCCAGAGTATATTTTATTATCATTTCATTTTCTTCAAGTGAATCAGCAGATATTGGCATTTTCTCTAAATTATCGTTGGTTAAATTGAAAAATTTACCATCTTGATACAATTTATAATCAATGGTTCTGATAAATTGATTTCTATATTGATTTACATTTTTACCCCACATAGGATCATAATGCACAAAAGCAGTTTTTCTTTCAGTATAGTTTTTGCCTGTTAATAATGGTAAAAAGCTATATCCATCAGATTCCACTTCCTTGTTAACAATATCTGCGAAGGTAGGAAAGAAGTCACTAAACTCAATTAATCCATTGAAAATAATGCCCTTTTTAATTTTGGTGGGCCAGAAAACAATTAAAGGAACGTGGGTGCCGGCATCAATTGTATTGCCTTTTCCTCCTCTTATAGTTCTTTCTTTTGTTTGTGAATAAATTGTTGGATGTGTTCCATTATCTCCTGTGAAGATAATAATGGTATTATTTTCGATTTGTAGATCTTTAAGTTTAGAATAAATTTTACTCACAATTTTATCGGTATAAGAAACCATATCCTTAAAATAGCTTGTGTCATTTTTATGACGAATTGCTTCGTTTTCCCAAAGCTTAGATTTAGGTGTTGGAACAAATGGATCGTGAACAAGTACCATTGGATAATATATGAAAAAGGGAGTATCTTTTTTTCTTTCAATAAAATCTAATATAAAATTTGAAAAAATATCTGGTCCATAATCATCTTTATCTCTTTTTAGAAACGAACCATTATGTTCGATTAATGGATCTGCATACCGTCCTCCCGAACCTGCAGTTTTGGTTAATTGCCATAAACAATATTCATCAAATCCCAATTTATTTGGTTTGGTATTGTCATTCCAATCGTCGATATCATTTTTATACGCTAGACCGTTTAGTTGCCATTTCCCAGCTACACAGGTTACATAACCTTCATCTTGTAATAAATTACCAAATGTATATTCATTAGTATTTATATGCCCAAAATTATCATAGTTGCGATAGTTATAATTACCTGTCATTATTTTTACCCTTGAAGGCGTGCTTAATGGCTGTGATACACAATTACTAAATTGTATTCCATTAGCAGCTAAATGATCAAGAAAAGGAGTGTCATATGAGATTCCTCCATAAGAACTCAGACACTCGTAACCCATATCATCTGCCATAATAAGAATAATATTTGGTTTGTTTTTCTTGTTATTAATTTCGCAAGATGAAATCATTAGAAATAAGAAAATGATAATAACAAAAGTATGTATTTTCATAAGCACCCTTATTAATTTTGTTTAGCAAAAGTCGGGCTAAAAACTACCAAATTTATTTAAATTGACAAAATACTTATAGTCTTTAACATTAGTACATTATGGCATATGGCAATTTCTTGCAACTGTAAAAAACGACAAAATTAATCAAAACTACATTAATTTTTGCAGTAATTCCGCAACAAAAATAATCAGCCAGTCACAAATTCTCAATAAAGAATACTAGATATAGCTTTCCCATTCAGCTTTTAGGGCTGTCATGATTTTGTATTTGAATTTACATTTTACCTCCTTTTGTTTTTTATCTAGTTTTTGTCCCGAATGTTTATGAGCGGGATTTCTCTACCAACAAATCAATATCTTAACTGTTTGGCATTGTTTTCAATGTTTTGTATGAAGTCATTTTGATGAAAATCGGTAAGCATCAACTGTGCTATCATCATTTCAATATTCGATTTTAAAGTATCATTA
>Ga0233431_1002238_pt1 | contig 28028 bp, 25 predicted proteins | sample SI_118_April2016_FD_179867 | JGI IMG/M metagenome (GOLD analysis project Ga0233431, IMG submission 179867) | Seawater microbial communities from Saanich Inlet, British Columbia, Canada - SI_118_April2016_200_MG | ecosystem: Environmental > Aquatic > Marine > Inlet | place: Canada: British...
AACTGCAGACAGGATCGTTCTTGAACTGAAAAATAAGGTGGCTGGTTTGGTTGGTCACGAAGGAGTCAAAAGTTCAGAGGAAATGGCCGCAGATACTGACGTCGTGGAGGCCCTAGAGTCTCTTGGTTATCAAGGGCGGCAGGCTCGTGAAGTACTAAAACAAATCGACAAAGATATAACGGATTCAGGCGAGAAGGTAAGAGCTGCTTTGAAATTATTAACAAAATAATGATTAGACAAGCCACAATTAATGACAAGGAAAAGTGGAACCAGTTTGTGAGCAATCAAAAAAGTGGTTCTTTTTTGCAATCCTGGGAATGGACAGAATTATTGGAAGGACAAAAAGATAAGGTATGGCGTTTTGTAATAGATGTTGAGGGCGATTGGCAGGCGGTTATGTTTTGTTATAAGTCTGCCTTGAAATTGGGACAGTCATTTATCTATGCACCCAAAGGGCCAGTTGTAAAAGACGGCGTGGAGGCGACCAAAATCTTTTCTATGCTAATGGTTGAGATTGATGCTTTGGCAAAACAAGAGAAAGCTTTAACTTTTCAGCTAGATCCTCAATCAAATGATGACGCCTGGGGTGACATGCTTGATAATCATGGTTTTGAAAAATCATTGGATGATTTTCAACCACGACACACATTAATCTTGGATATTAAAGACGCTGAAGAAGACATCCAAAAAGAAATGCATCAGAAAACAAGATATAATATCCGATTGGCAGAAAAAAATGGAGTAAAAATTATTGTAGATAATAGTCGGTTCAAGGATTTTTATGAGCTTCTTAAAAAAACAGAAGAAAGACAGAATATTACTTCCTTTGGTTCAAGCTATTTCAAGGAAGTTCTAAAGTCTCCTTTTGTAAAGTTGTATTTAGCTGAACATAAAGGAACTGTTGTGGCTTCAACGATTATGGTTTTTTGGAATCATCAGGCGACTTACTTGTTTGGAGCTTCTGATTATGAATTTAGAAAATTAATGGCACCACATCTATTACAATGGCAGGCAATTAGAGATGCCAAAGATTTAGATATGTGGTCTTATGATTTTTGGGGAGCAGCCCCAGAAGATGCTAAGGGGCGGGAAGCAAAATGGGCTGGAGTTACTCGTTTCAAGAAAGGCTTTTCTCCAGATCTAGAGTTAACAGAATACATTGGGACATACGAAAAGAATTATCAGCCAGTCAAATTGGGTGTGTATCGATTTGTAAGAAAAATATATAAAAGATAATCATAAACATAGAAAAAACTCCTAGATTAGGATGTTTTTTATCTTGAAAAGGTCAAGGTATTGTGATATATTTTGATAATGAAAAATCAGTTAAAAACTTATTTTATTTTCCTCTCAATTTTATTGTGTCTCAACACAATATATTTTTATATTTACTTTAGTTTCCTTGAATTAAATTTTTCTTGGTTGCATTTATTCTTTTTGGTGATTGGAAATATTAGTTATTCTATCTTACTTCTTTTGTTTAAGTTGAAAATTTGGAGAATTATTACGTATGTACTAATTACTGCTTTTTTCCTTTGGTCATTGATGAATTATGCATACTTTTCAGTCTTTAACACTTTCTTGGATTTTAGTTGGGGGCAGATGTCACAGGTGAATGTGAATTTCCTTGGCTTTATGAAAGATTTTGTTTATTTAGTCCCAATTCGATTATATATTATTTCTATTGTTGTTCTAATCGGGATTTTCGTGAATTCAATTATATATTTTAAGTTCCTTGATAGAAAAAACGAAAAGATCTTGTATGGTTCAGAAAAATTGAACTTGCTAGATTGGAAAAACAAAAAATCAAAACGATTTTTTAAGGTGATTGTTTTAATTGTGATATTTGTTTTTGTGAATTTGGGTGCATTGGGAACGGCTGCTTATTTATCAGACTTTCCACGGCTTGCTTGGTGGCAAGTAGAAAAGCAAATAGCGGATCTTGGGGTTTGGGGACATTTTTATTCTCAATTGTATTCTAAGGTTGGTGACGAAAATGAAGTGGCTCAAAAAAATGGAGATGATTCGAAAGACATTGTAGTTGAGGACTTACGAACCGACTTAGAAAAGACTAAAGAGGTTTTGGCTAAGATGGAAAAACTAGCAAATAAAAAAAGTCAGAAATATTCACTTCCAGTTTTAGAGAAAAAGCCTAATGTGTTGGTTGTTCAATTAGAATCATTGCCGCTATGGATATTGGAAAATGATCCAACCCCAATGCCATACTTAAAATCCTTGATGGATAATAATATTACAGTTGAAAAGTTTCATCCGAATAGTTGTCAGACCATTAATGCTGAATTTTCTTCTTTATGTAGTTTTTGGCCAAATTCAGAAGAGCCAATTAGCTATTCTCATAAAGAAAATCAATATAGTTGTTTGCCTAGTATTCTAAATGAGGAGTATGAGTATGAAACATTTTTGTTTCATTCAGATTACAAAGAGTTTTGGGATCGAGATATACTTTCTCCCAAGTGGGGCTTTGATAATCTTTACTTCGTTCCTTATTATAAGTTAAAACAAGATGATATTTCTGTTTTTTCTAATGCTGTTGATGTTTTAGCTGAAAGGGAAGATCCATTTTTTGCTTACCTAATTAGTTTTACTACTCACGGTCCACATAACGACTCCATGTATGCATACAACAAAGGGATGAATGGTTTAGAGCTTGGTTCTTATGAAGGTGTTTTAGACGAAAAGATTGGTTCAATAGAGATAACCGAAGAAGAAACGCGGGATTATCTTGGATTTACTTTGGCTACGGACAGAGCCTTGGAGATCATGATGGAAAAAATGAAGGACAAGGGAATGTTAGAAGATACAATCATTCTTCTTTATAATGACCACAAGTATTATGGCTTTGAGGGAGATGATCTTGCGGCTTGGGAATTAACGCATGAGTCTCCGTTTGTTATGATTTTACCAGACAAGATCAGAGCAGAAATTCAGCAAGTTGCTTCTCATGTTGATATTGCCCCAACTGTACTTAATTTGATTGAACAAGATGACTATGAAGCGCGGGAGCACTTTGTTGGGCAAAGTTTGTTTGAGCCAGATTTTGCAAATCAAGCATTTAACAAATGTTTAGGAGAAGTTTATTATATTAATGAAGACATAAATGTTCGAGGGAACGCAAAAGCAGAACTGTATCAAGTTTTTGACAAAAATAAAAAAATGACGGAAATTGAGGGGCAGGCTTGGTTGAATTTGGTTCAAGAGTTGGTTGAAACTAGTGACAAAACTATTTATGCAGATGGTTTATTAGGAAAAGAGTAAAGTGGAAAAATCTTGAAAGCATGTCATGCTGAGGTGGTTTTAAGCTTTAACTCTAATAGAAACAACATAGTAAAACCCTCGAAGTAGACATGATTTGCGAGATTGATTGTTTATAGAGTTATAGATCCTGAAATAAATTCAGGATGACAAAAAGGGTGTTTTCTTCTTGGTTCTTTGATACAATAAAGACATGGTATTGCCGAAGTCGAAAAAATTCTTTTATGGTTGTCTAGCATTTCTGTCAGGCATCGCTCTAGGTGAAGTGGTACATTGGCCCCTGTATGTTTTTTTAATAATATTGTTTGTTTTTGTAGATCTTAGTTTTTTTCTAAAGAAGTGGCGCCTATTGTGGGTGCTATTTTTTATTTTTGCATCAGGGGTTTTTTGGAATAACTTATTAATGCCTATAATTGATGAGTCTCATATATCTTTTTACAATGATCAGGAGATAACTTTTCAAGCAGTAATTATAACCGAGCCAGATTCTCGTTTGGATCATCAAAAATTAACAGTTAGCCCAACTGACTACAAAGGGAAGGTGCTGTTAAAGATGTTTTTGTATCCAGAATATGAATATGGTGATTTATTAGAAATTAAATGTCGGCTTGTTACGCCAGAGCCAATTGAAGAGTTTAAGTATGATAGATATTTGGCGCGTTATGGAATCTATTCTGTTTGTTATTATCCAGGAGTTCATCTATTAGACAAGGGGCAAGGGAATAGTTTGATGAGTGGTGTTCTGAAATTAAAAAAATCAGTGGAGACAAAGATCAATCAAACAATTTCTGAGCCACAAGCTTCTTTGACCGCTGGTATTTTGATTGGTAGTCGTCAGGGAATCCCAAAGGATCTTTTGGAAAAGTTTAATATTACTGGCATTACTCACATTATTGCTATTTCAGGTTTTAACATTACAATCATTGTAGTTTTGCTCATGAACCTGTCTAAACATTTTTACATTGATCGCAAAAAGATGATTTGGATTATTGGCGCCTGTTTGTTGTTGTTTGTATTTTTGACTGGAGCTAGTGCTTCTGTTGTACGTGCGGCAATTATGGGCATGATCGTGATTTTTGCCAAGCATATTGGGCGTTTAACAAAAGTAAGCAACTTATTAATTCTATCGGCAGTCCTTATGGTTGTTGTAAATCCGAAAATCCTTGTTTGGGACGCAGGTTTTCAACTTTCATTTTTTGCGACCATTGGTTTAGTTTATTTATCACCGGTTTTAGAAAAGTATTTCACTTGGCTGCCAAAAAAATTGGCTATTCGAGAAAATACTACCAGCACTCTTTCTTCAATAATTTTCACTTTACCAATGATACTATTTAGCTTTCATCGTTTATCGATTGTTGCTCCACTTGTGAACTTATTAGTTTTGCCCATTATTCCTTTGGCAATGTTTCTTGGTTTCTTTCAGATAGTTGCAGCATATTTGTCACCATTTCTTGGTCAGATGGTTGGATGGTTTACTTGGCTTAGTTTGAGCTATGTAATTAAGATGGTAGAGATTTTTTCTTCATTTACTTGGGCTTCTATTGGGATTAGAATTAACTGGATAATAATGATATCGGGATACTTAATTCTATTTAGATTAATTATTTTTAATAAAAAAAAGGAGGAAGCTCGTTGAGGAGCTCCTCCATGTGCTAGCCGAAACGATGAGTGTCTTCTTCGATCATGTCGAGGCTTGGACGTCGAGAGTCTGAGGCTCTGGGGGCAAAATGACTGGGGATTTTGGAGGCTTGAAGCATGGCTTCAATGCCACCATGTGAGTGTTTGAGTTTCGCATCTTCTCGGCGTCTTCGCAATATCTTTTGGTGTACGAGGAGGGTGTCAATCAGGAATATTTCTCCATCATCTCCTTTGAGGAAGTGACCTCCTCTGATATGATCTAACAGGAGATTGAAAACTGTGGCACTGTCATCGTAGAGATCGGCAATGGCTTGGAGCTTGTCTAAAACTTCCTGAGGGATTTCCATCGTAATGCCTTTCCGCATTGTCGGCAGAAACAATCCATATAAGAGTATAATTAAAAATTGTAATTGTCAAGGTTGCTAGTCTAAACTGGCTGATTATGCTAATATTGTATATACTATTAATAGTTATAATAATAAAAAAAGGGGCTTTTAATGATAATAAAGTGACAAAATAAGTTTAAGTTAGTTTTTTAAAAGTTAGAAGTTGTTTTTAAAAATAAATTTTATGGAAAATTTTAAAGATCAAAGAGTCGGTGTAGTCGTAGACATTCAAAACTTGTATTATAGTGCTAAGGTTTTATACAAGAAAAAAGTTAATTTTGGAAAGATCCTAACAGAGTCAGTTAAGGGAAGAAAATTAATCCGAGCCTTGGCTTACGGGATTACAACGGAGGAGGGAACAGAAGAAAAGTTTTTTGACGCACTAGAAGGTGTTGGTTATGAGGTTAAAACAAAAGACTTGCAAATATTTCCTGGTGGACACAAGAAGGGTGATTGGGATGTGGGAATTGCTATTGATGCAATCAAGCTTTCGCAATCAATGGATGTGATAATTTTAGTTTCTGGTGATGGTGACTATTTGCCGTTAGTTGAATACATTCAGAACACAACTGCTTGTCGCGTGGAGGTGGTTGCTTTTAAGGAATCTTCAAGCTCATTGTTAATGGAGTTTGCAGACAGTTTTACAGATTTGAGTTCAAACAAAAAAACATTTTTAATCGCTTAGTTAAGTAAAACTCCCGTTCAAAGATTTTTGTTCGGGAGTTTTTTTGTTGACAAAAGATGAATATTTTTTTAAGATATAAGCTCGACTCAGGAGGGTTGAAAACTCGTTTGTGTGAGAGGGGGGGAGAATGGATGTTCGTGAGTTAGCAGAAGGAGAAATCTTCGACTGCTTTCTTTCTCCGGACAAGATGACAACCTATCAGCGAGCCAGGTTGGCTTATCGAATGAAAGGTCCTAGGACTGTTCCTCAGGTCTACGAAGTGTATTTTCCGGCAGGGACACATGTTTTGCATACCAAGATCGGTGATCGACCGGTTAAGATCTTCAAGCTTCGGTCAGAAGTGTACTTCTTCCTTGCTGATCGGGAAGAGGGGCGACCGATCAGGACGCTAGTGCCGACTCTTTACGATTTTGTCCTTCACTGGGTGGAGGACTTTGATCTGCCAGCTCCATTCAACGAAGAATAGATCCAAAACGTCTGTTAGGCCAAGCCTGATAGACGTTTTTTTGTTATAATAAAAAGATGAAAAAACAAATTCACAAAATTGTACTATTCCTCTTTGTTCTTGTTTTGGTTTTATGGGGAGTAACAGTTAATGATAATGGGCAAGGATTAAAAGAAGCAGGTCTTCAAGAAAAATATATTGGTTCGATGCAAGTTCATTTCCTGGATGTTGGTCAGGGTGATTCGATTTATGTCCGAACCCCAGATGAACTAGATATTTTGATTGATGGTGGTCCCGATAAAACAGTCTTGAGCGAGCTCGGCGCTGTTATGCCTTATTGGGATCGAGATATAGATATTATGATTCTTACTCATCCTCATTCAGATCATGTGACAGGCTTGGTTGAAGTGCTACGTCGATACAATGTAAAACAGATTTATTACACTGGGGCTTTGCATACAGCTTCAGACTATTTGGCGTGGCTAGAAGAAATAAAAGAACAAGAAATTCCTTTGTCGATTGTAAGCAATCGGTTTAATATTGATTTGGGAGAAGAGATTAATCTGGAGTTTTTGTGGCCATTAGAAAATCTTGCAAATAAAAAAGTTACGGAGCTGAATAATACTTCGATTATGAATAAATTAGTTTTTGGAGAAGTTTCATTTCTTTTTACTGGTGACAATGAAGCGGAAGTAGAGGCGGAGCTAATTGAACGTGGAGTTGATTTGAAAGCAGACGTTCTAAAGTCTTCTCACCACGGAAGTAAAACTTCCAATACAGAAGAGTTTATAAATCTGGTTGATCCAGAAAGTGTTGTTATTCAATGTGGAGAGGATAATTCATTTCATCATCCACATGGACGAGTTTTGAATCGTTATGAAAGAAGTAATCGTAATATTTTTAGAACAGATTTAGATGGCCGAGTAAGTTTTATAACAAATGGTTTTGAAATAGAGAAAATTCAGTAGGATTTGTAAATTTACATGAGTATGTTACGCTAGTTATGAGGGCTAGCGTTCTTTTTATCATCCCAGTGCCTCTTCCTCCGTCTGTAAGCCGGAGTATGGAGGTGTCTCATGTCGAAAGTAAAGAGTCTCACCGTAACTACCCACGGAACTCGAGGCAGTCAGGCTGTCTCTAACCGAGATTCGGTTGACACGGGGGGGAATACCACCTCTCTGAGAATCGAGTCTCCTTGTTTGCCTGATGGCATGGCGCTGGCCATTGATGCGGGAACTGGCTTCCCACCAATGGTACGTGACATCGCTGCGGACGGCATCGTCGGCAGCAAAGAGTTGGGCGACGGTCACGAGGACGATCAGCTCGTGGTCTTGTTCACTCACTGGCACTACGACCATATCATTGGGTTGCTCACTGCGCTTCGCGCGACCTTCAACAAGGATCTCCCAATGCACCTGATCGGCCCTGTCGATCAGGGTGAGGGCCCAAAAGAGATGATGAGGCATCTCTTCAAGCCACCCTACTTCCCAGCTTCGTACAAGAAGGTGGCATCTCACTTCAACTACACGAGGCTCGACGAACCTTCGACTTACGTCGTTCTGATTCACCCCAAGGGTGGACTGAAGGTCATGGCTCTGGACGAGTTCGAGCGACTGGAGAGAAAGAGTGGGGGCAAGATGCCGTTCTCGGCTAAGATTTACCACCCACTGTCCGAATGTCTCGTGATCAGAATGCTCAAGACTGATCACCCTCAGATGACGATCTCTTTCCGGTTTGACGAAATGCCGACTGGCAAAAGCTTCGTTTTTCTGACGGACAACGAGTCCATGGACGGGATTCCTCAGGCCTACAAGGCTCACGTTCGCGACGCGGACTTGATGATCATCGATGTTCAGTACCCCAAGGGGCTGTACTACGCATTCACTGCTGGCTTTGGCCATGCCTGGGCTGGTTTCGCTGTTCGCTTGGCTAACTCGGCAAACGTCAAGCGGCTGGGCACGACTCACCATGATCCGGAGTCGACGGATCAGAACGTTCAAGCAATCGTTGGAGAGATTCAGCGGTTGGCAGCAGAAGAACTGACGCAAGCAGACTCTCTCGAGGGCCTGCTCGATCCGAACAACATCTTTGCCTGTCTGGATTACGGCAGGTACGAAGTCTAGTCTCCTGGCTACCTAACACTATACTAATACGCGCATGGCGGTAAGGAAAGTACTGGACCGGTAAAAAGACGCTCCCCCTCATTCGGCCTTTGTTCTCATCAGCATTGGCCGTTTTTTTATTATTTACAAATGACAAATTCTCTGCTACACTTAAGCAAAATTAATGAATTAGGTTATAGGTAACAGAGGATGGTTTTTAGGCTGTTATTCAAGTAACCACTAAGTAAAAAACAATATGGAAAGAAGTTTTGTCATGATTAAACCTGACGGTGTTCAACGTTCTTTAATGGGAGATATTATTTCTCGTTTTGAAAGAGCTGGATTAAAGTTTGCAGGTTTCAAATTTTTTATACTTGATGCAGACAGATGTTTAAAACATTATAATAAAGATGATGCTTGGTTTTCTGAAAAAGGTGCGTTGATTGTCAAAGATCGAGAATCAGCTGGGTTGCCAATTGAAAAAGAAGCAATTGAATATGGTAGAGATATCGTAAATCAGTTAGTTACATTTATGACTAGTGGTCCTGTTCTAGCAATGGTTTTAGAAGGTAATCAAGCCGTTGGCATTGTAAAAAAATTAGTTGGGGGAACAGAACCTTTAACTTCTGATGTTGGAACTATTCGAGGTGATTATACTTTGGATTCATATGCAATGGCTGGTGTTGATGGACGAGCTGTTAGAAATTTAATCCATTGTTCAGATAAACCAGAAGAAGCAGAAAGAGAAATCGACCTTTGGTTTACAGCAGACGAACTTGTTAAATACAAGTTAGTTCAAGAAAAGATTTTGTACGATGTGAATTTGGATGGAATTCTAGAATAAAAATATATAGTAAAATGCCGCTCAGAAGTGAGCGGTATTTTTATTTGCAAAAAAATGTGTTTTGTTGTAATCTTTGGGCGTGAACCTATAGAAACAACCGATGGAGGGAGATTATCATGTCGTATAAGATTGGAGTCGTGGCCAACTTGCTGTCAGGCGGTGGTTACGGTCAGTTCGAAGAGGTGTTCGCTGAGATTGAACGGCAGCAGGGACGCGTGTTCTATTACTTCACAGATTCAGTCACTAAGGTTTCTGGTGCCTTGATTACCTTGGTCGAGCGCGACAAGGTTGATGCTCTCTTCGTTTATGGCGGGGACGGGACGTTGCACAAGGTTGTGGACGCCCTGATCTACGAGCATGGACGTGGTCGCATTTCACGGATTCCGCCGATCCTACCGCTTGGCGGCGGGACGCAGAAATCGCTCTTCCAGTGGTTGGGTTGGGGTGGTAGCTTCTTGCATCAAGAGAAGCCCATCCAGATCTTCCGGAAGGCTTTGAGGTCTCCTCTGGAGCATTTGCCGATTCGAAAGCGTCAGCCGCTTCAGATCAAGTTCGTGAATCGCCTCAAGGATCGAGAAGAAACCCACTACGGGTTCATCTTCATCATGGGGTCCATGAACAGGGTCATTCAGCTCTACGACAGTAGTGGAGCTTCTGTTTCCAGTGGACTCAAGCACATCGGCTTGGCGACCATGGGCTCCATTACAGGGCACCCAAGGTCTCATGCTGAGCTTATGAGTCAGTTTCGGGCTCAGCAGTGGGCTGATGGTAAAGAACTGGAGCGAGATGATCCTTTGGCTATCGTCTGTAGTGTAACAGAGTCTTTGCTTTTTGGGGTGGAGCCATTCTTGGGACATCCAGAGAGCAATCAGTTCTATGCGGCAAGTTACGCTGTTCCTCCGATTGTTGGGGCCTCAATGGTTCCCTTGTTCTGGAGGGGCAAAGTTCCTCGGCTTCCTAGGTTCTTCAACCAGCCAGTCTTTTCTTTCGGGCTAACTCCGGAGACAGAGGACTCTTTCTTCATCGATGGAGACTTCTATCAGAACGAGCCGGGTAAGCCTCTGAACGTAGATCTTGGACCGGAAGTCTCGTTGATTTCCAGGTTCTAGTCACATACACCAGCGTCTGCAACAGGCACTGGTGTTTTTTTTATGATATACTGTAAGTAGTCCCAAGAGACACTGGTGCAATTTCGGGTCATCGTGAATTTTAGGGAAGCTCATATTTCTCTGGTTCGTGGATCAGGGTTGCGGCTACCCACCTGGCTTTTAGCCGAAATACACAGACCAGTCTTGGGACTTTTTTAATATAAAAAAAGACCGCCAATGCCACTTGGGACATCGGCGGTCGGGAAACGGTTGGAGCTTTACGCCCCTGGGGTCATCCCATGGCGGCGCCCTTGGTTCTGAATGAAGGTGCTGTGCCCGCCTCGGCGCGTCTTTTTTTTCGGAGTCGGACGAATGGACGTCTCCGGCCGTATCTTTTCGGCGAGGCCTTCCATCAGTCGGAGCGCTTCATCGTTGGTGATGGCCGGCTCTTTCTGATGGCAGGGCTTCTTCTCCGGGGGAGGACTTGTCGGTCGGCTCGTGCCCTCGCAGATGGTCATCATGAATCCATCTTGCGGAGACGTCAGATAGTGAGCGGTCTCGTCGAGGGACTGTGTTTCGAGTGGCTCGTCGTTGAAGACGTAGTCCTGGAATTGCAAGTCCAGCAGGAAGGCCTCGTCGATCCGGTCTTCTGCCAGCCGATTCCAGCTCCACAGATCGAACACGGGGTCGATGGAGAGTTCTCGTTCGACCTGATCCAGAACTGCTTCTCCGTACGCGGTGTTCGCGATGAAGAGAATGTCGATGGGGCCGAAGACTTCTCCTGTGAGTTCGTCGATCTCGAAGACGAGAACGAACTCGATGTCACTGGTGGACGGCCGGCAGGGATCTCCCTTCTGCTCGACCTCCTGCAGTTCGATCCAGCAGTCGAACGCGTCGACGGCCGGCTCGTTGTCGGGGCCGGGAACGTGGGGGGTGGCCACGCTCGGAGCTGCGAACGTCATCATGGCAGCCAGCGCTACGAGAATCTTCATCGGGGTCCTCCAGAACGGTTCTTGGGGTTAGAAAAAGCATCACTTTGAACGACAGTTTATACTAGCATTTCAGTTTCATTTTGTCAAACCTTAAGCTAAAATAAGAGTAAATTGAGTTGTTCTTCTATATTTGTTATTATTAAGTAAATAACTACATTTTATGCAAACAGAATTTGAAGCTACAATCCTGGATATAGAGGTTAATGAAGTTAGAGAAAAATTGAAAAAACTTAATGCAAAATTGATTCAACCAGAAAGATTGATGCGTCGTTATAATTTTGCGCCACATGATGAGAAAGGTGTAGAGGGTGCCTGGGTTAGAGTTCGTGATGAATCTGATAAAGTGACAATGAGCTTTAAAAGAATAGAGGGGAACAAGATTGAAGATCAAAAAGAAGTTTGCCTGACTATTGATAGTTTTGATGAAGGTTGTGTGTTTTTAAAAGAAATTGGGCTAGAGCAAAAAGCATATCAAGAAACAAAGAGGGAATTTTGGCTCTTGAAAGATGTAGAAGTTACAATTGATACTTGGCCAGGGCTTGAATCATTTTTAGAAATAGAAGGACAAGGTGAAGTTGTTGTGAAGGAAGTAGTCGAAATGCTTGGTTATGATTATGATAAAGCAATCTTTGGAGCAGTTGATGTTATTTATGAAATGAAGCTTGGTATTCCTCCATCAGTTATAAATAACGGCACACCAGAAATAACATTTGAAAATCCCCCAAAAAAATATGAAGTATAAAAAAAAGCTTGGTTTAGCTCTAGGTAGTGGCGGCCCAAAAGGGTTTGTTCACGTTGGAGTTATAAAAGAATTAGTTCTAAACAAAATTCCAATTGATTTTATTTCTGGTACTAGTATCGGCGCTTGGGTTGGCGCACATTATTCATTGTTTCAGGATGTGGGATTGCTTGAGGAGTATACTTTGGGCAAAAGAAAAGAGAAAGCTTGGGCCTTGTTTGATCCAACCTTAAAGGGCGGCTTTGTAAAAGGTGAAAGAGTCTCAAAGTTTTTGAAAGAATGGCTTAACAATTCAAAATTTAAAGATACAAAAATTCCATTTAGAGCGGTGGCTACAGATATTTTGTCAGGTAAGCCAAAAGTATTTAGTCAGGGAGAACTTGTTTCAGCTGTTCAGGGGAGTATGGCTGTCCCCGCCATGTTTAAGCCTGTTCAAATAGGAAAAAAGTACTATGTCGATGGTGGATTAAGTAATCCAGTACCTGATGATGTTGTCAAAAAAATGGGGGCAGATGTTGTGTTGTCGGTAAACCTGGATAATTGTCTTAATAAAAAGATTTTTACAGAAAAAGATCTAAATTCATTAACAGGCATTTCACGCAGATCCTTTGATATATTAAGGCATTATTTATCAGAGTATACTTTGCAAGATTCTGATTTTGTTATTCGGCCTAGTGTTCCATACTTTGAACCAACGCTTTGGAAAAGATATTTCACTGGCAAAGTCGGAAATGACTTGGTGAAAGTCGGCGAAAGAGAGGCAAGAAAAATTATTCCAGCGTTGAAACGAGCTTTGAAATAATTATGTTAACACCAGAACAAGAAAAATGGATTTCACATCTCAGTAAAGTTGATAAGATTAAAATAATTCCTTTTGATCCTTCTTGTTTTGAAAAATTTGAAAGCTTGAAAAAGAAAATTGTATCTGCTGTAGGTTTTGATATTAGAGTAGAGCATCATGGCGCAACTAATCTGAAAATTTCTGGACAAGATGAAATTGATGTTTATATTCCCGTTTCTGCTAATAAATTTGATGAGTATGTCTCTTTAATGAAAGGACTTTTTGGTGCACCTAGAAGTTGTTATCCGTTGGAGAGGGCTAGGTTTGTAACAGAGGAATTAGGCAAGCATATTGATATCTTTGTAATTAATGAGAATCATATTAATTGGGAGAATTGTCTAAGATTTGAAAAATATTTATTCTCAAATTCTGAAGCTTTAGATCAGTATAGAGCCTTAAAAGAAGATGCTTCTGGTCAAAATGTGCAGAAATATTATAGACGAAAGATTGAATTTATTAATGAAATATTGAGTAAAGATTAATTTTTTAGTTAAGTTGATTTTAAGCACTTAAAAGAGTGCTTTTTTAGTGAAAAGTTATCCAGTTTTGTCTTGGCTCAGAGGGCAAAATATTGTATAATTAACCTTGTAGGTGGCGAATGCCAGCCTTCTTAATAGTGGAGGGAATTTTTTAGTAATTAACAAAAATTTTATGGCTAAGTCAGTTTTAATTTGTGAAGACGAAAAAGCAATTTCAAAAACCATGCAATTAAAATTGCAAAAGTCTGGCTTTGAAGTTGAGCAAGCTTTTAATGGAGAAGAAGCTCTTGCTATTTTAGAAAAGAAAGATACTTTTGATATTATATTGTTGGATTTACTAATGCCAAAGGTGGATGGCTTTGGTGTGCTGGAAGAGTTGAAAAAGAGAGGAAACAAGATCAAAATTGTTGTAACTTCAAATCTTAGTCAAGATGAAGATAGAAAAAGAGCAGCAGAGTTGGGCGCTATTGGTTATTTGGTAAAAGCAGATACTCCAATTAGCAAGATTATTGATTACGTAGTAAAAAACACATAATTTAATATGGTACTTTCTGATCAACAGATAAAAGATATTTTGTTGAAGGGTGATTATTTATTACCTGAAGATATTAAGCTAGCAGAGGAAGAATCTAAGCGGCGAGACAGCTCGTTTAGAGAATCTTTACTTAGTTTAGATTTGGCTACTCCAGATTTGTTGGGGCAGGCTATTTCTGAGTTCTATAAAGTCGGTTATGCTGATTTGAACACATATAAACCAGCGGCAGATCAAGTAAAAGTTATTCCAGAAGAGGTGGCTAGAAAATATAGCGTTGTTTTGTTTAAGGATGAGGAAAAGAAGGTTATTGTAGCAACAGATAATCCAGAACAGGCTGGTATGGCAGCTGCTTTGAAAGAAGTATTTAAAACAAAAAAAGTTGATATTTATTATTCTTTGGAAAAAGACATCAAAGAAATTTTTATTCATTATAAAAAAACATTAGATACAAGGTTTGCAAAAATTATTGAGACTTCTAGACGAGTCGCTCCAGAAATTTTAGAAGAGATATACAAAGACGCTCTTATTCACAAAGCATCTGATGTTCATTTTGAGCCAAGAGACAAGGAGGTTGTGATTCGTTTTAGAGTAGATGGTGTTTTGTATGAAACAGCCAAGATTAGCAAGGAACATTATGAAAGTATTTTGAACCGCATCAAAGTTCAGGCAAAAATGAGGATTGATGAACATTTAACAACTCAGGATGGAGCGATTAGATATGAATCAGAAGAAGGTGGGTCTGATATGCGTGTTTCTGTTGCACCAACTTTAGGCGGTGAAAAGGTTGTAGTTCGGATGTTATCTCATTATGTCCGAGGTTTTACATTAAAGGATTTAGGATTTTCAAAAAAGCAAGAAACTATGATTTCAATGGCTGGGAAAAAGCCGTTTGGAATGATTTTATGTGTGGGGCCTACTGGGTCTGGTAAAACCACAACTTTATATTCGTTATTAAAAGAAGTTAATAGACCAGAAGTAAATATTACAACTATTGAGGATCCGGTAGAGTATCGCGTGTCTGGTGTAAATCAGATTCAAGTAAATCGACAGGCTGATTTAACATTTGCGAAGGGATTAAGATCTATTGTAAGACAGGATCCAGATATTATTCTTGTTGGTGAAATTCGTGACAATGAAACAGCAGAGATCGCTGTTAATGCGGCTCTAACAGGTCATTTGTTGTTTTCTACTTTTCACGCAAATGATGCTGCTACCACTATTCCTCGTTTATTAGATATGGGCACAGAGCCATTTTTGATGGCTTCCACGTTAGATTTAATTATTGCTCAACGATTAGTCAGAAAGATATGTGATCACTGTCGGTTTAGTGAGGAGGTCACTTTAGGTGGTGTTGAAAAGAAATATCCAGGCGTGTCTAAATTTTTTCCAAAAGAAAAATTAACTCTATACAAAGGTAAGGGCTGTAATGTTTGTGCTCACACTGGTTATACAGGGCGGATGGGGATTTTTGAATTTTTAGAAGTGACTCCAGAGATGGAGGAGCTTGTAATGAAGAAGCCTTCAAAAAAAGAAATTTGGGAGTTGGCAAGAAGTCAGGGATCTGTTTCTTTGTTTGAAGACGGTGTTGAAAAAGTAGTTAAGGGGGTGACAACTATAGAAGAATTGCTTCGTGTGGCAGAGCCACCAAAAGATATTAAATAATGGGTAGGGGCCCATGGCAAAAATAAAACCACAACTAAAAAAGGAAAGCACAGAGAAAAAGAAATCTTTTTCTTTTAGTTTTGATCCAATCAAGAAGCCAGTTGCTGTTTTCTTTAGTAAGTTGAAAAGATCGAAGAATGAGATGTCTGGGATGTTTGGGCGAAAGAAGAAAGCCTTGAATGGTCAAATAGCAGAAATAAAAAAGAATGGAAGCAAAGTAACGGGGTCTTTTAGTCGGCCACAAAAAAAACAAAAACCAAAGAAGAAAAGAGCTTGCTTTTGCTGTTGAGCTTGTAAATAGGGATACTCTTGATGCTGATGCAGTTCGAACATCTCTTGAAAAGTTTGGGGGAGATTTAATGGCACATTTAGAATTAGAGAATAATAAATTTTACCCAGAACTTTTAGATCAGATGAAGAAAAAAGGGCAAGATATTAGTAAAACAGAATTATTTATAGCAGAAATGAAGGGGATAGAGGCTGTCGTATTGGCATTTTTGAAAAAATATAGTAATGCAGAGGGTATTGAGAAAAACAAAGAGGAGCTGAAGACAGAGTTGCTTGATGTTATTGATGCTTTGACTTTGCGTGTAGAGGCAGAAGAGGTTGGAGTTTATAGTTATTGGGGACTATTTTGAGGTAAAGATCCGATTATTTAGATTAGAATTTAATATAGCACATGAAAGTTTCATTAAGAACAAAATCAATTATTAGTGTTAGCCTAGTTATCTTTTTGTTTGGAATGATTGCGACTACTGTTATTTATGTATATGCAAAGAGTATTCTTGTAGAGAATCTTAAGGATCAATTAGAATTAGTTGTGGTGGACAAGGCTCAAGACATTGAAGTTGCAATTGGGAACGTCCGATATCAGGCGGCTACAATTGCAAAACACAAAAAAACTATTGCTTTATTAGAAAAGCAGGACTACCAGTCATTATTGGATGTCTCTGATGTTTTGTCTGGTTATAATGTGCCGGAGTTGTATTCAGCTGTTTATATAATGAATAAGCAAGGTTTAACTTTAGCTTCAACAGCTGAAAGTTTTAAAAACAAGAATTATAATTTTAGGGATTATTTTCAAAAAGCAATCAATGGAACACCTTATGTTGATATTTCATTGGGTGTGACTAGTGGTAAGCTCGGCTATTATGTGTCTTATCCTGTGAAAGATGTAAGCGAAGAAATATTAGGGGTAGTTGTTATTAAAGTAAGACCAGAAGTTATTAACGAATATGTTGAGCATTTAAGCGAGTTACTTCCACACTCACATGTTATGTTAGTCGATGACAACGGAGTAGTCTTTTTTTCTGATAAGGAGGATAAGTTGTATCATAGCTTGGGGGCGTTGAGTCCTGAGCAAAAAGAGTATGAGGAGTCGAAAAGATTTCCTTCTGTAAAAATCGAAGCACTTACTTATAATGAAATTCAACAGTCTTTGTCTCCACTTGTTGCTTATAGAGAGTTTGAATTTTTTGATAAACATGATCGAGAAGAAGAATTGTTGGGTGTTTCTAAAATTCCTTTAACCCCATTTTATTTTATTGTTGAGAATGAGGTGGAAAATTATGTTGCGTCGGCGGTGAGATTTGCATTTATTTTGGCTGGATTTATTATTATCAGTGTGGTGACGGCTGGCTTGTTGATTTCATTTGTTTTACTTCGTTTGTTAAGACCTTTGGTGCAGTTAAATAAAGGAGCTCAAGAGGTTAGTAGGGGGAACTATGATATTCATTTTTCTACATCAACAGGTTCAAAAGAGACAGATTCACTTGCAAATAGTTTTAATCAAATGGTTCAAAGCGTTAAAGACTCAAGAGCTACGATTGAAAATAGAGTAAAACGACAAACAGAAGAAATCCTTAAGCAGCAAGAAAAGTCAGAAAAACAAAGAATCGCGATTTTAAATATTTTAGAGGATGTTGGAGAGGAAAAGAAAATAGCTGAGGATTTGGCACATGACTTGGAGAAGTTTCAATTAGCTGTGTCAGAAGCTTCTGACCATATTGTCATTACAGATGCCGATGCAAATGTTCTTCATGCAAATAAAGCAGTTGAAAAAATTACCGGTTTTAGTGTAAAAGAAGTTCTGGGTACAAAGGCTGGGACAAAGGATAATTGGGGTGGGAATATGCCTCGAAAGTTCTATGATAAGATGTGGGAAACAATTAGAGACAAAAAACAGATTTTTTCTGGTGAGATTACTAATACAAAAAAGTGGGGAGAGGATTATACTGCTTATGCAAGTATTTCTCCTATATTAGATAAAGCTGGGCAGGTGAAGTTTTATGTGGGTATTGAGAGAGATATTACAAAAGAGAAACAAATTGATCAAGCGAAGTCTGAGTTTGTGTCAATCGCTTCACATCAGTTAAGGACTCCTTTGTCAGCAATAAAATGGTATTCCGAGATGTTAATTGGTGGTGATGCAGGAGAAGTAAACGAGGAGCAAATGGACTTTCTAAAAGAAATCGAGAAAGGAAGCAATAGGATGGTGGATTTAGTGGATGCTTTATTGGATGTGTCAAGAATTGAGCTTGGTACATTTTCTGTGGAGCCAAAAGAAACAAACATTATAGAGATGGCAGATGATGTTATCAAAGAACTTCAACCCAAAATTGTGGATAAAAAATTGAAAGTTAAGAAGATTTATGGCAAGGATGTTCCTTTGATGTTTGTGGATCCACGTTTGATGAGGATTGTCTTTCAAAATTTATTATCAAATGCTGTGAAGTATACTTCTAACAAAGGTAATGTTACTCTTGATATAGAAAAGAAAAAAGAAAAACTAAGCATAAAAGTGTCGGACACTGGACTTGGGATCCCAAAGGGAAACCAAGAACAAATTTTCACAAAATTATTTCGAGCTGACAATGTGAGACAGAGTGAAACTGAGGGAACAGGCCTTGGCTTGTATATTATTAAATCAATTGTGGAAAATTCCAAGGGGAAGATTTGGTTTGATTCAGAAGAAGGTAAGGGGACAAATTTTTATGTCGAATTGCCAATAACAGGCATGAAGAAAAAAACAGGAATTAAAAAATTAGGAGAATAATTTATATGGGAAAAGTGAACTGTACAATTTTGGTTGTAGAAGATGAGGCTCCTTTGTTAAGAGCTATCCAAAAAAAATTAGAAACAAATGACTATAATGTTGTCACGGCTAGAACAGTCGAGCAAGCACTTGGGCTTATGGAGGATATCGAAAATATCGATTTGGTTTGGTTAGACCATTATCTTTTGGGGAAGGATACGGGGCTAGAATTTGTGAAAAAAATAAAAGAAAATAAAGCCTGGGCCGAAATACCAATATTTTTGGTAACCAATACTGCTACATCGAGTAAAGTTCATACATACATTGGCCTTGGGGTTGATAAGTACTTCATTAAATCAAGCGCACGATTGGATGATATAATTGATGAGATAGATACGCAAATTTGCCAACTTGCTAAAAAAAAGTAATAATATGAATAAGAAAAGATCCATTTTAATTGCTGAGGATGAAGTTTCTTTAGCTGAAATTCTGAAGGCAGAGTTGGAATCTGCTGGGTTTAAAGTATCAGTCGCATATGATGGGAAACAAGCCATCGGCAAAATGAAGAAAGACAAGTTTGATTTGCTCCTATTAGATTTAATCATGCCAGTTTTAGACGGTTTTGGAGTAATGACCAAAATGAAGGATCTTTCAATCAACGTACCAATAATTATTTTGTCTAATCTTGGGCAACAAAAGGATGTCAAAAAAGCTTTGTCTTTTGGCGCTATTACTTATTTTGTGAAATCAGATATAATAATCGCAAAAGTCGTTGAAGAAATTAATAATATAAAAATATGAAAAAAATCTTAATCGTGGAGGACGAACAAGCGTTGCTTGATTTATTAGTGGAACAATTTAAGTCAGAAGATTTTGATGTTATCTCAGCTGTCGATGGAAAGCAGGGGTTAGAGAAGGTGAAGTCAGTAAAGCCAGATCTAGTGTTGCTAGATATTATTATGCCAGTTTTGGATGGGATGAGCATGTTAACAGAAATGAGAAAAAATGATTGGGGGAAAAACGTCCCAGTGATTATGTTAACAAATCTTAGTGATGACGAGAAAGTCGCTGATTGTGCGGAAAAGGGGGTGTATGAGTATTTAATAAAGTCTGATTGGAGTATGGAGGATGTAGTGAAAAAGGTTAGGCAAAAATTAGGAATGTAAAATTATGTAGAGAATAAGGAGCTTTTATGAGCTCCTTATTTTTTGTTATGGGCGTTTTGTGGTATAATATATATGGAATATATGAAAAAAAGAAACATAAAAATAAAATTAATTTTGTGGATAGTCTTGATTATTTTTGTGTTTGGAGGATTGGCAGCAATTATAACTTATATAACGTCAAAATCTCATGCTCAAGAGAGAACTGTTGAACATTATAGGATAATTACTACATTGCATGCTGATAGATTGGCAACTGTCTTTAATAGTTCTCAAAAGAATGCGGAGAATTTAGCTAGGCAAAAAGAATTAGGAGCTTTTTTATTGAGTTCAAAGCAACAATTGCAAGACAAGCGAATTCTTAGTATTTTAGAATCTGGTAACGTCGGTAATGAATTTTCTGCTATATATTTAATGGATCTTGATGGGACGACTATAGTTTCAACAAATCCAACTTTTGTTGGGAAGAATTATGGATTTCGTGATTATTTTAAAGAAACATTATTGGGCCAACCATACATTGATGTCGCAATTGGCGTAACTAGTAAGCAAGCTGGCTATTATTTTACAGCACCCGTGTTCGTGAATACTGAGGTAATTGGGGTCTTAGTTATGAAGCAATTACCAGATTCAATACATTCTATATTTGAAAAAAATCAGTCTTTACATCAGCACAAAGGTTTTTTTCTTGATGAATATGGTGTTGTTGTTGGTTCTAATCAGGAATCTTCTATTTATAGGAGTTTTGGAGAATTGACTAACTTAGAGAAAGAGGAGTTAGTAAAAAAGAAAAGATATAGTAACATTGATCTTTTAGATCTTGGATTTGAAAAAATACAAAATCATATTAGGGAGTTGCGTGCAAAGCCCTTAGAACCTGTTAAGACTTTTATAAACAAAACAACTATTTTTAGTGTAGTGTCAATTGGAGGAACAAAATTTAATTTTGCAATTGAAGAAGATCTAACGAAAACAGTTATTGAAGCTAGACAAGAAAGTATTATGTTGTCTTTAACCATTGCTCTAATGGCATTACTGGCCATTTGTATAATAGTTATGTTAATGAACAGATTTTTTGTTCCTTTTAATTCAATTTTGTTAGCTATCAAGCGGTTTTCAAAAGATAAATGTGCACAAAAATTAGTTATTAAGACGGGGGATGAATTTGAACAGCTAGCGAATGAATTTAATAACATGGCCCAGTCCATTTGTGGTGTTGAGAGGCAGCTTGAAAAGCAGTCAGAAAATTTGAAAAAAAAAGTAAAGGATTTGGAAAGAGTAAATAGGGCTATGATTGGTAGAGAGAAAAGAATGGCGGAATTAAAGGATCAGATTATTAAACAAAATGAATAATATGGCAAAATCAAAACAAAAGAACAATGGAGATTTGTTTGGCCTGGGAGATGGGTATAAGCTTATTTTTGAAAAGATGACTGATGCTGTAGCGCTACATAAAATTGTTTTAAACAAAGACGGTAAACCGGTTGATTATATATTTGTAAAAGTTAACCCTGCATTTGAAGTAGAAACTGGATTAAAAGCAAAAAATATTATTGGGGAAAGGGTAACAAAAGTTATACCTGGGATTAAAAAAGATCCAGCTGATTGGATTGGTAGGTATGGTAAGGTTGCAAAAGGGGGAAAAGAGAGAAGGTTTGAACAACATTCAGAAGCTTTGGCAAAGACTTATGACATTTTAGCATATTCTCCACAAAGAGGATATTTTATTACTGTTTTTTCGGATATATCAAAACAAGTGAAAATTCAAAAAGATTTAAGTGAAAGCGAAGAAGGATTTCGTGAATTAATGGAACAGTCTCCTTTTGCTATTCAAGTTATGGACACTAAAGGTAAAATACTTCTTGTTAATGATGCTTATGCCCGTTTGTGGGGCGAAAGTCGTAGCACTCTTAAAGTTGTTCATGCAAAATACAATATATTAAAGGATGATCAGCTGATTAAATTGGGGTTAATGTCTTATGTGAAAAAGGGCTTTGCCGGAAAAAACATTACATTGCCACCATTTGAATATGAACCTAAAAAAACAAAAGATGCTAGGCTAATCGGAAGAAAAAGGTGGATTCAATCATTCCTTTATTCTGTTAAAGATCACCATGGTAAGATTAAGAATGTCGTCATGGTTCATGAAGATATTACAGAAAGAAGAGAATATGAAAAGAATCTAGAGCTGTACAAAAAAATTATTGAAAATTCTAGTAATGAAATAGCTCTTGCTGATACTAAAGGAGTTATTATTTACGTAAATGCCTCCTGGGCAAAGAATCATGGGTATAAGAAAGAGAACTTAGTTGGTAGGTCTCTTGGTATTTGTCATCCCAAGAGTGAATTTAAAAAAATAGAGAAGTTTAACAAGAAATTATTAAAGCAGGGCAAATATCAAGGCGAGATTGTCCATAAACGAAAAAATGGAAAAGAGTATACAGCTTTAATGAATAATTTTATCGTTTACTCGGAGGGGGAGGTCTCATTGATGATTGCCATGGCTACAGACATAACAGAAAAGAAAGAATCTGAAGAATCTCTAAAAAAGTCAGAGGAAAAGTTCAATGTTCTTGCAAATAATGTTTCAGATGGAATATTTATGCATAAAAATGGTACTTTTTTAGAAGTAAATGAAACTTTAGCAAAAATGATGGGGTATAAAGTAAAGGAAATGATTGGGGCGTCTATTTCTCAGTTTGTTACACCGGAGTCACTTGTTGAAGGACAAAAGAATAAAACAAAAGTGGGCGTTTCAGAGGAGTATGTTGCGGTAAGAAAGAATGGAACTACTTTCTCAATGGAAGTGGTTGCAAACAATATTGAATATAAAGGTGAAAATGTGAGGATCGTCACCGTTAGAGATATTGATGAAAGGAAACAAGCTGAAGAATCTTTAAAAATTAAAAATTTTATTTTTGACCATTCTTTTGGAGCTAATAGTATAGCAGATACCAAAGGGAATATTACGGAAGTAAATCAGAGCTTTTTGAATATCTGGGGTTTTTCTAATAAAAAGGAAGTCCTTGGAAAATCTATTGCATCTTTTTTTGATAATCCAAAAGATGCTGTATCGGTCTTATCTAAATTAAATAAAGAAGGTCAGTGGATGGGGGATTATGTAGGCAAAAGAAAAAATGGGTCTACTTTTATAGCTTATGGACCAGCAACATCATTAGTTGATGAAAAGGGGGACGTGATTGGTTATCAGTCATCTGTCTTTGATGTTACTAAGGAAAGGCTGTCTGAACGTATTTTACTCGAAGAAAAGGCTAAATCAAGTTTGTATTTGGAGATTGCTCCTGTAATTATAATAGCTTTGGATTTTCAGGGGAAGGTAACCTTGATTAACAAAAAAGGTTCAGAGATGCTTGGCTACAAAGATCAGGATTTGATAGGTTTGGATTGGTTTTCATGTTGCTTGCCGAGTGGTCAGATTAAGCCCGTCAAGGATGTTTTTAGAAAGTTAATGAAAGGAGAGGCCAAATTTGCTGAACACTATGAGAATCTAATAATTACCAAACAGGGTAAGGAAAAATTAATTAGTTGGTCTAATACCATTCTAAAAGATGAAAAAGGAAAGACTTCTGGAATTTTGAGTTCTGGGGTTGATATAACAGAAAAAAATAAAGTAAAAGTTGCTTTGAAAGAAAGTGAAGAAAGATTTAGAGACGTAGCTTTGAGTTCATCTGATTGGCTTTGGGAAATAAATGCACAAGGGCAGTACACTTTTGTTTCAGAAGGGGTGAAAAAGGTTCTTGGCTATGAGCCCAAGGCTCTTATTGGCAAAACACCTTTTGATTACATGCTAAAAAAGGAAGCGCAACGAATTAGAGCTGTTTTTCAGCAATTTATTTTGGGCAAGGAAAAAATTGTTGATCTAGAGAATTGGAATAGGCACAAGGATGGAAGAAAAGTTCTTTTGTTAACTAGTGGAGTCCCTGTTCTTGATAAGAATGGCAAACTAGAAGGATATCGTGGAGTTGATAAAGATATTACAGAGGTCCATGCGGCAAGAGTAAAATTAAAAAAACATACGGAAGAACTAGAGAGAATGAATAAATTGATGATTGGTAGAGAAAAGAAAATGGCAGAGTTAAAAAAAGAAATAAACATACAAAGATGAAATTAGTGTCAAAAATAAGATTTACTTACATTATTTTAATAATAATTATTTTAATCTTATTTTTTTGGTCTCTATTGTTTATTCAGCCAAGTTTTTATATTAGTTTAGTCTGTTCTATTGTGTTGCTATGCGTTGTCATTTACAAAATTTCTATAAATAATAAAATTTATAGAACTTACAATGATTTGCTAAATAAAATGAAAGAAATAAAAGAAGCAAATTATTCCGGACTTATTCAAAAGGATTCTGAGGTTGAACTTGTTAGAGTTGTAGATGAATTCAATGATATGTTGAAAGAGATCTCTTTGTTAAAAGGCCAAATGAAGGAGCAAGTGAAAGAAGAAACAATACAAATTAAAAGTCAACAAAAGGAAATTGAAGAAAAAAACATAATCCTAGAAGATACTAAGATTGGTATGTTAAATTTGCTTGAAGATATTGAGGATGATAAGCAATCTTTAAAAAAAGAAAGAGACAAGATGAGAACAATCCTAGAAAGTATTGGCGATGCAGTTTTCGTTATTGATCGGGACAGAAAAATTGTTGTTTATAACCAGGCAGCAGAACAAATGGTTGGTGTGTCTACAAAAAGAGCTATTGGCAAGAGGTATGACAAAATCATAAAATTTGTTGATGAAAAAACAAATAAAACATCAAATGATTTTATTGAATCTGTAATGAATCAGAATAAAATTATTAAGCTTGATTCTAACACAGTTCTTCTGAGGAATAATGGGGATAAAATCCCCGTAGCAGATAGTGCAGCTCCAATTTTAGATAATTTGGGTAAACTTGTGGGCTGTGTAGTTGTATTTAGAGATATTACACAAGAGAGAGCTGTTGATCGAGCCAAGACAGAATTTGTTTCATTGGCGTCTCATCAATTAAGAACTCCGCTAACGGCTATTAAATGGTATTCGTCGGCTGTTCTTTCTGAATCAGCAGGAAAATTGCCTGCTAAGCAAAAAGAGTATATTGAACAGGTTTATAACGGCAACCAACGTTTAATCGAGCTTGTAAATTCACTTTTGAATGTATCTCGTTTAGAATTAGGGACTTTTTATGTAAAACCAGAACTAGTTAGCTTGAAGGAAACAATATTACATCTTCTAGGTTCATTTAAAGTTTTAATTAAAGAAAAAGAATTAAACTTAAAAGTCGACATTCAGCCTGGGTTACCAAAGTTAATGTTTGATCCAATTCTTATCATGATTATCATTCAAAATTTAATGTCTAATGCTGTTAAGTATACAAACGAAAAAGGAAAAATAAATTTGAGTGTAAAAAAAGAAAAAAATAGAATTGTTATTAGGGTTGCAGATAGTGGAGTGGGAATTCCTAAAGAACAACAGAGGCAGATTTACACAAAACTATTTAGAGCAGATAATATCAGAAAGATGGATACAACTGGGACTGGGTTGGGCTTGTATATTGTAAAGACAATTGTAGACTTGACTGGAGGAGAGGTCTCATTTGCTTCTGAAGAAAATAAAGGAACAACATTTATTATTTCTTATCCATTGTCTGGGATGAAAAAAAGAAAAGGTGAGAAATCCTTAAGTATGGTAAAAGAATCTATATAAAAAAAGATCTCCTACCAAGGAGATCTTTTTAGTTTTAAATTTTAACGGCTAATTTCTATTTCAGTAAAGTCTTCTGGGTTACAAGCTCCAACACTTAAAAATCCCGTTGTGTCTTTGAAAATGTAGTATAAGATTTTGGTAAGTTGCATTGTTGACAGTTTTGCTACAAATAACCAAAGCATCATCAATGGTTGTTCCGCTAATAAGTAGGACGCTCAGACTTCTGTAAAACATGGATAGATTGTAATTTTTTGAGAAAACTTTAACAACAGGGATTTTTAATAATAGGCGGTGGGTGAAGGGCTTGATTTGTTTTAACCGGACAAACCAGAGAAGGAAGAAAAAAAGAATAATCATGCCAATGAAAAAATAGAGCCCATATTGCTCCATGAAATCAGAAAAGGAAATTAAAATTCTGGTGGTTAGGGGGAGTTCAACTTTAAAGTTTTTAAACATCCTAGTCAGCTTTGGTAGCACAAAAATTGAAAGTACAGTTCCAAGAATAAATGTTCCTCCCAGGATAATCATGGGATAGATCATGGCCCCAATCATTTGTTTTTTGAGTTTGTGACTTTTCTCTAATTGGGTTGTAAGGTATTTTAGGTTTTTATCGAGAGTACCAGATTCTTCCCCTATTTTTACAATATTAATATATATTTGGGAGAATATTTTGGGATGAGCGCTAAGGGCTTCGCTAAAAGGAATCCCTTTTTCTACTTTGCTTGTAATTTCATCCAAGACATCATGAAACTTGCCTTTATTTAATTTTTTTATAACTATCAAAGACTCATTCAGGGTTGAACCAGTTTTTAACATGATAGATAAGTTCTTAGTGAAAAACAAAATAGTCTTTTTTGGAACTCCACCGATATACAGTTTTTTGTGTTTTGTTTTTTTCTTTTTTGGCATAAACTAAAAAATTATAACTGCTTTTAATATTTAAATTATTAAATATTTATTCTCTTGTAACTCTTAAAACCTCATCAATGGTTGTAATACCTTCTAGGACTTTTTGGATACCATCTTCAATCATAGGAGTCATGCCTAACTCAACAGCCTTGGCTTTAATTTGTTCAGAATTTGCTTTGGACATGATAAGTTGTTTGATTGGCTCGGTTATGGCAAGTACTTCAAAAATACCTAGTCGGCCAGTGTAGCCAGTTGATTGGCATTGTGGACAGCCTCGTCCGTAATAGAGTTGTAATTTAGGATTATCTAGCTTGAATTTTTTTACAAGTTCTTCGGAGATGTGTTGTTTGATGAGCTTAAGTGTTTCTGGTGTAACAACAGTTTTATATTGACATTTTGGACAGATTTTTCTAACTAGACGCTGTGCAATGACGGTATTAATGGTTGAGGCCACTAGAAAGGCTTTGATACCCATGTCCATTAAACGAGGAAGAGCAGTTGGGGCGTCATTTGTATGAAGGGTAGATAAAACAAGATGGCCCGTCATAGCAGAATTAACAGCAATCTTGGCTGTTTCTTCATCTCTAATCTCTCCAACCATGATGATGTCTGGATCTTGACGTACAATAGCTCTTAGTCCATCAGAAAAAGTTAAGTTAGTTTTTTTGTTAACTTGAATTTGATTTATTCCTTCAACATCATATTCAACTGGATCTTCAATGGTGGAGATGTTTACTTCTCTTCTATTAAGTACTTTCAAAACAGAATACAATGTAGTTGTTTTACCAGAACCAGTTGGTCCTGTTACGAGGATCATGCCCCATGGTTTTTTTATATTACCTTTTATTCTTTTTAGAGTTGGTTTATCAAAACCAAGATTAATTAAGTCATACTGTCTGGCTTTTTCAGCAAGAAGCCGCATTACGACCTTTTCTCCATAAATAACGGGTACAATAGAAACGCGAACATCAATTCTTGAGCCATTAGATTTGAATCTTAATCGTCCGTCTTGAGCTGCTCTATGTTCATCTGTTCTAAGTCGAGAGAGAATTTTAATTCTAGTGGTAATCAAGTCGTGCAATGGTTTTGGGACTTCGATAATATCATGTAGGATCCCATCAATTCGAAAGCGAACTAAGGTTCTGGTTTCAAAGGGTTCGATGTGGATATCTGAAGATTTGCTTGTATAGCCTAGAACTAATATTTTTTCTACTATTTTTATAATTGGCAAGTCTTCTGCTTTTACTATTTCTTCATCTGTTTCTGTCGCTTCTTTAATTAATTTATTAAGGTCTTCATCACCTGATTGCATTGGTAATTTAGAAAGAAAGTTTTTGATACTTTCATCATCAGAAAAATATACTATTACATTTTGATCTAATCTTTTATCAATGTTTTTAATTACTTTTGTGTCAAAAGGATCGCTGACTGCTAGGTGAACACCATTTTTATCGGTTTTAAAGACTACAAGATTTTCCTTTTTTTCGACAATACTTGATAAAAC
>Ga0233431_1002241_pt1 | contig 28006 bp, 24 predicted proteins | sample SI_118_April2016_FD_179867 | JGI IMG/M metagenome (GOLD analysis project Ga0233431, IMG submission 179867) | Seawater microbial communities from Saanich Inlet, British Columbia, Canada - SI_118_April2016_200_MG | ecosystem: Environmental > Aquatic > Marine > Inlet | place: Canada: British...
AGTTGCTTTTATCGTTTAATAAACGCAACTACGCAAGCCTGATCCCATATGATATATAAATAAGAGAAAATATAAAAATGAAAGATTTAAAACCAGGACAGATTGTTACAGAGCTGGACAAATATATTATTGGTCAGAAAGATGCCAAAAAATCAGTTGCCATTGCCCTTAGAAACAGATGGAGAAGAAGACAGGTTGAAAAAGACCTTCAAGATGAAATCGCTCCAAAAAATATTATTTTGATAGGCCCCACTGGTGTGGGAAAAACAGAGATAGCCAGAAGGCTTGCCAATTTGACGGATTCGCCTTTCTATAAGGTAGAAGCCTCCAAGTTTACAGAGGTGGGATATGTGGGCCGTGATGTTGAATCCATGATCAGGGATATTGTGGAATTGACTGTAAACGATTTAAGGTCCCGGCAACAGGATGCGGTACAGGAAAAAGCATCCAGGATAGCCGAAGAAAGGCTTCTGGATATTTTGCTGCCACCAGCGTCAAAAACCGGGCCCACCCTGTCAAATGACCTTGATATTATTGCAACAGGGCAGGGGGATGAAGAGAACCAAACCAAGGCATCTACCCGGGAAAAGCTAAGAAAAATGCTTAGGAACGGGAAGCTTGATTCAAGACAGGTCGACCTTGAGGTGGCAGATAAATCTTCCCCCATGGTGGAGATTTTTTCAAATACGGGTATTGAGGAAATGGGGATTAATGTCAAAGATATGCTTGGTAATCTGATGCCCAAAAATACAAAGTGTCGCAAGGTAAAAGTTAAGGATGCATTAAAACTTGTGACCCAGGAAGAAGCTGCCCATCTTGTAGACATGGAGCAAATAAAGACAGATGCAGTAACAATGGTGGAGCAGGCCGGAATTATTTTTATTGATGAAATCGATAAAATTGTGAGTAAAGAAAAGAGTCATGGGCCGGAAGTCTCTAAAGAAGGCGTTCAAAGAGATCTTTTACCCATTGTTGAAGGAAGTTCTGTCCCAACAAAGTATGGTATTGTAAAAACCGATCATATCTTATTTATAGCTTCAGGAGCATTCCACGTTTCAAAGCCTTCTGACTTAATTCCGGAACTCCAGGGAAGATTTCCCATAAGAGTGGAACTCAATTCTCTTGCTGCCCATGAATTTACAAGAATTTTAACGGAACCTAAAAATGCTCTTGTGCTCCAATATATTGCCCTGCTGAGAACAGAAGGTATAAAAATTGAATTTACCAAAGACGCAGTTGAAAAAATTGCTTCCATTGCTGAGGAAGTGAATTCCACAACAGAGAATATAGGTGCAAGAAGACTTCATACTGTGATGGAAAAGCTTTTGGAAGATATCCTTTTTAAAGCACCTGATATAGAAGAAAAAAAGATTGTCATTGATGCATCTTTTGTTGAAAAACAATTGATGGATATTGTTGAAAATGAAGATTTGACAAGGTACATCCTATGAAAAATAGTATTGCAGATCTACTCATTGAGGCCTTACCATATATAAAAAGATTTTCCGGTAAGACGATTGTGGTTAAATATGGCGGTCATGCAATGAAGGATGAAAATCTGAAAAAGGATTTCGCCAATGACATCACCTTGTTAAAATACATCGGGGTGAATCCTGTTGTGGTTCATGGTGGTGGCCCCCAGATCAATAAAGTTTTAGATTCCATGGGGATTACGTCTAAATTTATTCGGGGAATGAGATATACTGATGATGAAACCATGGATGTAGTTGAAATGGTTTTAGGCGGCAAGGTGAATAAAGATATTGTGGCAGGGATTAATCGTCAGGGAGGTAAGGCTGTCGGCTTAACAGGAAAAGATGGCATGTTGATTACAGCCCGGAAGATGACCATTTATCATCAGGAGGATGAAAGCAAACCACCTGAAATAATAGATCCCGGTATGGTTGGAGAAGTGGTAAATATCAACCCTGATATTATTCACACCCTGACTGACAAAGGATTCATTCCAATTATTGCCCCGGTGGGTTTCGGCAAAAATGGAGAAACATATAATATCAATGCTGATATTGTTGCATCAAAGATTGCATCAGCTTTACATGCAGAACGTCTGATGTTTGTCACAGATGTGGATGGTCTGCTGGATATGAATAAAAAACTGATTTCTTCTGTGGATGCCGCAGGTATTAAGGAAATGATTGTTGCAGGTGATATCATGGGAGGTATGATCCCCAAGGTTGAATGTGCTGTGGATGCATTAAAAGCCGGTGTAAAAAAATCTCACATTATCAACGGGAAACTGTCCCATGCTGTATTGCTTGAGCTGTTTACCGATTCCGGTATTGGTACCCAGGTCTTTGTGGATTAACTTTTAAATAAAACAGGTTTAAAATTGGATTCAATTAATAAAACAGATAATTTTGTATTTCAAACTTATCAAAGGCAGGGCAAAGCATTTGTTAAAGGAGAGGGCGTTTATCTCTGGGATGAGGATGGAAAAAAATATATAGATTTTTTAGCGGGGATTGCTGTCTGCAGTCTTGGGCACTGTCATCCGAAAATCACCGAGGCAATCAGCAAACAGGCATCCACTCTTGTTCACGTGTCTAACCTTTTTTATACCATGCCCCAGGCAGACCTTGCATCAAAACTCTGCGAAAAAAGTTTTGCAGACAGGGTGTTTTTTGCAAATTCAGGTGCGGAAGCCAATGAAGCAGCTATAAAACTTAGCAGACGATATTTTCAAAAAAAAGGAGAAAAAAATCGGTTTAAGATCATTACCATGGAACAATCTTTTCACGGGCGTACCATGGCGACTTTAACTGCAACGGGCCAGGACAAAATAAAGGATGGATTTTATCCGCTTCTTAAAGGGTTTTCCTATGTTCCTTTTAATGATATTGATGCATTAAAAAATAAAATCGATGAAACAGTCTGTGCCGTAATGCTTGAACCGGTTCAGGGAGAAGGCGGGATTATTCCGGCAGACCCTGATTACCTTTTAGCAGTAAGACAGCTTTGCAATGATAAGAAAATTTTATTGATCTTTGATGAGATTCAGTGTGGTATGGGCCGGTGCGGCACTTTGTTTGCACATGAACTTTATGGTATCACACCGGATATTATGACTATTGCAAAGGCGCTGGGCAATGGTCTTCCCATCGGAGCCATGCTTGCAACCCAAAATGCTGCAACCGGGTTTGATTATGGAAGTCATGCTACAACTTTTGGTGGGACACCCCTTGCCACGGCAGCAGCCTTGGAGGTGATGAATATTATAAGCCAGGACATATTTCTGGATAAAGTTTGTCAAATCGGTGAGTATTTTAAGGGAGAACTTCAAAAACTCAAAGAAAAACATACAAAAGTTGTTGAAGTAAGGGGAAAAGGCCTTTTGCTGGGGTTGGAACTGGATAAGGATGCCGGCTCTTTTGTAGGCAAATTATTTGAACAAGGCTTTATCATAAATGGAATTCAGGATAAAATTTTAAGATTTGCACCCCCTTTAATTATAGAAAAACAAGAAATTGACAAGCTGATACTGGCATTGGACAGCCTGTTATAATTTAGGAGATTGTTGTGAAAAAAGATTTATTATCTCTTTTGGATCTTGAAAAAGAGGATTTTGAGGCCCTTTTTACCCGGGCGCTGCAGTTAAAAAAAAGATATAACAAGGGTATTCTTGATAAATTATTGGCCGGCAAGAGTCTGGGGTTGATCTTTGATAAAAAATCAACCCGGACAAGGGTAGCCTTTGAAACCGCAATGATACAGCTTGGCGGGCATCCCATTTACATGAGTGCACAGGATACACAGATTTCCAGGAACGAACCGGCCAAGGATACGGCACGGGTTCTTTCCAGATATATTGATTGTCTTGCCATGAGGACTTTTGACCACTCCCTGGTTGAAGAGTTTGCTCAAAATTCAACTATCCCGGTGATCAATGCCCTTACAGATTCTTTTCATCCCTGCCAGATATTGAGCGATATTATGACCATAATTGAGCACAAGGGTGGATATAAGAATTTAAAAATTGTCTGGGTGGGAGACGGAAATAATGTTGTTAATTCATGGATTAATGCTGCAAGCGTTATAGGGCTTGACCTGATTGTTGCGTGCCCGGATAATTATGGTGTAAATCATAATATCATTGAGGCGGCATTGGTGAAAGATAAAACCAATATTGTTTTTACAAATGATCCCAAAGAGGCAGTTAAAAATGCAGATGTGGTTTATACTGATGTCTGGGCAAGCATGGGGGATGAAAATGAATTATCTAAACGGATAATTGCTTTTAAAGGGTTTCAGGTCAATAAAGATCTTTTATCCCGGGCAAAACAGGATGTGATGGTGATGCATTGCCTTCCGGCTCACCGGGGTGAAGAAATCTCAGAAGATGTTCTGGAGGATGAAAACAATGTATTCTGGGATCAGGCGGAAAATAAAAGACATATGCATAAAGCCATTCTGGAAAGTTTGATATTAGGTCCAATTAAATAGCAGGGAATTCATAGGACAATGGAAAAAAAAGGCAGGAATGAAAAACTCTGGGGCGGAAGATTTTTACAGGGTACGGATGAACTTGTTGAAAAATTCCATGCATCAATTGATTTTGACAAACGTCTTTATGACAGTGATATTGATGGAAGTATAGCCCATGTGAAAATGATGGCAAAAGAATCCATTATACCCCAGGATGATGCAGGGATAATTATTGAAGGCCTTGAAAAGGTGCGAAAGAAAATTGAGAATAATGAAATTGCTTTTTCAGCCGCTCTTGAAGACATTCATATGCATATTGAAGATGCCTTGGGAAAAGAGGTTGGTGAAGTGGGGAAAAAGCTTCATACGGGGCGTAGCCGAAATGATCAGGTCGCTCTGGATGTGAGGATATATTTAAAAAAAGAGACAGAACTTATTATAGACCTTTTAAAGGGCTTTCAAAAATCTCTTGTCATAATGGCCCAAAAACATCAGGATGTGATCATGCCGGGATATACACATCTTCAAAGGGCACAACCTGTTCTTTTCTCCCATCATCTCATGGCATATTATGAAATGTTTAAAAGAGACATCCAAAGATTTGAAGACTGCTTTAAAAGAATAGATGTAATGCCTTTGGGTGCGGCAGCACTTGCAGGTACGACATATCCTCTGAATCGTGAATTTACAAAAGAACTGCTTTGTTTTTCAAAAGTCTCAGATAACAGCATTGATTCTGTGTCGGACAGGGATTTCGTCATGGAGTTCATTTCCCATGCATCCATAACCATGGTCCATTTTTCAAGGCTTTCCGAAGAGCTTATTCTCTGGTCCAGTTCTGAATTCTCTTTTATTACCATTTCAGATTCTTTTACCACAGGCTCAAGTATCATGCCTCAAAAAAAGAATCCTGATGTGGCAGAACTGGTAAGGGGTAAAACAGGCAGAGTTTTGGGTAACCTTATTAATATTTTTACCCTGATGAAATCATTGCCCCTGGCATACAATAAGGATATGCAGGAAGACAAGGAACCCTTGTTTGATACAGTGGATACGCTTAAAATATGTACTGATGTTTATACAAGGATGTTAGCAAATATTTTGGTCCATAAAGACAGAATGTATGATGCCTGCAAACAGGGATTTTTAAATGCAACTGATCTTGCCGATTATCTGGTTTCAAAAGGTATGACTTTTCGCCGGGCCCATTCTGTTGCAGGACAAGCTGTTGCCTTTGCCCTGGGCCATGGAAAAGAACTAAATGATATGACAATTGAAGAGTTTAAAACTTTAAGTGAGTTGATAGAAAAAGATGTCTATGGGTATCTTGAGATTGATAAAATGATAGAAAGACGGATTTCTTATGGGGGAACCAGTTTTAACAATGTCAAAAAGGCAATTCAAAATGCAAAAGTGGAGCTTGGCTTACAATGAAAGATAAGAGAGCTGTCATTCAGTCCTTAATAATATTGTCCGGGATCATTATCCTGATATTGTCAGGATGCGGGGAAAAAGGACCTCCACTTGCCCCTGAAATAAAAGGGCAAAAAATTGCAGCACCTGTTGAGTTGAAAATTATTCCCGGCAACAAAGAAATCATTTTTTCATGGAACCATAAGGTTGATAATGAGATAGCTGTTGTAAAACCCAAATATTTTGAAATTTTTATGGCAAAAAAAACATTGGAAGCCTGTATTGGATGTCCTTTTGAGTTTAAGGCGATTGGAGTTGTCACTGCCCCTTTAATGGAATTTATTATTAAAATTGAAAAAGGATTTAAATATTATCTCAGGGTTCAGGCCAAAGGGGAAGGCAGTATGAGAAGTGAATATTCAAAATCTGTTAAATTTGAATCTAAATGAAAATTGCCCACCATATTGCATATTTGAGTATAGGTTCGAATATTGGAGACAAGAAAAAGAATCTCAATGAAGCAGCAGTCCTTTTAAACAGCCATGATAAGATTGAAGTGCTGTCTATATCATCTTTTTACAAAACAGAACCCCAAAATTTTATAGATCAGGACTGGTTTGTAAACGCAGCCTTGAAAATAAAGACGGTATTGAATCCAGAGGATTTGATCGCTGTTATAAAAAATTTGGAAAAAGATCTGGATAAGGATGGGAAACCATTCAGGTTTGGTCCCAGGATTATTGATATTGATATTGTCTATTATGATAATCTGGTTCTCAAAACCAGTCAGCTTGAAATACCACACCCAAGAATGCACGAAAGATGTTTTGTATTAACGCCTATTTGTGATATAGGAGCCCATACAATCCATCCGGTTTTAAATTTACGATCAGATGAATTATTAAATAAAATTAAAATACAAAAAACCCAGAAGGTGATTCTTTTGGACGAGGAGGCTTAAATTGAAGTTTTTTATTGATACAGCTAATATTGATCAAATCAAAGATGCCAATGATATGGGCATGGTTGACGGTGTAACCACCAATCCTTCTTTAATTGCTAAAGAAGACGGCGAGTTTAAAGAAATTATAGCAGAGATTTGTAAGATTGTTAAAGGGCCTGTCAGCGCTGAAGTCATCAGTCTTGCCTATGAAGGTATGTTAAAAGAAGCCCGCGATCTTGCAAAAATAGCTGATAATATTACTGTTAAAATTCCCATGACTGTTGATGGATTAAAAGCTGTAAAGACCCTTTCGGATGAGGGCATTAAAACAAATGTGACATTGGTTTTTTCAGCACTTCAGGCATTGATGGCAGCAAAAGCAGGTGCCACGTTTGCAAGCCCTTTTATAGGCCGGCTGGATGATCTTGCCCAGGAAGGAATGGGGCTGATTGAAGAGATTGTTCAAATTTATGCTAATTATGATTTTGATACCCAGATTATAGTGGCCAGTGTGAGAAGTCCGCTTCATGTTCTGGACTCAGCACTATTGGGTGCTGATATTGCCACAATTCCTTATGGGGTTTTAAAGAAACTTGCAACCCATCATATGACTGATAAAGGAATTGATGCTTTCCTGGCAGACTGGAATAAAAAAAACGGATAATTAAAGATGGCCAGGTTTGATCGAGTAAAAAACATTGTCCTGACACCCAATTTCATGACCATATCCAGAATTGTTGCTGTTCCTTTGATTGTGATACTTTTAATATATGAAACAAAAATCACAACCTTTAGTGCTGCCATTGTTTTTTCCCTGGCATCTATTACAGATTATCTTGACGGATATCTTGCAAGGACCAGAGGGTTGGTTACAAAATTAGGTAAAATCCTGGATCCCATGGCAGATAAACTTCTGGTTTCTTCAACATTGGTGATGCTTGTTTCTTTAGGGTTTTTACAGGCCTGGATTGCCTGTGTCATTATTGGAAGGGAGCTTTCAGTGACTGGTTTGAGGTGTGTTTTGATTGAAAATGGTCAGGATATTGCAGCTTCATGGTTAGGCAAATATAAAACAGGTTTTCAGATTGCAGCCATCATACCATTGACAATGCATTACAATTATCTGGGCATCAACTTAAATGCCATAGGTATATTTTTTCTTTATGGTGCATTGATTTTTACGATCTGGTCCGGGCTTGATTATTTTATCAAGGCCAGAAAGTTCTTAATGCTTTAAATTGATATGGACAAATTTGATATTGACAAATTAAGTGTCTAAGTATATAAATCTCTTTTGTTTGCTGGGCGGGAATAACTCAGTGGTAGAGTGCGACCTTGCCAAGGTCGAAGTCGCGGGTTCAACTCCCGTTTCCCGCTCCATAAAACAAGGCGGCTTCGCCAAGGGGTAAGGCAACGGCCTGCAAAGCCGTTATTCTCCGGTTCAAATCCGGAAGCCGCCTCCATAGTAAATTCAAGGGTCTTGGAAGTTTTCCAGGACCCTTTTTTTATGTATAAAAAAATAGTTTCACCCCCTATTTCACCCCCTCACGCCACAAAATTGACCATTTTCAGATACTTTTTTTATTTCAACCCCTAAGAGCAAAAATAGCAAAAGCCGTCTAGGGTTCTTCTTGAAAAAATCAGGTGGGTGGTGGAGAAACATAAATTTATGGTAACCTTTCTAAAGAAAACACCTTCGCTGATGTAAGGAAAATTTATCAGATTACCGAAAAGGGGCTTTCCAGGCCGATGTAAGCCCCTATGCTCTTCTGATACTATGATATGGACCAAGGCTCAAAACTTAAAATATAAGGCCAATATGGACGTGAATTTTCCGGATATGCCCTTTTGTAGTTGAAAACTCTTAAATCGACCTTATAATATTGATGTAGCGAATCCTGCTACAAAAAAATCTTTAAAATTCGTTTTGAAATCGTATAGACGTTCCGTCTTACAAAATGGAGGTATTCCATGAAGCATAAAGAAATCATTATTTCTAAAAGTAAAGATGATGTAGAAAAATTCCGAATCATTTTACACCATGAGAAAAAAGGGGATGATTCAAGAACCATTGATGCCCGGACGAGCAGGAATGGTAGTTTAATTGTCGGAGGATATGACATTGGGCCGATTGTTGAAAAATATCAAGGTAGCCTTGACTATGAGTATGATGCCAGTGTGGCTGCAGAAGATAAAAATGCCCTTTATGCTGCCTTACATAAGAAACTTTTTGATAACCATGGCAAGTTCCGGTCTTGGCTTGAAGATAATCATATAGTCGATGTTGAATCAGACTTTAATATAGTCCTGTTGCTCATGATCAAAAAGCTTGGGTTTTTTCCGCATGACTTCGCTGCCTGGGCAAGGGAGCAGGGAATTAAAGTTGGGTTTTGGAGTTATCCATAGGATTGATGATCGGAGAGGATCGTTCTTCTTAAAATCTATCATATAGAAGGTTCCGTCAGGATTCTAAATTTGAGTCTATTCTCCTTCAAATTCAGCATTACTAAATTTTAATACACTGCAATTTTCTTTGATGGTTCTCTGCAGGTCGTCATCAAAAACCCCGGATGCCTTGGCCTCTACCTCTACTTTTATGGTTACCTCCACTCCTATTTTGGATGTAAAATGCTGAACAACCTCATTGACAATATCAGAAAAATCCATTGTTGCCCTTACTGGGTCAACATCAACAGTACCATAAAACTGTTTTTTCGGCGATGATTGATTGGGTGGAACTGGCTCACCAGGAACAGGTTCCGGGGGAACACCGGGTCCGGGTGTACCTGGAGACTCTGGCCCTGGTGGGGGTACCTGAGGGCCCTGTGTGGTCTTTTCCAGGTAATCTATGGCGGTTTTCCGTTCTATCAAGAGAGAAGCATCATCCAGAGTTATAAGTGCGTTTGTCCCCAAGGTAAATCCCAAGTATTTGTCCTGTTCTTTCCCGGAGGCAAAACCAAAGAAGTCCTTGCTGGCTAATCCCCGATCTATCACAGTTTTATAAACTTGATCATTGAGCAGCCGGGGCATATATAGATAATTGGAGCTATCCTGCCACACCTTGAGAGCACTGACTTCTGTAACCCCATCTTTGAAATACCATTGATGAAGATGGTTCCGCAGGTGGATGGGGCTCCACTCGGTGATCAACCATTCTTCCTCTTTCAATATATTTTTAATTTCTGCTGTTAAATCCGTGGCAAAGGTCGATACGGCCACGACCTCCCAAGCCAATTTGGGCTTGCCCTGGACAAAGTCTTCAACAGGACAGAGGATCCACTTATAGGCTTCCCTCAATATTTGCTGTAAACTTTTTTCTGATGCTTGCTTATGCTTTCTCGCCTGACTAATCTGGAACATATCCAGGTTAAGTTTACCCGCATCTATATCCGACAAAATTTCTTTCCAGGCTATATATGTTCTACCATAATCTTTGAGTCGGCTGAGCACATCAACATCAGCCGCAAAAAACAGCAACCTGTTCTGTTTCTGTCTGGGTTGTTCTCCCCGCTTGCGCAGAATTTTTTCAGCAGCATTGGTCGCATGAGTGGGATCAGCCTTGCTGTAAGTGGCCTGTATATCTGGCGGTAACACTACAAGTCTTGGCCCTGTGCCATAATCATCCGGAACATCACCGGATGGCGTAAAAATATGAACACCGGAAAAACAGTGTCTGGTTCCGAACAATTGACGAACCCGCTCCTTAATCAGGGGTATTAATTGTTCCCGAGTATCAATCTGTTTTTTTCGGCTTTCCATTTCCCGACGCAGGTTTGGCTTGGTATCCAGCCAGAATCGATCACCGTCTGAATAAAGGTATTGGAGTCTATCCCGTAGTCGTTTCAAGACATCCTCGAACACACCGACTGTCTGTCCTGGCTGAGCACATCCCAAGAGTATTCGTTCGACCAGGAGTCCTTTTAGCATTTGGGTTGTGGATACTGGTGCGCTACCCATAAAAATCGTACGCATGGCCCGATGGGCAGCCTGAACACCACCAAACCGGGTATCATGTCCGTCAATACTGGTTGGCTCAGAGCGAGGGCCATCCACCTCTTTCTCGATAACAGGTTCCCAGCCCTGGGGCAAGTAGTGGATACTCTTGTTTCTGACATTACTGTCATCCAGGTCAATCGAACCGGGCATGATTAAAGCATCCCTGTTATCTGAATTCCAGAGGTGGTGAATAACGATTGCCATATACTGAAGCACGCCCCGGGTGCGCTGAAATTTATCAAGAGTCGACCAGTCCTCATAGAGACGGTCAAATATTTCCGGGTGAATGGGATAAGACTGGCACAAGCGTTCAAAATAATCGTTAGCCTGGGTTTCAATCGGAAATTTTTCGCTGTTGGCCCGGTAATAATCAAAAAACTGGCGGGAAACTGATGTCACCTCAGATGGATCTCCGGCATATTCAAACAAACGGCGCCGGACAATTTCGAATGCCTCCCTACTTGCTACAGGTTTCCACACAGACTCAACCCTGGCAAAATATTTTTCCAGTGAATTGAGGGTACGCTGTCCCATTGTTCCGCCGACCTCTAATTCGGATTCAGGCAATGAGGCCAACAACATGGCATTGGGTACCAGTTTCATAGCCTCGGTCAGGGCCTGGATAAAACTCAGATTGCTGTCAAAGGTCCCTGCTTTAAACTGCTGCCCTGCCTCCAACTGACGAATAAATGCTAGCAACTCGTCTATCAGGATAACACATGGGGAGGCTTTTTCTATCAGCTGACGTAACACCTCTTTACCTGGAGAAGTACCATCAGCATCACTTTCGGCCACCATTGCATACCCCTCCTCTCCCAATAGTTGCCAGGCAAGTTCCCCCCACAGGGTATTTGCAGTTATTAACCCATGGACTTGAGGCTGGCTAGGGGACAATTTAATGCCATCTATTACAGCAATTTTAGCAATAGGAAGCTCGTTGATACCTGCCGCATCTAAAATTGGTGGGATCCCTTCCAACTTGTCTGTGGTGACGATTCTCTGGGCAAGGTGCATGACTGCAAGCATCGTGTGGGTCTTACCCCCACCAAATGCTGTCTGCAATTGTATCACCGGATCACCACCCTGGCCAGTCAGGCGTTGGGCAACTGATATCAGCAATAATCTCATGCCTTCAGTTATATAGGTTCGTAAGAAAAATTTTTCTGGATCCTGATATTCAGCTGATGCGGCTCCCGATGCAACCTGGGAAATATCAGCGGCGAATTCAGACTGCTTAAATGATCCTTCTAAGACATCCGTATGGGGACGGGCTATTTCCCGCCAAGGTTTTAATGTAGTATTCATGTGTCCCCTGTCCCTTTATTATTTCCAATCAAAAATCAAATTCTCGTTGCTGTTCATCATGGACATCGACATCTTGGGAGGCCGATACAATGGCATGCCAGGATCCAATTAATTCATTATAGGCTCGTGCCTCTTCTGCCCATTTTTTTCTCTCGCACTGAGTATAAAGATGATAGGCAAGCTGCCTAATCGCTTCACCTCGCTCAGGCATCATTGCAAGTAGAGTTCCTGCTTGTGTTTCACTCTGCTGGTTCAAAACCCGGATTATCTGGTGGCAAGCTTCCCATATGGGCGTCCGCTTGTCGGTCTTGGGGTCCCAATCAGAAGGGTATTCACTCCATTTTAAAAGCCGCACTTTGCCTCCACCTGAGACCAAGACACCTGCATCGACCACCCCATCTACGGTTGTTCCCTTCGCTTGGGCCAAGACATTTGCTTCCCCGAACTGACCCTCACCCCATCCATACTGGCCGAACCAGTCATCACAAAACAGGGTATCGGCATCAAAATTACCGCTGTCCGGGTTGAGATATTCTGTGATAGCGCGATTAATAAGGATCATGGCATCATGGACACTCATTTTTTTTCCATCTTGATTCAGCACTCCCTCATATTTGGAAAAGATGGCCATCCCTGGACCAATAGCAGATTGAGAAAGATCTACTGGCGCAATAGGTGAAATTCCTTCCTCCCCACCTAACATAGCCTCTAGTGCATCTGGCATTTTTTCACGAAGTTCACGTTGAAATTGACGACGAGAAACTTCATCCGCACTCTTTTTCCGTTTTCTACAGACAAGGACTACTGAAGAAGCAAGTGCGTTGGAACCAATAGCCCTTCCTCTACTTGCTCTTTCTGTTCTTATAGGCCAAGTACCTGTTATGGAAAAACCCGATTTGATGACTGACTCAAGGAAGCTTTCCCAGCCAGTCGAAGAAGTTCCGGCTTCACTTGTATCAGATTGCTTGAATGCATAATAAAGTGTTATTGGTACCGCGGGGTTTGTCTCGGCATTTATACAAGTTAATGCTCTCGTCATGCCTTCAGAAAAAAACTTCATTGCATCATCAATATTATCGTGTAGACTATGAGATGCTATGAGCTCATCCTTTTTTGGAGTTTGAATTGTTTGAAAATTATCAGGGAAATACCCTTTCAAGGCAATTCTGGTCCACATATAAAAAAAATCAGAAAGATTTGAGTACGGAACATTATCATAATACGGTGGATCAGTGGAGATTACTGCATTATTAATTTTAGAAGGTTCCATTGCATTGTGCTGCAGAACGAAACCCTTTCCTTGTGGTAAATTTTTAATTACCCTAACTACCCAACCAATAGCACTTTCCCAACTACCTCCTCCTCCTCCGATTGGATTTATCTCACCATAGTCCCAAATCATGGGCAATGCATGTTTAGTAAAAGCATGGGCGACAAATTCACCTGTTGACTCCCAAGAAGTCACAGAATTCCAATAATCAGCTGCTCTACCAAGGCAACAAGCCAAAAATAAACAAATTGCATCAGCATAAGCAAAGGCTCCACTTCCCCCTGAGACTAAAGTTTTGTTGTCCTTTTTTAAACCAAACTCAATACTATCTTGAACAATTTCATCATGTATCTCGTGTATACATTTTGCAAAAGTATACATCGCTACTTGTTGTCGGGGAGAGAACAAATCCTTGAATTTGGTCATTCCATAAACGCAGACATTTGTACAACCAGACCAGTGAAGTATCTCATTTCTTGGGATATCAATCGGGGCTTTAATATCAGGCACTGTAATTTCGTCACCAGAAATATAGAGTTTCTTTTTTTGATAAAGCACAATCGCAGCAACTAACCTATGCTTTATTTTGCCTATCTTTCCTTGTTCTCTTATGTAGCTCAGTGGAATGGTGGAGTCTGTGTATATACAAGTTGCACCGCTCCTTCCTATTGTTCCTTTTAGCGTTGGCTTAGATTCTGTTCTACGTATATGAAAAGTTAAGTCCCCAACGTCGTTAACTATAGGGTCAATCCAGATGTATCGACCCTTTTTGTTGGATAAAAAGCGTGTTTTTAACAAAGGAGAATGTTTACCTTTTGCCATTGGGTTTGGACTGCTTACTGTTCTACACCATATCCATGTTAAAACCTTTCGTTTTCCCCCACCAAGCTCATTTGGCATCTGAATTTTTGGATAATTGTCGACCAATACTTTTTTGGATTCCTCTAAGATACGAGTTGCGTAGTACTTTAAATCTGCAGCAATAGCGGAAGCTTCATCTTTTGCAAACAAACCGTCTTCCTGTTTAGAAATTGCTTCAGTGATACCAAACCGCCCCACAATCTCAAGCATACACCTATTCAGCAAGATTGGAATAGGATTCAAATCCGAAGCATATGACAGAAAACCCAGTCGTTTTGCTTCAAGGGGAATTGTTCCCCCGCCAGCAAATGGATCGTGAAAAACGGGAAGCTCTTCTGAGTTAAAACCAGGCTTGCCCTTGTTCAAATCGCAGGTTTCTTGCCAGCTCTTTTTAATAGCGGCCTTGGCCCGGCTAAGCACAACTTCATTATTGGTGTTTTCCCATTTCACTAGGTCTCGGATAATATCAAATAACTTTTCACGTTCTTGGGCAGCCTGGGCTTTTGTTTTAGTACTAGTCCAACCGCGTTCTCCACCGGGATCATTCACCATTTGGGCGAAAAGTACTGCTCTGGCTGCTGCCAAAGGACGCCGTGCCCACCATAAATGTAAAGTAGATGGATGACCATGACGTATAGATTTTTCCTTGGCTGCCGCTACATTAATATCATCGAGGGGAAGAGCAACTTCAATCAGTTTTTTAGGTGTTTTCATATTGCTACTCATTTATAAACCTTAAATTGTCAGTTCTGGATCGACTGCCTTGGAAAGCAGGTCCCTTAAATCATAATTAATACTGGCCACTCCAAAATCAGGTTCAACCTTAAATGGGTTTTTAACATAAAACGGACCCTCATGAGTATCTGCATCCACAATCACAACGGCAAGGATAAACTTGTCCGCCTGATTTAAACCATAAAGAACTTCGTTTCGGCTCACTGTGATAGTACTCTGGCCCTTGGCACGGCCTTTTACCTCGATATGCCTGTCAGACTTCATGGATCCGTCTGGATTAACTGGGGGCCGAGAGGTGATGTCCCACCCGTATTTTTTCGCACCTACATCCTTAGCATCATGTCCAAAACTTCTTTCCAGTTCTAAGACCGCATCCATGGCAACACGCTCAATCCGAGCTCGGGCATCGGCATCAACAAAAAATTGGGTCTCACCTTTCCGGTGGGCCAAAAGCCCTTGAGGAATGATTAATGCCCCACCCATAACGACTGGTGTGCTTGAAACTACATCTCTCATAGCAGCTAATTCCGATTCTCTCTGCTCCAGCCTGGCGGTGAGGTCATCCACCCGACGTCGAGCATTCTCTGGTTGCATACGAGGCTGTTTCCCGGCGCTTACATCACCTTGCAATTTGATGTATCGGTCCGACCAATGGCTAATTTCTTTGACCAGTCTCTCTTTCACAGCAGCCAGTATCTTATCTGCCTGTTGTTCCCGCCGGAGTTTAATTTCGTTGTAGTGTTCTGGAACCAATTTTTGGGAGGCATGTTTCAGAGCCAGGGCTTCCAGGTCATTATTAAGCCAGGGGGCCTGTAGGATGTCTCCTACAAGCTTTTTGTCATAATCGTCTATGGGGAGCAGATCCAGGTGAGGAGCCCACCCTGCATTCAAAGCATTACCCTCTTCAAAAATCTCCACAAATTGCAGTCTGCGGGAAGCCACTCGGGGATCTTTACCTGCGATTCTGGATGCTTCCCGGACACTGTGGTCTACCATGAACATCACTTTGGGCATATGGCCATCATCATTGGGGTCCACCATGACGGCTCCTTGCTTAAGCTTGGGCCGATGGGCTTGAAGTACCAGATCTGTGCTGGCATGCATGAGCGGGTGACCCGGATGAATCATATCTGCCATTGGTTTATTGTATTGTCGTATGGCATCTTTTTCAAAACAAATACGTTCATATTTTCTTAACACTGGGGTTCGGGTTTCTCCTATTATCCTGTCCCTTTCTCTAATAGCGGCAGGGACATGGCGGATTTCAAATCTTCCCGACTCCCGGGGGCGCATTTCCCCTCCCAAGGTTTGGAAAGCCTCGGTGAAAAAGGATCGGATAAAATAAGGTTGAAGTTTCCGTGCTTCAGCTTTTTCCATCTCTTCCTTAACAGAATAAAGTTCATCCAATCCCATATTCTGTTCAACCAGGGCATTCCGTCGTAGAATATCTTTTAAGCGTTCAGTATCCAGAGCCACATCAATGACCTCGTTCATTCTGGCCTTAACTTCTGGATCTTCGCCATATCTGATAGCCTCCATCAGAAGATCTTTGAGGGACACGTTATCAAAGGCCTCACCCAGTACATCGAACACTTTGCCGCCCAGAGCTGCTTTTTCGACCTCTATCTTGCTGAACAATTTCTGGAAGACCGCCCCTTCTCGGGTTTCATTGGCAACCATGTTCCAGAGATGACAGATCTCGGTCTGTCCAATACGGTGGATACGTCCAAACCGCTGTTCCAATCGGTTTGGATTCCAGGGCAAATCATAATTGACCATAAGGTTTGCATTTTGAAGATTCACACCTTCGCCCGCGGCGTCCGTAGCAATAAGAATTAACACCTCTGGATCATTTCGGAATTCTTCTTGGATTTTTCTGCGTTCGTCACGGTTTGTCCCACCGTATATGATGCGCACTGCTTTGGAGGTACCAAGCATATCCATGATTTTGGAAGAAAGATAATTCAGGGTGTCTTTGTGCTCGGTAAAAATAATCATTTTCCGGCGGCTACCTGTAGCTGTTTGCATTGCCGGGTTGTTTTGCAAAAGGCTGGACAGCTCTTCCCACTTTTTATCCATATTGGACTGCACAACGTTAAAAGCCTGCCGCTCAAGAATTTTCAGGCTTATAATTTCCGATTCCAATTCAGGAATGGTTTCAGCCGCTGTGGCCTGATCGACCACCTGTTCTGCAAAATTTTCATACTCCTCTGCATTGAGGTCTTCATCAAGTTCATCAAAATTGTCGGGCAAATCGATAGTCTTTTGGACACTGTAATTACCTACTGTTTCAGCAATTCCATCTCTTCCTATGGATTGTCCTCGGGCCACCAGTTTTGTTTCATCCAGACGGGCTTCCAGGCGTTTGCGTCGACGTTTAAGGGATTGAAATATTGCCTCGGGGCTGGATGCCAGGCGACGCTGCAGCTGGGTTAAGGCAAATCCTATTGTGTTTTTTTTCTTGCCACTGAGCTTATCCGCCCGGTTCATTTCTTCCCTGACATAAGTGGTAACCTCAGCATAAAGTTCTGCTTCAAGGTCGGAGAGCTTATAATTGACAGTGTAGGCCTTCCGTTCCGGAAATAATTTAGTTCCATCAAATTTGAGCAGATCCTCTTTGACCATTCGCCGCATCATATCTGATACATCAACCTTGTGGGCACCTTCCCGGAACTTCCCATAAAAGCGATCTCCATCGAGCAGCGACAGCCAAATCTGAAAATCTTCCTCTTTCCCATTGTGAGGGGTTGCGGTCATCAGCAAAAAATGCCGGGTGATGGATCCCAGAAGTTCCCCTAATTGGAACCGTTTGGTTTTATCGATCTTGTTTCCATAATAATGGGCGGAGAGCTTATGGGCCTCGTCCACGATGATTAAATCCCAGTCTGTATTTTTGAGTTTTGCCTGAAAATCCTCATTCCGGGAAAGCTGGTCAAGACGACAGATAAGCTGGTTTGCCTCATCAAAATAATTTCCTGTGGCACACTGCTCCTGCTTTTCTTTGCTGAAAATATCGAATACCACACCGAATTTTTCAAGGAGTTCATCCTGCCATTGTTCCGATAGAGACCCAGGGCAAACAATCAATATACGCTTAGCATCTGCCCGCATCAGCAATTCCCGGATAAGCAGGCCAGCCATGATCGTTTTTCCAGACCCAGGGTCATCAGCCAAAACAAAACGCAGCGGCTGCCGGGGCAACATGGCTTCATAAACGGCAGAAATCTGATGGGGTAATGGCTCAACATTGGACGTGTGCACTGCCATCATGGGATCAAACATAGCTGCCTGCGAGATACGAAAGGCTTCCAGGCCAAGCTTGAATTCCGCTCCTGGGGCATCAAATGCCCAAGGTCGTCCCGCTTTAGCAAGCTCTAATCGACTTTCATCAGACCGAAATAGCATCTGCTCCCCGAGCCGACCCTGACTGTCTTTATAATATACTGTAAGTGCAGCATCCCCGATAGGCTCAACCTGGACTATACGAACAATTTCATCGGATTGAATACCGCGAACCTGGGAGTCTATTTTAATATCTTCTAATCTCAGCATTTATTTCACCTAAAGTATCAGTGCATGCCCAATTTTTTAACTGCCAATCTTGGATATACTTTCGATAAATCAAAGTTTTTACTATGCTCTGGGATCCTTTGCCCAAACACACACCCCCTTATTGACTACAGCCAATAAAGCCCTGGATATAATGTAAATTCGAAAGATATCCGATCTGCAACATTTTAGAATATTGATCAATAATGCAATATCAAAATAAATTATTATTGTATATAGGTAGAAATACTTAGTTTAAAAAAATGGTTGAGCATAAAATCATTCAATGATAATTTTTTTGCTAACATTTATTTCTATGCTTAAACATTAATAAAAACATCTCTAATGTGACAGGAAGGATGGACTTAAAATGATAAAGAAGCATATCTTTAATTATGGCCCTATTGCAGGGAGTAAGGCAATTGAACCCGAATTTTATATGCCTGAATTGGAGGGAAATTTTGATAATAAAATGAGAGTTTCTGTTAAGAAATTTCTTAGGTTATATAAAAAAAATATCTCAAAGGTATCACTAAAAAAATATCCTCACAAAAATAGGGTGTTGGCATTTGTTCATTCCATTACTGATCAAATAGCATTTGAAGCCTGTGAAGACCTGAATCAAAAACAGAAGAAATTAGCTTGTAAAGAGGGATGCGACGCCTGCTGTTATTACTCAGGCCTTAATGTTGCAACACTTGAATGGGAAGAAATCGTGTTTTTCATTCAAAAAAGAATACCTGAAGAGACAAAGAAAGTATTGTTTTCTCAGGTTGTCGATTTTCCGAATCATAAGAAACTAAACTATACACCGTGCCCCTTTTTAAATAGAGAACAGGGGAGCTGCGCAATATACTCTGTAAGGCCAATGGCGTGCAGGGGCTTTGGTTCAGTAACACGATGTGAACTTGAAGTAGATGACGCTGCTGGAAGTGATGAATTTAAATTTTATTGGGATAGAATATGTAAAAAACTAGAACCCAAGCCTGGGCATTTATTAATAGCCCAAGAAGCACAAAGAAGGGGAGAGAAAAAAACTAATATTTTACGAAGTCCAGGAGAGACGATTAACCTTAAAAATATTGAACATGAAAACTTAGAAAAATTATTTGCGTTTGATTTAGATTGATCTGGGCAGATCCGTCCTGATTAAATTATATTTTCACACAAGTTGATTTGTTGAAATATCTTTACAACTTTTAAAAATATTGTTACGAAATCTTTGATCAAATTTGCAAGATGTACTGTTCTGCACAACTATTTGCTCGGCTCCAGAAAAATTATAAATTTACAAAACATATTATTTTGGAAGAGAAAAAAGAAGGTTTTCAAAATGGAAATAACTAAAGAATTACTTGAGAATTTATATTTAAATCAAGGGCTTTCTGTAAGAGAATGTGCAGAACAGTTAGGCCTCCCTTCACATGGCGGTATAAGCTATAGGTTGAAAAAATTTGGGATTAAAAGCAGACCAAACCGCTTCAAAAAAGGAAATCAGATAAATAAGGGTAGGCGGCGTTTTGGTAGAGAAAATGCGAACTGGAAAGGCGGTAAAAACGAATTAACAATATGCATAGATTGTACAAACGAGTTCTATATTTATCCAAGTGCAAAAACGAATTATCAAAGATGTGAGGACTGTAGAAAAAAGAATCAAATTAGCAATGAATTGAAAGGAAGAAAATTTGGGTCATTGACCGTAATAAAAGATGCTGGAAGGAAAAAATGGGAAGGTTGCTCCAGGCGTTTATGGCTTTGCAAATGTGATTGTGGGAAAGAACATACCGTAAGAGCTAATGATTTAAAAGAAGGGAAAACAAAAAGTTGTGGTTGTGAGCAATATTTAACAGGAGAAAAAAGTCCCAGCTGGAAAGAAAAAATTGAAGTAAAATGTGGCTACTGCAAAAAAGTATTGAGGATACACCCATGCAAAGCTGAACTTTATGAAAAACATTTTTGCAAAAATTCAAATTGCTATGGTGAATGGATTAAAAAGACAGAAGCACGTAAAGGAGCCAAAAATTCTAAATGGATAGGTGGCAGTTCTGTTTCTGGCTTCGATGCTTATGCAAAAAAAATAGATTTTGCTGAAAAAGTTAGGCCATCACCGAGAAATGAAAAATTACTCGAAGTTACATGTGCATACTGCGGCAGATGGTTCCAGCCTTCTACTTCACAAGTATCCCAGAGAACCAGAGCTTTATATGGTGGCGGGGGTGAGAATAGATTTTATTGCTCAGATCATTGTAAAAATGCTTGTCCAACATACAGAAAAATATCTTGGCCAGAAGGATACAAACCCGCTACAAGCAGAGAGGTGCAGCCACAACTCAGGCAAATGAGACTTGAGATTGACGATTATACGTGCCAAAAATGTGAAAAAACGATTAATGAAGCTGAACTGCATTGTCATCATTATACAGGTACGGTGCAAAATCCTATTGAATCAGCAGATGTAGACAACACTATAATATTATGCAAACAATGTCATAAGTGGGTACATACTCAAGAGGGCTGCAGATATTTCGAATTAAGGTGTGGCAAAAATACTGACAATATTGGTGAACAAAATAATTGAGTAGGTGCTTAATACTGCTGCGTTTTGAAATGTTTTACCAGTTACAAATTTTATAATTTTGAACATTTGTAACACTTAATCGGCACTGCTCATTATTGGTTTTATGCATAAAAAATAAGGAAATAAAATGAATGGAGATATTATTTATACAATAGGCGTAGTGGCATTAGTCGTAGGTACAATTTTGACTTATTGGGGTAGTAGCATTAAGTCAACAAAATTTGAAAAAGAATTGAATATAAAAAATGAAGAAATAGCAAAAATAGCTGAAGAAAATGTATCTCTAACAAAAGAAAATTCGTACACTCTTACAGGTGGAGACTCTTATAGTGCTTAATAAAGTTTTATTGAGTATAGTAGCTATAGTCATTGGAATCGTCTTATTTGGAATAGCGAAAGAAATCCTCGGTTTTGGGTCCGTAATTGTAGCTGGATTGCTTGTTTATGCTTTATATGAAATTTGGACGGCCAAGGTTTATGAGAAGAACTCTAAAGGAATTAACACTGATACGAAAAGTGCTTTTCACAGACCAACTGTTAAAACTTTTCCTAAAAAAACAACACTCAAAAAACCTTCTCCGAAGCCAAAAAGCGAGGATTTCAAAATGAAAGAAAAAATTGATATTACATTAAATGAAAATGAATTATATGAACAAGTATGGCGAGAGATAGAAGAAAACAAAACTGATCTCGGCTTATGGGCAAAGTGTTTTTCAACCTGTGAAGGAGATGAAAACAAAACAAAAGCACTATATGTTAGTAAACGAGTCCTTGTTTTAAAAGAGGAATTAAAAAAACAAAAAATTGATCAAGAAAGAAAAATAAAAGAAACAGTTAAAAAATTGTTAGTAGCAAAGTGGAAAACTGATAATATGGAGATTTTTAAAGAAACATTAGATACTATGCCAAATTTTTTCCCTAAGCTTTTGGATCAATTTGGATACAAACTTGTTCAAAATAAAGACAAGCAAGAAATGTGGAGCATACATCTTCCAAGCGGTACTGGGACTCAAATGGTTTATAACCTTCATGATCTTAGAATTCAAGTTAGCAATATTTTAGAAAAAGAAGATAAAATAACATGAAAATGTACTTGTGGAGCTGAAACTAAGGTCGCTTTTAGTAACTGTTCCAAATGTAGAAAATTTAAACCGTAAGGATCTAGTTGGTGATTCAATTTTATAAGATATACCGATATAAGTTGTGACGCTGTGCGCCCGAACCATCCCTGTAGCTGCCAGCAGGTGTCAGTATCTATCAGGTGCTGCCAGGCTTCTATATAGTGCTCTCTGCTTTCGGGCATCCCAGACAGACCCTGCTGCTCAGGCAAGGTTTCGGTTTTCCCAGCTTTGCTATGGTTTAATTTCATTTGACTGGGTTTTTCAAAATTTTTTCTATGTGGGGACGTCCTGTTTCCATAATCCAGGATAGCCATTCCTTTTATATCTTCTCCCTAGTTGCGGCAAATGCCTAACTATCAGAGTCCTTCGGCTCGCCCCCAGTGGGTGAGCCGGATGTTTCCTTTTTCATCAACCGATCTCCAGCTCCCTGCTGTGCCTTCTCTGCTGACTCTACTATCTTCAGGTTATACTCCGCCTGGTACAGCTCCTTTTTGTAGCTCTCCAGGAGCTTCTCATCCTGCAGTGACAGCTTGCCTTTGCTCTTCAATTCGTCGATCCTGGTTTTGCTGCTCGATACCGCTACCTTTTCTTTCCAGCCTTTTGGTGGCTTCGGCGCGGAGATTATCCGGCCTCCGTAAAATGGATGATCTTTGGGCAACTTCTCCTGCCGTCCGAGGCTTATAGCTGGCATAATCATAATCTCCTTTGCTTAAAAATACGTAATAAACAACATCGTCGATAAAACCATTTACTTATTTTTTGAGTCCTCCGGTTCGTCCCCAGTGGGTGAGCTGGACATCTGCTCCTTGGCTTCCTTGTCTATCTGATTTTGAAAACTTTGGTCCGCCTTCGTATTCTTTCGTGAATTTTTCATTGAAGGCCTCGACGCTGGAACGAAGATTTGAGATCCGCTGCTGAAGATCGGGTCGTCTGGTGTTAATTCTATCCGTGTAACTTTTGCCATTTTTATCCTCCTTCTGATCCTTTGGATCATTGTCATTCTGAACTTCAATCTTTTTCTTAACCATGATGGTACTCCTTTTCCCGCCAAAGAATTAAAAGCCGAAAAGGATTGTGGCGGAATGCAAGACCTTTTCGCTTTAGCTGAATTTCTTAAACACCCGCAAGTTGAAAGTTAAATCGGCGTTATATTTTAATATTAACCCTTTTGGTGAGATAGGGCGGAGTACTCAGTCACCAAATCTTTTCCCCCGCATCATCTAAGGATTAATATCTCCTATACAAAAGCTTCCATGTTTTTTATCTCCAGCAGGTACTTTGGGTCAAATGGCTGGCAGTCATCGATAAGCTTCTGTGCCAGAACACATGTAACAATTCTGGGCAGCGCATAGGTATTGTCGTACGAATACATATCCACACACCCGGAAGAAACTATCCGGTCTATCTGCCTGTCTAAATTAACAGATCTGAAAAGCTCAGTTACTTTATTTTTTAAGTCCTGCTTTCTCATGCGGGATCTCCTTTTTGTTAATCGATCTTTATAATCTTTTCCCAAGAAAGATTCAGGTCGCTTCGTCCAAAGTGACCATATGAAGCAACCTGTTTGTAAACAGGTCTTCGAAGCTGCAGCTGTTCAATAATCCCGTAAACTGACATATCAAACTTTTCATCGATGTATGACTCTATCTCAGCATCTGGCAATGTGCCTGAGCCAAAAGTGTCGACCCTTACAGATATAGGTTTTTCTTCACCGATAACAAAGGCAAGCTGGATCTCGCATTCTTTTGCCATTAATGATGCCACCACATTTTTTGCTATGAACCGGGCCATGTAACTGCCGCTTCGATCTACCTTGGTACTGTCCTTGCCAGAGAACGCCCCGCCACCATGACGAGCCCAACCGCCATAAGTATCAACGATGATTTTCCTTCCAGTTAGCCCTGTATCAGCAGCAGGCCCCCCTGTGATAAAATCCCCGGCAGCATTTATAAAAACTGGAAATTCTGCATTTAAGAATTCAGCAGGTATAACCTGAATCATTTTCGGCCATAGGATTTTGCTGATTTCCTGTGTGCTGGCCTCCGGGCTATGCTGAGTGGCTATCACTACATTTTTGATGTAAAATCCATCCTTGCTGTAACACATGGTCACCTGAGTTTTTCCATCGGGCTGGAGCCCGGGAACAGAACCTGTTTTTCTTAACAGGGTAAGCTGTCTGGCAAGACGCTGGGCAAGATAAATAGGTACAGGCATGTATTCGTCCGTGTGGTCGCAGGCATAGCCAAACATCATGCCCTGGTCCCCGGCACCTGGCCGTTCTCGTGAAGCATTGGTGTTCAGTTCACGTGACTGCTTTTGGAGTCTCAGCTGGATCTCGCACTGGTCGCTGAAACCAGATGAACTGTCTGTGTATCCGATCTTACGGATTGTTTTTCGTGCCTCCTCCTCGACGTTTACAACAGCTTCTGAAGCCACTTCCCCGGCAATGATAAGTGTGTTACCTGTTGCCATGCACTCGATTGCGCATTTTGCGTATGGATCTTCAATTAAATAGGCATCAAGAATTGCATCCGAGACCTGGTCACAAAGCTTGTCCGGGTGGCCTTCTGTGACAGATTCTGATGTGAAAAACTTTTGTACGGTTTGGTTCATGATAACGCCTCCTTACGCTCCATATTCTGTGGCGCCAGGCGCCACTCGGAGCAAAAGGTGGGCTAGCGCTTTAGCAGTATTTATGCCGCCCTGCAAGTTGCCTTATTAACTCGGCGGCGCCCGGTAAATACCAGGCATAAAAAAACCCACTCAGCTTGATAGCTAAAGCGGGAAATCATTCTCTCTTTAGCAGTTTTTTATAGCGCCTGCAAGCTGAGCTCAAATCAGCGCTGATACTTATAACATGCTATAGAAAATAATAATTGTCAAGAATTATCAAATACCAATCAAAGATTTAGTTTTATTGAAATTATATATCCGTTTCCCCAAACTCCTTTATATGTTTTTTGATTTATTACACATACGAGTGAAAATGTATTTTTTCAAAAAAAGATCAAAACCCGTGTGTAAATAATTCTGTGCAATGTCAGAAGCAAATAGATGCTAATAGAGACGAATTTTCTTACACTATAAAAAATGAAAACCTTACAGAACCTAACATGGGAATGTGTGATTTGGGTAAAGGAAAAGTGAGGCTGGTAGATCTGTTAAAATTGGTACTGTCGTTGATCAGGTCATCAGAGATGATTCAAAACGTTTAAAAATAGGTAGTTATACCTATATACAACAATGATTTATGTTGATACTATTTTATCACTCAATATTTTAAATCGTTTCTGATCGGATATTATTCAATAAAATCAAATCTGTTGAGAATACGGGTTTGAAAATTACGAGGGGGAAATTATGAAAAAAATTGTATTAATTCTTAGTTTTATCTTATTGATTTGTGGTTTGACATATGCAGGATCTTCCCAGAGAGTAGGCAACACAACCTTCCACACGTTTGATGATGGGACAACTGCCACATCTCAAAATGTAGGTGGTACGACTTTCCATAATTTCAACAATGGAAGCAGTGGTACATCTCAAAATGTAGGTGGTACGACTTTCCATAATTTCAACAATGGAAGCAGTGGTACATCTCAAAATGTAGGTGGTACGACTTTCCATAATTTCAACAATGGAAACAGTGGTACATCTCAAAATGTAGGTGGTACGACTTTCCATAATTTCAACAATGGAAGCAGTGGTACATCTCAAAATGTAGGTGGTACGACTTTTAATAACTGGAACGATTAACAAACAATATAACAGTCAAAGATACCTTTTGATGTGGTCAAGTAAAAAAGGACACTTTTCTTAAGCTGCTTTTTTCAGGAAAGGGTGAGACAAATGAAAAAAATCTTAATTCTCGTACTGTTTGTTCTATGCTCAGTTACTACTGTTTTTTGTGGTGAATTTGAAGATACTTTAAAAAAAGCTGAGCTGGGAGATGCTTATGCACAGTATTCTCTTGGGTTGATGTATTATGAAGGCAAAGGAGTACCACAGGATTACAAGCAAGCAGTATACTGGTATACTAAAGCAGCTGAACAGAGCGATGCTGAAGCTCAGTATAATCTTGGGTTGATGTATAATATTGGCAAAGGAGTCCTACAGGATTATAAGCAGGCTGTGCATTGGTACACTAAAGCAGCTGAGCAGGGGTTTGTTAAGGCTCAGCATATACTTGGGATTAGGTATGAAGAAGGCGAAGGAGTCACCCAGGATTACAAGCAGGCTGTATACTGGTATACCAAAGCTGCCGAGCAGGGATATCTTTTCGCTCAGTTTAAACTAGGGAATATGTATGAAGAAGGCGAAGGAGTCACACAAGATTATAAGCAAGCAGTTTATTGGCATAAAAAAGCAGCTGACCAGGGATTTTTATACTCTCAGTTTATACTTGGGAATATGTATGAAGAAGGCGAAGGAGTCACACAGGATTATAAGCAGGCAGTTTATTGGTACACCAAAGCAGCTGAAAAGGGGGATGATTTAGCTCAGTATAATCTTGGGCGTATGTATTATGTTGGCGAAGGAGTGGCTCAGGATTATAAAAAAGTTTTCTACTGGTATAAGAAATCAGCTGAACAAGGATATGCTGATGCTCAGCTTAGCCTTGGCTTACTGTATAATTCTGGCGAAGGAGTCCCCAAAGACAACAAAAAAGCTTTCCACTGGTACAAGAAGTCAGCTGAGCAGGGAGGTGCTTCAGCTCAGTATTTTCTTGGATATGCATATAAATCTGGCGAAGGAGTCCCCAAAGACAACAAAAAAGCTTTCCACTGGTACAAGAAGTCAGCTGAGCAGGGAGATGCTACTGCTCAGGATAGCCTTGGGGATTTGTATAAACGGGGTGACGGCGTAGCTCAGGATTATAAAAAAGCTTTCTACTGGTATAAGAAGTCAGCCGAGCAGGGGTATGTCTATGCTCAGGATAGCCTTGGGGATTTGTATAGATGGGGTGACGGAGTAGCGAAAGATTATAAAAAAGCTTTCCACTGGTACAAGAAGTCAGCCGAGCAGGGAGATGCTTCGGCTCAGTGGAGCCTTGGGGATTTGTATAGATTGGGTGACGGAGTAGCACAGGATAACAAACAGGCTGTAAAATGGTACAAGAAGTCAGCAGGACAGGGAAATGCTATTGCTCAGCGGAGACTCGGATCAGCATATAAATCTGGCAAAGGAGTAGCTCAAGATTATAAAAAAGCGTTCTACTGGTACAAGAAGTCAGCAGGACAGGGAAATGCTTCAGCTCAGTGGAGAGTTGGATTGATGTATTCTAATGGCGAAGGAGTCACCCAGGATTATAAAAAAGCTTTCTACTGGTACAAGAAGTCAGCAGGACAGGAAAATGCTTCAGCTCAGTGGAGCCTCGGATCCGCATATAAATCTGGCGAAGGAGTAGCTCAGGATCACAAACAGGCTGTCTATTGGTTGACCAAATCAGCTGAACAGAAACATGCTGGTGCTCAATTTGATCTTGGCGTCATGTATAGCAATGGCGAAGGAGTTCCACAGGATAAAAAACAGGCTGTCTATTGGTACACTGAGTCTGCAAAACAAGGAATAATCTCGGCACAGGCTAATCTTGGAATGCATTATTACTTTAGCGAAGGAGTACTAAAAGATTATAAAAAAGCTTTCTACTGGTATAAAAAAGCAGCTGCGCAAGGGAACGGTGATCAACGACAATTATTTTTTTCCTGTAACGACAATTAAAATTCCCGTTTTCCATTCAATATAACCTGTTAATTTCATTAAATAATACTTGCAAAATAAATCTCACTATG
>Ga0233431_1002242_pt1 | contig 28004 bp, 25 predicted proteins | sample SI_118_April2016_FD_179867 | JGI IMG/M metagenome (GOLD analysis project Ga0233431, IMG submission 179867) | Seawater microbial communities from Saanich Inlet, British Columbia, Canada - SI_118_April2016_200_MG | ecosystem: Environmental > Aquatic > Marine > Inlet | place: Canada: British...
GCAATTAGAATCTGAATGTTGGGAATACTGTTCATCATAAGATTATCAAGTATAGCACAGACTCTAAATTGTAAAGACCTTTTGGGAAGTTTTTAAAGATTTACCACCACTTTTTGAGGACTTACTAGGATGGCATGCAAAAAGATGATGGCTACAATATCTTCAATTGAAAGTAATTATATAAATTTTAGATTTGAGATAGAGTTTAATGAAGACCAGAAGGAGATATCTGCCTACATCTTTCACTCAATAAAACAAATAAATTTAAGGTTGAGAAAAATACTCTTTATTGTCGGGCATAGTAAGCTTGACGTGACGGCATATGACAAAGAAGTTTTTTTAAATATATGTAAAATGATAGAAGATAAATTTTACTATATGAGAAAATATATGCATGGTAGAAAAGACGGAACTTCTGAACTGCTGAAATCATTTATCAAAAACAATTCATATAATGAATTTTCAACACTTTTATATGCCAAAGAAATGTATGAATTGTCTAAAGAGTTCGATAAATTAACCAAATTTATTTATAATAAGAAATATTCTGATTGATTATTGTTTGAGGTAAATCTAGAAAAACCATAACTTAACTGATATTATTAAATTATGCATAAGATTTTTAATTTTTTCCAATATTTTAAGATACCCCAAAATCTAAAGATAATTTTTGTTACTATAGCTGTTTCTGAATTTGCTGTAGGTGTGGTTAGACCAATATTGCCATTTCTTATTTTTGCTGCTAACTCTACTCTATTGCCTAAACATTTATCTCATATCGATAGAGCAGTTTATTACGCAATTTGGATCTCATTATTTAAGATTGGATCAACGTTGACAAACCCTATATTTGGGATTTTGTCTGACTTCTGGGGAAGAAAAATAGTTCTGATTATAAGTATACTGGGGATGATTATTCTTGGTATTACCTGCATACTGGGAATCATAATTGGAAATATATGGACATTTATAATAGGCAGTTTTATATTTGGACTTTTATGGTCGGAGCGTACTGTTTGTACTGCATCAATAAATGATATGACAGATTCATGTGATCGGATTATTAATTTATCAAAAATGCAGTTTTTTATTGGAGTAGGGGTTTGTATAGGTCCGATTGTAGGGGGGTATATTGGTGAATTTTCAGTATTTAATATACCATATTTACTACCATATATTGTTCTTTTTATTATATCGTGTGGATTGATGTTTTATCTTTCTCTTTTATTTAAAGAGACCTACTCTAAACCAACAAAAAAGAAAAAAGCTTTATTGAATACAATTATTAAATATAGAAAAATAAAACGTATTTTTAAAAATAGAAAGATTTTTATACTTCTTGGGATTTATATGCTTTCCCAACTTTCCTGGGGCGCATATCATGAATATATCCCTGTTGTTGCTAAAATTGTATTTGCTTATGATGTCAAGCATATAGGTATTTTAATGGGGATGATGGGAATTTCTTTAATTCTGGCATCTGGTATTTTACTTCCGATACTAAATAAGTATTTTAGAAATTTTGCATTGATAAAATTTTCATGTTTTATTAGTGCAATTGGCATAATATTTTGTTATATTTTTTCCTTTTACCCAGGATTGTTGATTTCAGATATAGTTATTTGGATAAGTATATTTCCTATTGTAGCTGGAGATGTAATAATTTTTGTAATCTTATTAGGATTGTTTTCTGAAATTGCAGGCAAAGATTGTCAGGGGACTGTAGTTGGTTTCCTATACATTGTAGGTGCTCTAATGTGGGTTATAAGCGCAGGATTAGGAAGTGCGTTAATGATGTGGCATGTAAATGCAGCTCTTTTAATTTGCCCTATTGCAATGATTTTGCTACTCGCCATGATTTATCTCTTTACGAAGAAACTCAGAGCTCTTTTTTTGCAGATTCGTTCAGAGAAAGAAGAAAATTAATTCATAATTTATACCATTTGCCATATAAATATAAGTTTAAATTATTGATTCCCTGAGTTTATATTTCGTTGTATCTTAAATCTATATTTTTTGTAAATTTATCTTTATATAAAGTATTTCTGAAAAAACCACAGAAAAAAAAGAGATATAGTGTTAAAGCGAAAAATACTATTAGTAGTATCCCAAAACCTAATACATATAAAAAGTTAGAGTGTATACTTCCAGCAACTATGACTGCTATAAATGCCATAAAAGTACTTATAAAATTCATTGATGATGATGCATTGGATTTATCAGTGTGATGGCTGGTAATACCGAGTATTGATGCGTTTATAAAAGCAAAAGGCAGGCTCATAAATAACAGAAAAATGCATGAAAATAATGATATTATAGTAATATCACCTGTTACTATAAAACCAATCAATATTACATTGGCAAGTAGTGCTATTAATATACCTATAAGTATTGCATCTTTTGTTTTAAGCTTATGTGAGATAATGGTTGCAATAAAACTTCCGGCAAGATAGCCTAGGTATGTAAGAAAGAAGATAAAACCAAAAAACTCTGGTGACATTTTTAGATGTTGAATAGCGATAAATGGTAATATTGCTATAATCCCATAAAGCATAGCTGTAAAAGAACCATATATAAGTGCTGATATAAGAAGATTTTTATTTTGTAATGCATTTGCGTAACCGTTTATAATATTTGATACATTTAATTTGTTTCTTTTTTTCGGTGAAAGAGTTTCAGGCATTCTTAAAGCAAAAACCAGAGCAAAAATATCGAGCAGCAATAAAAAATAAAAACTACCTGTTGCACCAAATTCTGAGGTTAAATAACCTCCAATAAAATTTGCAATACCAGGAGCGATTGCAAATGCCATAAAACAGAAGCCTGTTATTTTTTTAGCCTTTTTCTCCCTGGAAACATCGTTAATCATTGTAAACGTTAGGCATAGTCCTGAAGCTGTGCCAAAAGCAACAATGAATCTACCTAAAACAAGAAATTCATAGTTTTTAATAAGTCCAGATAGAATACATAGTAAAGCTCCAAAGATCCCTATAGTAAATCCAAGCAGAACTGTTTTTTTTCTACCTATTGTATTGGCTATTGGACCGTAAACAAGCTGACTTACAGAATAGCCTAATATGAAAATAGCTACAGTATATTGGATTTTACCTTGAGAAACTCCATAAAATTTAGTTAATGCCGGTAAGGCAGGAGTATATAATACAGCATTAATTGAAGCAAGTGAAATTACAATCAATAAGCTTGGTATAGATAAAATATTTTTTTTCATATGTGATTTTCTCCAGTAAAAACATTCATAGTTTAAATTTATATTAAGAATACTATTTGTAAAATTAATAATATCTATAGCATATATAGATATCATGAATACATATGCTATAATTTTAAGTAGATAAAAGAGGTTATTCTATGCTGGAAATAAAAAATTTAAATCTAAATACTCTCGTCGTTCTGAATACTTTGCTGTCAGAGCGGAATGTTTCCCGAACCGCTGAAAAATTAAGGTTGACTCAGCCCACTATCAGCAATACTCTTAAACAATTGAGGGTTATCTTTGATGATGATCTTTTGATTAGAGGTCCGGGAAATAAAATGATTTTATCCTATCGAGCAAAAAAACTCATTGGACCTGTTACCGAAGCTATGAATAAGATTCAGGATGTTTTTGTTGATTTAACACCTTTTGATCCCCAAAAAATGAAATATAATTTTAAACTTGGATTAAGTGATTTTTCTTCGGTAATAATCCTCACACGAATGATGAAAATAATTAAAGGTTATTCAGGTAATATATCAATATCTGTAGAACATTTAAATGATTTGAAAAGTTATGATGAGTTTACTGCAAAGGGGTTTGATATTGCAGTTGGATCTTTCAATTGTCAATCAGATTTATTAGTAAGTGAAAATCTTTTTCATACTGACATGATATGTCTTGCTTCAAAGGATCATTGTGCATTTCAAAATAACAGATTGGATATGGATACTTTTATTAATCTTCAATTTATGGATGTATGTTATAGAGAAGATCTTTGGAAAAGTATAGATAATGCTATTTTTAAAGCCTCGGGTAAGAAAAGGAATATTGCTCTAAAAATTCCACATTTACTTGTTGCATTATCAATGCTGAAAGATAGTCGTCTTGCCTGTATAACAGTTAGAAAAGTAGTAGAAAAATATCAAAATATTTTTGATCTTTCAATAAGAGAGTTACCTTTTAAACTTCCTCGTTTAGATTATAGCCTAATATGGAAAAAATCTGATAATAATAATCCTGCTTATATTTGGTTGAGAAGTCAGATAATGGAGCTATTCAAAATAGAGCGCCAATAAAAATCTCCAGCTCCAAAATATATTAATAGCTGGAAGCTGGAGATGGAATATTTTTGAATTAGATAAGAAATTTTCCATTTTTCATTATTACTTTATCTCCAACAGTAATAGTGCATTCGCAAAGAAAACAGTCAATATGAGCTTTACTTCCCCAGTCACTACCTGTCATTTCGGGATACCCATGGCCAAATGCTACATGTATTCCCGGGAATTTTTCATCTTGTAGTAAATTTCCTACTAAGTTTGATAATCCAATATTTGTACCAATAGCAAACTCGCCAACACGGTTTGCATTTTTATCCTGATTTGTATAAGCTGTAAATTCTTCTAATAATTCAGGGTTACAGCATTCTATTGATGTAATTCTTGAATCTTTAATTTTTAGTGTAATTGGATTATTTTTCAAAAGACCGTATTTAGAACATAAGTAGTCGCCGATCACTCCATCTACAACTATTTTTCCTTCAGGTATATTTTTCACACATGTAAAAATTTCACCATCTGGTAAATTACTCCAGTTATCAGCTCTAATATTTCCATCACTGATAATCCATTTCCAGTCATTGTTGAAGTATGCTGTAAAATCTGTGCCTGCAGGAGTAGTAACTCTAATTTTTTCAGCATTAAAAACAATTTTATCAATTTTGGCTGTAAGCTCCTGAACTTTGCTGTAATCAACATTCATTCCTGTTTCCATCAATAATTTGCTGATACCAGGCATATGTGCGTGTCTGAGATTAGGGTTGTTCTCTACATATTCACACATTGGTTTACGGAATGTATCCAGTTCACCTTTTTTTGCATCTGCGCAGTAAAAACTAACATCTGCATCTTTCATCTCGTTTCCAATTTCTTTAGGAAATGTCAAAGGATTAGAGCCATCATCTGGTCTATTTCCGTAATTTTCCATAATAAACACTTTTGTGTTGCCTGGAGTTACTAATTCTGATTCTTCATAAATTTTCTCAGCTATAAATTTTGTAACATTATCTGTAATGATAATTACTTTTTCGCAACACTTAATTTTTGTGCAGTTATTTACAGCCTGATAAGCACCATATTTTAGCTTGTCCATTTTTTCTCCCTATGATTCTATTATTGAAAATTGCAGTATATGCCCTAGACATTTTAAACGTTCAATTTTATAACTTTATAAACTGCATCACAGTTGTGTATTAAACTCTTTTACTTTTTCAAAAACACCTTTCTCCACATTTTTAATAGTATTATCAGGATCATGTATTTTACCATTGATTATTACATATACTCCTGGTGGCAAGGTCTGAGCAGCAATAACTGCACAACCTACATTAAATGTGGCATCACTGTGTCTCATTTTTGCAGGTGACATTGAGCCTGTAAAAACAACAACTTTTTCATTATCATCATGTTCTAAGAGACATTTTTTTACTTTTCGTGCCGATTTCACCATTGTATCGGTGCCATGAGTCACGAGGAAATGTTTGTGATCATCCTTGAGAATAGTTTCAGCTATAAGTGCTCTGTCAGCTTTGTTCATTTCAAGACTGTCTTTATGAAGAAGAGACTGAACTTTATATTTTATAGTTGTATTCCCTTCTTCTAGAATATGCATTACACTGGGATTGCCAACTTGATAGAGACTTTTATTGTCAAAGTAAACTTTATCTATCGTTCCGCCTACTGTAATAATTTTTAATTTCATATTATTACCTTTTTAAAATGAGATTAATAAAAAATAATCCTATTTAATCTAATTTTTTTTTAGCTTAATTCCATTACTATATTTCAATAGTAGAACTTTTATTTACCTTTTATTTATAGCGATTGTAATATTAGCTATAGTTTTAACTATTAGAATGATAAATATACAAAAAGTTAGTCTTAAATTATTATGTTTTATGTTTTTAAAGGTTATAATAAGAGTAATATTTCAAAATGAATTTATCCTGTTTTATAATAAAAATTATTACATTATGATTTTAATGTCTTATGAAATTTGAAATAAAGAAAAAAGCAGTACTCGAGAACCTGGACAAAACATTAGAAATCTTAATGACTAGAATTAAGAAATATTTTAAAAATGATTATGATATTAATAGTATTAATCTAGTTTTAGAAGAAATATTAGTAAATATTATTAACTACGGGTTTCCTGAATGTGATCCGGGATATTTTAAAGTTACACTTGATTTTGTCCCATCTAACAACTACCTATTTACCAAAGTTACTGATAATGGAATACCTTTTAATATGCTTGAGGAAGAAGATCCTAATATAGATACTCCACTAGAGGATAGAGTGCATGGAGGATGGGGTATTTTCTTTGTCAAGAAATTGGCTAGTGAAGTATCTTACAAAAGAAAAAATGATAATAATATCATAGAATTAAAATTTACTTCCAGCAATAATACAGCTGGAGAAACTATTTGAATCTTTCATTGATGAATAATTATTCTGTATCCTGCTTTATAGGTTCTATTTCGATATTAATTGAATGTGTTCTCGCACCGCTACTAGGCATTGTAGGCTCTGTGGATGAAAGAAAATTTGCAGAATTATATGTTGTTTTATTCAACAAATTAGGCCAGATACCCTGATTAAGACAGGCAACGCCAGACATAATATCATCAGTAACTTTCACCTTTATCATAATTCTGCCCAGTTCGTTGAAAGCATAAACAGTCGTGCCATCTGATATATTCCTGTATTTGGCATCGTCACTATTTAGCCATAAAGAATCATCTTCTTTATCCATATAAAAATCAATATTACTATTTGATGAATTAATTCTGAATTTGGTATGAGGTGTTACAAGTCGAAGTGGATATTTATCAGAAGTTTTATAATATCTGCAAATTGGAATTGCAGGAAAACCTGTTTCTGATTTGTATTTTCTAGAAGAAATTTCTATTAAACCTGAAGGAGTGTTTAGTGGATATTTTTCAGGTGATTTAATAAAATCGGAAAAAGCTATTCTATGCTGGTTTTCTCCTGCATAAATTCCTGTTTGTTTGAATTTTGCAATATCTTTTATTTCAGATTTAGAGAGCAGGTAGTCAATCCATTCATCTGCCGTTCTGTTTTCTGTGAATTTATCATGGAATCCTAAGTGTCTAGCCAATTCACTTAAAATATCGAAGTCACTTTTTACATTTTTAGGTGGATCAACAGCTTTGCTTGAATAATATAAATAGTTATCAGTTGTAGATATAACATCGTTATGTTCAGGCCACATAGAGATAGGAAGAACTATATCACAATATTTTGCTGTTGGAGTTAAAAAAAAGTCATGACAAACAGAAAAATTTACTTTTTTAAATGCTTTAATATTCTGTTTTATATTAGATCCTTGTGAAATATAATTACCACCAATATTATATATTATTTTTATATCACATGAATATTTACTATTTTGATTAGCAAGTATTGCATCTGACCATTCATAGACAGGAACCTTGAAACAGTTATTAGATTCTGGTACTGGTATGGAAGAACAGAAAGGAGTAGGCATACCATTCCAAAATCTGCCTCCGCTTGTTCCACCTTTCTTACCTAAGTTCCCCGTTACTACCTGGAGTATTATGGCTGCTCTTGATGCTTCTTCTCCACCAATAGTTCTTTGTATAGATAATCCTGGAATTAAGGCTGTCGGTGAAGTTGTTCCATATATTAAGGCTAAGTGTCTAATTGTATCGGCGTTAGCTCCACATATATTTTCAGCCCATTCAGGTGTTTTAGGAATATTATCAGATATTCCCATTATATAATTTTTATATTCCTTAAAACCTATGCTGTATTTTTGTATAAAATCATTATTTATCAGGTTTTTAGTTATTAAAACATATAAAATAGCAGACATTAATACGATATCTGTTCCGGGATTTATTTTTATCCATTCGGTTCCTAGAGTTTTAACCGTTCGCGATTTCCTTGGGTCAATAACTATGATCGGAGTGCCTTTTATTTTTTGCTCTATTAAGATATTTTCAAGCAGACAGCCAAACCTGGTATCAGAAATATTTGCACCCCATAGAATTATTAACTTTGAATCTTTCAATGTTAATGGATCTACGCCGCCTAGTTTTGTGCCAAAGGTGTAAGGTATTGCATAAGAAACCGCTTCTGAACTATAAGAACCTAATGTTTCACTGCAACTCCCAAATAATCTAAAAAATCTTTTAGGTAGTATTTCTGTGTTATGAATGGCACCGCGACATGCCCCTGAGGCTCCTAATGTAATAATAGATTTAGCACCATAATTTTTTTTGTGCTGTTTTAGGTTATGGGCTATTGTTTCAAAAGCTTCATCCCAGGTTATTTCTTTAAACTTTCCTTCACCTCTTTTACCGATTCTTTTTAAAGGAGCAGTTATTCGATCCTTTGCGTAAAGAACTTTAGTAAAGTTAAAGCCTCTTGTGCAACCTGAAAAATATTTTGGTGCCAGTTTATTGTTTGTGATTTTGATAATAGTATTATTTTGAACATGTGCTGTTAGGGGACAGCCTGCACCGCAGTCTTTATTGCATGAAACTGGAATTTTTTTAGTAGTTTTCATTATTAAAGCCTATTATTTTAAAGATTTTCTATAGACGCTTTTAAAATGTTTAATGTTTCCTTAACAGTTAAGCCGCTATCCGGGAAAATCCAGTCTGCAGCAATCTCATTAAGTGGTATTAGAACAAAATCTCTATTTTTGGCTCTAGGATGTGGGATAGTTAGTTTCTTTGTTGATATTATTTCATGACCGAATAAAATAATATCAATATCAAGTGTTCTTGACATATCACTTCTATGACTAGAAGGACGACCTGAATTAATCTCTAATTGTTGAGTTAAATTAAGCAACTCTTCTGCGGATTTATCCCAGCATCCGGTAGCAATAGCATTAGTGAAGTCAGGAGTATTAGGAATGCAGTTTGATGCTGGATTAGAGTATGGGGACGAAAGATTAATATTGTAAAATCCATTTTTCCTAAGCATGATTTTTACAGAATTAAATGTTTCTGTCATATTTCCTATATTACCACCTAGTGCCAGTGCTACTTTTTTCATGAGTAAATGTAGATTCTTTTTGAGTTAATTTAACAATTCAGTTTGGTATAATATTATAATATCGTTAGTTTATATAATCTATTTCTATTTAATAGAGTAATAAAATTTTTATTAAAAATAAATTAAATATTTCTTATATGAATAATAAAATATATTTTGTAGGGTCAGGTGATATTGCTGTTCCTATTATTGATAAAATTTATCAATCTGAAAAACTCAATCTTGTTGGAATTTGCACTCAGCAGGATAGACCTGCAGGTAGGAAGAAAACACTTTTACCGACCCCTGTAGGCTTATGGGCTGAAGAACATAAGATTAATATTGATAAACCTGCTTCTATTAATAATAAAGATTTTATTTCCGAATTAAAAGAAATAGCTCCTGATATTATTTTGGTGGTTTCGTATGGACAGATTTTAAAAGCTGATTTTCTTGCACTGCCGAAATTAAAATGTATTAATGTTCATGCGTCTTTATTGCCTAAATACAGAGGTGCATCACCAATTAATGCAGTTATATTGAATGGCGAAAAATCAACAGGTATTTCATTTATGGAAATGGAAAAAGGTTTAGATACCGGTGCTGTTTATTATGAAATAATACAAGATCTAAATGGTACAGAAAAAGCTGATGTATTAGAGGATGTACTTGGAAAAATGGCAGGTAGTCGTGTTGTGAATGTTTTACTGGATATTGCTGAAGGTAAAATTGTTCCGCAAAAACAGGATAATTCTGCCGCAACATATGTCGAAAAAATAAAGAAAACTGATGGACTTATTGATTGGACATTTTCTGCAGATAAAATTGAAAAAATAATAAGAGCTTATTATCCATGGCCCGGTGGCTATTTTTTTGTTAAATCAAAGAAGAATCAGAAAAAAATCAGCGTTATAGATTCAAAAATACGAGATGATTTAACAGGAAAACCTGGTGAGGTAATTAGTGCTAATAAGAAAGAATGGGTTATCGCATGCGGTGATGGGAAATCATTAGAATTACAGAACATTATTCCTGAAGGTAAAAAAATGATGTCAGGTTCAGATTTTTTGAGAGGTTCAAATATACCTGTAGGAACTATATTAATATAAAAATATTTTTAAAATTTTAAATTGAAATAATAGACATGTATAACAGTGGAAGAAAAATAATAATCAATAGCGAAAAACTTGAGACTAGGGTTGCTCTTTTGAACAATAACCGGCTTGAGGAGTATCAAATGGAGAGAAAGCATAAAGTCAATGTTGTAGGCTCTGTTTTCTTAGGCAGAATAGCTAATATACAAACTTCTTTAAAGGCTGTATTTGTAGATATCGGACTTGGCAAAAATGCTTTCATGCATTTCGCCGATATGCTTCCGGCTACTTATGATGAAGTTAATCTGAAAACATCAAAAAGACCTGAAAGAAGAATAAGACCAGATGATATTCCAGAGCTTTTTCCTGTTAATTCAATGCTTTTTGTGCAGATAACAAAAGGAGCTATTGGAACAAAAGGTCCTAGAGCAACTACGAATATTGCTATTGCAGGTAGATATTTTGTTTTACTGCCATACTCCTATCATCTTGGTATTTCCAGAAGGATTGATGATCATAAAGAGAGAAGTAGACTTAAAAAAATAATGTTGAGTCTTGATCTTCCAAAAGGTATGGGCGGAATATGTAGAACTGTTGCTGAAGGCAGAAAAAGTATTTATTTTAAGCGTGAAGTTAATATGTTGATGGAGCAGTGGAGAACTGCAGAGAAAATCAAAAAAGAAAAAAACAGAGTATGTGTAGTTTATCAGGAACCGTCACTAATAGAAAAAAGTATGAGAGACTTTTTGGCTGAAGATATTAGTGAAGTTGTTATCGATAGCTCAAATGATTATGCATATATTAAAGATTTTATTGCCAGAGTTGTTAATAAAAGAGCGGCAGCCAAAATAAAATTATATAGAAGTCCGACTCCTATATTTGAAAAATATCATGTTGAAGAAAAATTATCAGCCATACTTGATAGACAGGTTAGTCTTCCCAGTGGTGGATATATATGTATTGATGAAACAGAAGCATTGATTTCTATTGATATTAATACAGGCTCGTCAACTCGTTCAGGAGGTAAAAATGACGAGTTGATATTGCAGACTAACACTGAAGCATCTGAAGAAATAGCCAGACAGTTGCGTTTGAGAAACATTGGCGGTCTTGTTGTTATTGATTATATTGATATGATGAATCCGAGACACAATGATATTATTTTGAAATTAATGAGGCGACTTCTCAAGAATGACAGAGCGAAATCTAAGATTTTACCTATATCAAGTTTAGGTTTAATGCAAATGACAAGGCAGAGAGAACAGCAGAGTCTGCTCGATCGGAATTATGATCCCTGTCCATACTGTAAAGGAACTGGAAAAGTGAAATCACCCTTATCAATAAGCGTAGAGATACAGAGGATGATCAAGGAAGTTCTTAAAAGAAGAACACACACAAAAAATTTGTCAGTTAGAGTCATAATGAATCCTACTATTCTCAACAGATTAAAAAATGAAGATGAAGAATTTCTTGAAGAACTCGAAAGTAAATATGGCAAGGATTTGAGTTTTAGAGCAGATCCTGAACTTCATGTCGAAGAGTTTAAAATAATTGATCCTGAGACAGGCAGAGAACTTTTTAAATAATAACATAAGCAGATGGAAAAATAATAATGAATTTAGTTTTGAGTATAATTTTTGTAATATTTATATTATTTAATCTTTTTGAATTTTATCTAGAACATCTTAATTGTAAGCAGCTGGAAAAAATGGGAGATAAAGTTCCTGTAGGTTTTGAAGATCTTATCGATAAAGAAAAATTATCTAGTATAAATAAATATACTTTGGAAAAGACTAAATTTGGTGTAGTGAATAAGATTTATAGTCTTGTTATAATCATTATATTTATGTTTTTTGGACTGATGAATATTTATAATTCATTTATTTTTAATTTCAATCTCTCATACTATTGGAACGGCATTGTTTACATGTTCGGACTAATGGTTATTTTTACAGTATTAGAAATCCCTTTTGATCTTCATAGTACATTTAAAATAGAAAAGAAATATGGATTTAATACAATGTCTGCAAAACTGTGGATAATGGATTTTATAAAATCATTAATTGTATCATTTATTTTGATATCTATTCTGATATTTGCAGCTTTTGCAATAATTAAAAATATCGAATTCTGGTGGTTCTGGGTATGGCTGATGTTTTTTATATTTACGATTTCAATGATGTATATTTCTCCTTATGTGTTAGAGCCTTTATTTAACAAATTTAAGCCTTTAGATGATCAGGAACTTTCAGCACAATTAATATCAACAATGAACAATGTTGGAATTAAAATATCAAAAATATTAACCATGGATGCTTCAAAAAGAACAAAACATTCTAATGCTTATTTTTCAGGTATTGGAAGAGTTAAGAGAATCGTTCTGTTTGACACACTGTTGGAAAATATGAATAAAGATGAAATTACAGCAATAATTGCTCACGAAGCAGGGCACTGGAAAAAGAAGCATATTCTTAAGCGTATTATTTCAATTGAGTGTATTGTTTTAGTTGCTTTACTCGCAGCCTATTTATTGATACAGAATAATTTTGTACTCTCTTATTTTAATATTCATGCACTTAGTCATTACTCTTCTTTATATCTGCTTCCATGCAGCTTTGTTATTCTGTTTTTTCTGCTCTCAATAGTCATGTTTCCTTTCAAACCAATAATGAACCATAAATCAAGAGTGCATGAAAGAGAGGCTGATGCTTATGTCGTAAAGTTAACCGGAACATCTAAACATCTAGTGAGTGCATTACGTAAATTATCTACTGATAATCTCTCTAATTTATATCCACATCCATGGTACTCTTTATTTCATTATTCTCACCCTCCCGTAACAGAGCGAATTAATTATCTAAATAGTTTAGAGAAATAAAATTATAGAGAAAATAAGCTTGTTATTTATTTCTGAAATATTGAAATAAGTATCACTTTTTTGTATATTAAAATCTTGTTTATTTTAGCCATTTTAATATATTTCTTTCAAGGGGGATGGGTTTTATGAAGATGTTAGTTGTTAATGCCGGTAGTTCATCACTTAAATTTACCGTATTTGATTTTTCATGGTTGGGGAAACAAAAAGTTTTAGCTTCAGGGCAGGTAGAGTGTATCGGATTACCTGTTTCTTATCTTATATATAAAAATAGCAGCGATGTAAAATCTAAAACAGAACTTGAAGTAAATAAAGAACGTAAAGTAAAAAAAGATTATATTAATCACGAAGATGCTATGAAATATGTTTGTGATAAGTTACTGGATAAAAATGAAGGTGTAATTGGTAGTATTAATGAGGTGATTGCAATTGGACATAGAGTTGTTCATGGTGGAGAAAAAATCACAAAACCTGTTATTATTACTGAAAAAGTAAAAAAAGTTATAGTAGATTGTATTCCTTTAGCTCCTCTTCATAATCCTGCAAATTTACAGGGTATTGATGCCTGTGAAAAAATTTTTCCAAATGTTCCAAATGTCGGTATTTTTGACACTGCGTTTCACCAGACAATGGAAGAAGATGCATTTTTATATGCTATCCCTTATGAACTATACAAAAAGTATGGATATAGAAAATACGGTTTTCATGGTACATCTCATAACTACGTAGCAACCGCTACAGCTAATTTTCTTAAGGTTTCACTGGAAGAACTTAAATTGGTTACCTGTCATTTAGGAAATGGATGTAGTATGGCTGCCATCGATAAAGGTAAAGTTATTGATACTACTATGGGAATGACACCTGTAGAAGGTCTTATGATGGGAACTAGATGCGGAGATTTGGATCCGGCCATTGTGTTAGCATTAATTCAAGAGGGTAATACAGCTGAACAGGTTGACAAAATTTTAAATAAACAGAGTGGTCTTTTAGGTATAGCAGGTATTGATAGCGGTGACTGTAGAGATGTACTGCAGGCTGCAGCCAAAGGAAATAAGCAATGTGAACTGGCTATTAATATGTTTGTTAGAAGAATTGTTAAATATATGGGTGCATATTCTGCTCTGCTCAATGGGATAGATGCTATAGTTTTTACTGGAGGCATTGGAGAACATAGTGGTACTATAAGAGAAATGGTAATAGAACAGGTCTCTTCTTTTAATGTCGGCTTAAATAAAAGAGCTAATGCTACTTGTAAAGGAGAATCTCCGACAATTATATCAACTAAGGACAGTAGATTAAGAGTTGTTGTAATGCCTACTAATGAAGAATTAATGATAGCTACTCAAAGTATCCAGTTATTATTAGATGAAAATAGATTAAGACTTGTTGCAGTCTAATTTATATTAAATATAGAGGAGATTTAAAATGGCTATACTTGAACAATTAATTATTAAGGCAAGAGCAGCGAGGAAAAAGATAGTGCTTCCTGAGGGACAGGATGTTAGAGTTGTTACTGCCGCCAATAAAATAATTGAGCTTGATATTGCCAGTTCTGTAATAGTTTTAGGTACAGAAGCTGAACTGGATAAATCATGCAAAGAAGCTGGTATTGTAACTCGAGATTTTAATGTAATTGATCCTGCTAAATCAGCTGATTTAGATGAATATGTTTCTATTATTCGTGATATAAGAGCTAAAAAAGGTAAAGAGCTTACTGAAGATAAAGCTGTTGAAATGATGATAAACCGTTTGTACTACGGTGCTATGATGACTCATGTAGATAGTGTTGATGGAATGGTTGCAGGGAGTATTGCATCAACCGGAGATATGTTGAGATCTGCCTTTACTGTTATAGGAACAGCGAAAGGAATAAGTACAGCAAGTAGTGCATTTATCATGGATCTTAAACAACCTACAGCCGGTGGTGCTTCGACTCTGTTTTTTGCCGACTGTGCTGTTATTCCTGATCCAGATGCTGAGACAATGGTTGATATTGCTGTTGCTACAAGCAAAACCTGTAGATCACTTATGGGCGAACAGCCAAGAGTAGCTTTTCTATCTTTTTCAACGAGAGGAAGCGGTGTGCATCCTATTGTAGAAAAAGTAATAAGAGCTACTGAATTGATGAAAAAGAAAATTAAAGATGAGAAATTAGATATTTTAGTTGACGGTGAATTACAGGTAGATTCTGCCATAGTTCCTAAAATAGCTGCTTCTAAATGCTCTGATAGTCCACTAGAAGGCAATGCCAATATACTTATTTTTCCTGATTTAAATGCCGGTAATATCTGTTATAAAATAACCCAGAGATTAGCCGGAGCAGATGCCATAGGACCTGCACTTCAGGGCTTAGCTAAACCTTTGAATGATCTTTCAAGAGGTTGTTCTTCTGATGATATTGTGGCAACTGCTGCAATTACTGCCTGTCAGGCATCAGTATAAGAAGATGATTTACAGGACAGTGATAAATGTTAAATTATTTATTACTGTCTTTTTTTGTGTGTAAATAAAATATTATTTTTTTTAGATTTTTCCACTTTTATTATTCATGGGGATTGTATATGGTAAAGAGTTTATTAATTAGATTAACTTTGTGGAGATTTAAATGGGAAAATTAAGACTATCGATAATTACGTTTATTGGTATATTCACGGCTTTTATAGCTTTTAATATATCAACTGTAGCCGCACCTTTAAGTTCAGATCAAGCATTTAATCTGCATGTAAAAAGAGTTGATAGTAATACAATTAATGCTAACTGGAAGATTGCCAATAATTTTCATTTATATAAAGATAAAGTATCAATATCTCTTGCTGATGAAAATGGTACTGTTTTAGGTAAAATTAATTATCCTAAGGGGATTCAGAAAGAAAATCAAATACTGGGCAAATATAAAATATACGAAGGTAATTTAAGTATAAATATTCCTGTAAAAAAATGGGGGACTGGAAATACTAATTTACTATTTAAATATCAGGGCTGTAAAGGCGAATCAATGTGTTACCCGCCAGTATCGAAAGTAATTGCAATTGCACCGCCGGCAAATGCTTCACTGTCTGATGCCTCTACTATAAGTACTTCATCAAGTTTTTCTACACCTTCACTGAGTTCTACACAATCTCTATTGAAAGGTGGCAATCTATTTTTAATTCTCGGAAGCTTTTTTATCTTTGGTCTTTTTCTTTCGCTAACACCTTGTGTACTGCCAATGATTCCAATTCTTGTTGGTTTAGTTCTTGGTCAGAAAGATATAAAAACATATAAAGCTTTTCTTTTATCTCTATCTTATGTAATGGGAATGGCTATAACCTATGCTATTGCAGGAATTATTACGGCATTACTGGGAAATAGTGTGCAGGCAATTTTGCAGAATGTATATGTTATCAGTGCGTGTAGTATTATTTTCGTGCTTCTGTCATTGAGTTTGTTTGGTTTATATGAACTGCAGCTACCTTCATTTCTGACTAATAGATTGAATAATGCTGCCGGCAAAACAAAATCAGGCTCTTATCTTGGTGTATTTATCATGGGGATAATAAGCAGTTTGATTATTTCTCCATGTGTAAGTGCTCCATTAACAGGCACACTTATTTACATTGCAACGACAGGTAATATGCTTCTTGGTGGAAGTGCTCTGTTTGTTTTGGCATTAGGAATGGGAGTACTTCTTCTTATTGCAGGAACATCCGGCGGTAAATTCTTAGTGAAAGCCGGTGGGTGGATGCAGGTTGTAAGATACTTCCTAGGTGTTGTAATGATTGCATTCGCTATATGGATGCTTGGAAGAGTAATTCCTGCAACATGGACAGATCTACTTTACGGTTTACTGCTTGTAGGTATAGCTCTTTATATGGGAGCTATAGAGCCTGCCGGTGAAAGCCGCATGAAACGATTTGTTAAAATGATAGCATTTTTTATTTTAATTGTCGGTGTTGCTATATCTATTCAGTTTTTTCTTCCAAATATGAGTAACTCTAATACTATATCTAAACAGAACACAGCTCAAATAGGAACTGCTCAAAAAACAGTAAAAGCTAAAACTGATCATGAACCTGGGTTTACTAAAATAACTACGGTTAAAGAGCTTGATCAATTGATTGCAAAAGCTAAAAAAGAAAACAAACCTGTTATTATTGATTATTATGCAAACTGGTGTACTGATTGCAAAGAAATGGAAGTCACTACATTTAAAGATTTAAATGTACAACAGGCACTTAAATCATTTGTTGCTGTCCAAGCTGATGTAACAAGTAATAATGCAGCTTCTAGGGCATTGAAAAAAAGATTTAAGGTATTCGGACCGCCATATTTTGTATTCTTAAGTCCTGATGGTAAGATGATAGAACAGATGAGTATTGCGGGTATGATAAGTGCAAAAGATCTTATTCAGCATTTGAACATAGTTACCACTGTTTACGGTTCACAAAAATAATTTTAAATAATTTATAGATAGTTCATTTTAGGATATTCAAATCAGAATATTCTAAGCTAATTAATTAAATAAATTAATAAAAAGGGATAGGAGTTCTACATGAAAAAGATTGTTACGCTAATTTGTGTTTTGACCGCAGGAACATTATTAAGTATTACAATGTTTGCAGGTCCACAGCTCGGAAAGAGAGATGTTAATTTAAGATATGGTCAGGCTAAAGTATTTACTGAGCAGACTAATAACTGTATTGGTAATTTGAATGCTAAAATAGTAATAGTGGATTTCTTTGATTACAATTGTCCTGACTGTCGTGTTATTAGTAAATATTTAACAAAACTTGTTAAAACAAATAAAAATATTAAAGTTGTTTTTGTAGATTATCCTAAATTAGGACCTACATCTACATTTGCGGCAAAAGCCTGTCTGGCAGCAATACAGCAGAATAAGTATCCTGAACTTCATGATGCTATAATTAATGCAAAAAGACATTTAACTCATAAAGAAGTATATGCTATTGCAAAAGAACAGGGACTTGATGTTACCAAACTTAAAAGAGCTATTAAAGCAAAAAAAGTTGGTACACTCCTACTAAATAATCTTGTAACAGGTACACAGCTTAATATTAAATATGTTCCTACTATTTTGATGGCTAAATTAGATGCACCAAATAAAGCTCCTAAAAAAGCTTCTCTGATACTTATGAATACATATAAGGAAACACAAGTTGCTATTCAAAAAGAAATAAAAGAACTTAATACTACGAAAACTAAAACTGCTAAAACTGAACTTAAAAATATAAAATTAACCAAAGACCAGGCAAATCTGTTTTTAGAAAATAGTAATTCCTTTATTGGTAATAAAGATGGAAAAATAGTGATTGTTGATCTTTATGATTACAATTGCTCAGATTGTAAGTTTATCAGTCATTATTTAGATCAGCTTGTTAAAACAAATGAAAATATAAAAGCTGTTTTTGTAGATTATCCACTTTTAGGCAACTCATCTACTATGGCTGCTAAAGCTGCTTTGGCTTCAAAGTTGCAGGGAAAATATATGCCGTTTCATAATGCATTGATTGCAGCCAAAGCCCATAGATTATCAGCTACCCAGATTTATGATTTAGCTAAAAGTGTTGGACTTGATGTTACTAAGCTTAAAACAGATATGAAGTCACAAAAAGTTGAATCAGAATTGCTTAGCAATATTCTTGTTGCAAAACAGTTTAAACTTCCTTTTGTACCGATAGTTATGATGGCTAAACTTCAGAAAAATGCTAACACAAATAAATTTGAAGCTCCAAAAACAGCTATGGTTGTATTAACTGATTCACATTTAGAGGTTAAACAAGCTATACAGAATGAAGTTAATCAGTTAAATGCTGATTGATGTATAATAATAGTTTGATTTATAAGCCGTTTTGATAAAAAACGGCTTTTTTAGTTTACTCGATTTATCACAAATGACTTAAAGTGTATATTAGATGTCTGATTTGAAACTGATAAGTTTATATTAATGTGAAATAATATGAACTTAAAACTTAAATCCTACAACATAAAACTCGTACGGAGTACGACTAAATATGAAAAATAAACCACTTACAATATTAAATGATTATTTTAAACATAAAGATTTTAGAGGTAACCAAAAAGAGATAATCAGCAGAATTTTAAATACTGAAAGTGGACACTCTTTAGTCATAATGCCTACTGGAGCAGGGAAGTCATTATGCTATCAAATTCCAGCTTTGTGCTTTAATGGCGGTACTCTTGTGATAAGTCCTTTAATTGCTTTGATGCAGGATCAGGTTGATTCTCTTAAAAAATTAAATATTAAAGCCGATTTTATAAATTCTACAGTTCCTAAAGAGCAGAAAATAAGACGATTAAACAGTTTCGTTAACGGCAAAACTAAACTTCTTTATGTAACTCCTGAACGCTTTAAAAAACATGATTTCTGTGCTGAAATTCTAAAAGCAGATATATCGCTTTTAGCAATAGATGAAGCTCATTGTATTTCTTCATGGGGGCATGATTTTAGACCGGACTACAGCCGTATTTTTGAATTTAGACAATTATTAGGTAATCCTCTTACTATTGCTCTTACTGCAACTGCCACAAAAGTTGTACAGAATGATATTATTGAAAGATTAGGATTGAAGCATGAAGAAATGAAAATTTTTCACCAGGGAATAAAAAGACCTAATCTACGACTTGAAGCTAAAGATGTATTAGATGATGATGAAAAAATTAATGAGATAATATCTTTAATAAATAAAATAGATGGAAGCGGAATTATATACTTTGCTTTAATTAAAACTCTTGAGCAATTCTCAGATATTTTATATAATGAAAAAATTCCTCACCTGATTTATCATGGTAGACTTCCTGCAAAAGATAGAAAAGCCATCCAAAACAGTTTTATGAATGGTAAAAACAAGTTGGTGCTTGCTACAAATGCATTTGGTATGGGAATAGATAAATCTGATATTCGCTTTGTTATTCATGCAGAAATACCTGGATGTATTGAATCGTATTATCAGGAAATAGGCAGGGCAGGGCGTGATGGTAAATCATCTACATGTTTACTACTGTATAATCAGGATGATATCATGATTCACATGGACTTTATTAGATGGTCTAACCCAGAGCCTAATTTTTATATTCAGCTTTTTGATGTGCTGGAAAATGATATTGAAGCAATTAACACTTTTGGCATTGATTATTTGAGAGAAAAAATTGTTCATAAAAACAGAAAAGATTTTCGCCTTGAAACAGCACTGGGAATGCTGGAAAGATATGGAGTTATTGAAGGAAGCGTACACTATAAAGACCTTCGTATTATAGGCGATTTGCCAGCACAATTAATAGATAAAGATAGATTTGAAGAAAAACTTTTAAATGATAGAAAAAAACTTCTATCAATTGTTGAGTATTTCAGAAAAGCACAATGTCGTCGTATCTCAATCGAAGAATACTTTGGTTTCATAAATGAACAACCATGCGGCAACTGTGACAATTGCTGAAATGAAAAAAGTGATGTAAAATTAATAGAATATAATATAATTTACATAAATGAGCGGATGGTAAATTAAATAAATGGTATTGGGAATATGAAGTCATTTGAGAAGCATGTTATGAATTGTCTTATTGGCGGTGTTGTAGCTGTGCTGCCAATTTTTGGTTTAGCTGTTTTTTTAGGGTATATGGAAAATCAGATTGCAGCATCAGGGATTGGTAAATTACACTTTTATTTTCCCGGTCTCGGGATAATCATATCTATAATAATTATTTATCTTTTAGGTCTGTTTGTTACTACTATAATTGGAAATTGGATCTGGGGTAGATTTGATAAGATTTTTAATAAACTCCCTGTCATTGGGCAGATATATAAAACTATTAAGGAAATTTTAGGATACGATACAGATACCGATGCTGTATTTAAACAAGTTGTATTGATTCCTTCTATATTGGGAAAAGGTGAAGAACTTGGATTAGTTACGAGTAGTTTTATTGAAGGTGATATAAAAAAATTAATAGTCTTTGTTCCTTCTGCACCTACGCCTACAACGGGAAGGCTTATTTATATTGATGAAAAAGAAACAAGACCGCTTAATATTACAGCTGCGGATACTTTTAAAACTCTAATTTCGATGGGAAAAACTGATCTAATTGAAAAAGGATTGAAAAACTAAAATCAACTTTGCAAATTTTGATTCTTAGTTGGTTAAGTGCCAATTCATATAAAAATAGACCAGTAATTACCATACATGAAACACGAGCCATTAATATCTTACTTGATGTTTTGTTTCCCCATCCATTTTTCCGCAAATAAACTGAATGCTAAAACTATAAAAAATATAGGGATTATTAAAAAGCTCATTGTTAATCCAATCCTGTCACCTGCCCAGCCAATCAACCAACCGGCTATTCCAAAGCCTGGAATACCAAAACATGCTAAAAAAATCATTAATAATGTTGAATCGACGGGTAATTCTTCCGCTGCCAGAGCTAAGAGGCTTGGCCAGAAACACGCAGTGCATAAGCCGGCACAACCTAGAAGAATCTCGAAAAATATTAATGAATTTACTAGTGGAATAAAAACGCATACAACTGTACCCAATAATGCTGAAATTAGAATTAAATTTCTTATATGTATATATTTTGTAATATAGCCAGACAGAAGACGTCCGGCAAACATTGTTATAGCAAATGTTGCTGTAGCAATAGCACCTAATTCAGGCAAGTTGTTAAAACGAAGCCTTACAAAACTTGCACTCCAAAATGTGAAAGAGCATTCAGCGGCTCCTGCACAAAGCATTGCTATACCAAATAACCAGAAACGCCATCTTTTAATGATTTCATAAATATGTGATAAGCCTGTTTTTTGCTGAGGTAGAATTGCTTTGCGTCCAATGTAAAACATAACTGAAACGACTACTGCACATCCTGCAATTACCTGCATTATCATTCTCCAATCAAAATTAAGTGATAGTGCTTTGCCAATAAATAGAGAAGATGCAAATACTCCCAGGGGAAAAAATGCATTTGTAATATTAAGAGCACGTCCCGGATTTTTAGGATGTAAATCTTGAACAAGAGGATTGATAACTGCTTCCAGCAGGCCGCTCCCTATACCTATAAGCATTATAGATATTACTGCCATTTGGTAGTCATATGAAAAACTAAATAGTAAAAGTCCGGCAATAGTTATCCAACCGCCAATTGACAATAATAGCGGTTTACCTATTCTTGCAGCAATTTGCCCGCAAATAAATAAAATACATAATAGTACAAATGAACGGATAAGTTCAAGGGTTCCTCCATCTGTGAAATTCATATGTAGATCTTTTAGCATTTCCAGTAGGCATACAGGGAAGACTACGAGAGATGCGGCATATATCACAAAACCTAAACAAGCAGGCAGCATCTAAAAGTCTTCTTTGTCCTAAAGTAGGTGTATATTGTATTTGGGCATTTCTAGATTGCATTACTTAGATATCTCTGTCTAAATTAAATTATCAAAAGTTAGAACTGGAACATATAGCATATATTAGAAATGAAAAGTATGGCGCTGGTAAAATATTTATATATTTGCTTTTATATCATGAAAGAGTATACGATATAAAATTAATGAGAGTAGCATTAGAACAATATATGCAGATCCTAAAAGAAGGATATAATTAACATCAAAAAATTTTATTAAATAAGTCACTATTGATCCAATAATTAAAAAGTTAAAATTAAAGATAGATGTAGCATTGGCCTTGTCGTGATGGGATGAAATTCCGGCTATGGCTAAATTTGCAAATGATAATGGCAATCCAAAAAAAGATATAAAAATTGAGATAAAGAAAATTGAAATATTAAGATAACCCGTAAAATAAGCAATAAGAAGTATTATGCCTCCTAGTATAGACAGGCACATTCCTGTTAATAGTGTTCGATGCAAAGAAAAATGACCTGCTGTCGCTATATTAAATATACTACCTAATGCATATGCCATATAAGCCATGCAAAAGCATACACTATAAAAAAATGGGGACATGTGCAGCATGTGTATGCTGATAAAAGGAGTATAAGCAACTGTCGTAAAGACTATTCCTATGGATAATCCATACATGATACCTGCTATCATTACTTTTCTATTTTTTATAGCCAAATATAAGTTTGAATATATTTCAGATATTTTTATTTTTGCTCCTGCCATTGGCGTATAAGTTTCAGGCAATTTTTTAGCAATAAAGAATATAATAATATCATAAATTAAGATAAAATAAAAGCTTGAAATCCATCCGAAATATTGAGTGATATATCCGCCTGCCAGAGTAGCCAATGCCGGAAAAACAGAAAGACCTATAAGACAATAACCAATAGCCTGTCTAGCTTTTTTGTCTTTAAAAACATCATTGACTACTGTAAAGGCAATTACCGGTCCAACACCAGCACCAACTCCAGCAATAAATCGTCCTGAAATTAATATTTGATAGTTGTGAATTAATATTGCAAATAAGCATAATAAGCAACCTGAAACGGCTAATCCTATCCCTATATATAAAGCTCTTTTTCTACCGTATGTATTTGATATAGGTGCATAGATCAGCTGGCTGAATGCATAACCTATAGAATATAATATTACAACTTGGTGGGATTGAACAAATGTAACAGCAAAATAATGTGTCAAGGCAGGAAGTGATGGAGCTAGAAAAATAAGATTTACCATTCCCAGCGGCGCGATGAAGAGAAGTATTAATTTTGATGGATTTTTATTTTGCATATTCTCTGCCTCTGTTTACTATTTGTTGATAATGCAGTTAAATTATTGTCTACTAACATATGTCAATAATTTAACTGTAATATCTTTATTTTATTGTTTTTTGGGTTCTTTTACTATTCCACCTGTACCAATAACTTCATTTTTTGAATTAAAGACAGGGAATTTGAATACTTTATTTAAGTAAATACAGTTATTAAATTCAATTTTTTCAGTAAATAATTTTGTTTCTTTTGACGAAATAATTTCATTATCATGAGCTGTGATTTCACGACTTATTTCATTAGAATATAGTTCATTATTTGTCTTGCCTACAATATCGTTTTCGTTGCAGCCTGCCGCGTCTGCTAGAAGTGCTTTGCTTATTTTGATATGTTTTCCATTCAGATCTTTGAAAAATACTTTTATGTCTGAATTTTCCAATAGTGCATCTAATAAATTTGTATCATTCATTTTAAAATTCTCCTTTATTTATTTTTTTATTTTGTATAGCATTTCTGCCTGCTGTGCAACATACTGATCAATTTCTTCAGTTGTATTGTAGTAGTGAGTACTAAACCGAATTCCACCAACACCACCTAAAGAACGTATAGAAATCTTGGTAGGTTTGATACCAAGGTCTGGATACATGAATTTATTCCAACATTTTACATCCCGATCGTAACTACCGGTAGAATACGTAATTATGCCGTGCATTTTATTAGGTTCTGTCGGACTTTTAAATTCCAAACCTTTAATTTCCTTAAGCCCGTTTACTGCGTACTGACCGAGCATGCGGACACGTTTTTCGATATTTTTAATACCAAGTTTTTCAATAAATTTAACAGAAGCCTGCCAACCGAAAACAGCAGGCCCAATAACTACATCCTGATTGAATTTTGAGATTTCAGCACGTTGTGGATGATTCCAACTTTTGATATTGTCATGGTTAGGCAAACTAATTGGAATACCTTCAGGCATTTCAACTGCTAAATAGTTGCGATATATAGGATTTGCTTTTTCAGTAATTTCTTTTTTTGCGTAAAAAACACCTGCACCCTCAGGGCCATTTTGCCATTTATATGAACAACTAGTAAGGAAATCCAAATCGTCGTCGTGAACATCGATATCAATTACTCCAAGTGCCTGGCAAGCATCGTCAATTACATATGCACCGTATTTGTGGGCCATTTTGCAAATTTCTTTTACATTAAAAGTAAATCCACAAAAAGCAGTTGTTCTGTTAATGTTTACAAGGCGGGTGTTTTCGTCAATGGCTTTTTCTAGGTCTTCCATTAAAATTTCGCCATTCACATTTTTTACACAGCGAAGCTCAATCCCATATCGATCTCGAAGGTTCATAAAAACATATGGTCCAGACGGATAACATATATCGGTAAAAACAACATTTTGTCCTTTCTTCCATGGCTGAATGTCAGGCAAAATATCGTTGCATATTAAGTTTGCAGCTTGCAGAGGACGATACATCAGGCAAGTTTCGTCTTTATCTGCCCCAATAAGTTTTGCACTTCTTGCTACAGTGTCAAAAGTTGCTTCCATTAAAAATGGGTGAGTGGCAATATCATGTTTTGACATTGCTGCCTCTGTGCATCCAGCTTCCTGAAAATCATAAAACTGACGGACAGCTTTTAGCCAATATTGTCCTGGAAGCGCCTGATCAGCAACATTAAAAAAGTTCCAGTGATCAAGCAAAGTGAATTGTTCGCGTACCCAATCAAAACGGTCTTCTAAATAATTTATTTTCGTATCTGGCATTTTTCACCTCTTATTTTGCGACAGTGTTACTTGTCTGAAACTTTTTATTAATTAACGTTTAAAATTTTGATTGTTGTATAATTATTTTTTTTTAGCACTGCAGTATATATTGAGCATTGATTAGCTGGACTTACATGGGTAAATAAATATTCGAAGGTTTCATTATCTATCATATTCCATCTTAATGTACCGTGTAAATCTACTAGATTGACAGTTTTATTATCATATGATATTATTCCTCCAGCTATAGATTTATCTGTTTCAGAATTATCTTTATCATATATATATGCTTTTATATTTCTTCCTTCTTGAAAAAAAACCTCTACAACATGTGTATCGTTAGTAAAACCATTTTTATTTTTAAGCGTTGGCCAAAGTTTATTTTCTCCATTTTTTTCGCTTTTAATATATCCATAACCTATACCTTCCCAGGTGCCTAAAAGATTAATTACTTCTGACATAATATTCTCCTTTTTTTGATAAGTATAATTTCACCTCTTTTATTATTCCGTATTTAGATAAAACGACTTACTCCTCCGATACCGCAGACATTTCCATCATCATCGTATATCGGGAATTTTGTACTTTTTGTAATCCTCAAAACTCCATTGACTTCGCAGCTTTCCCTAAATTCCATTGTCTTTTCAGTTCTCATTACTTCAAGTTCATTTTTTCTCCATTCATTAGCTACAGCAGATGGATTGGCTTCTTCATTAAGATTGCCAATTGTTTTGTCTTTTATTGTCCATGCACCTCCTGATTCAATAATAAATCTTCCTTCTTTGTCTTTGAAATAAATAGCCATATCTAATCCATTATTACTCATTAATGCATCGAAAAGCTTTTCTTTTAGCATATTTTCTTCTCCTTTTAAAAGAATTGTATTATCAAATTAATGCCTGCGAAGAAATAAAATAGATAGATCTCTTTTTAAAAACACTATTTCATGTTACAATAAGTAACATAGAGTAGTCAATGAAAACTATTAATTACTAAACGTAACTATGAAATTTTACAATGATAAATTTAAAACTATAAGAATTGAAAAAAAAATATCTTTGCAGGCAATTGCTGAAAGTATAAATAAAAGTAGAAAAACTATTTGGACATGGGAAATAGGTAAAGTTGTTCCTAAACCGCCAGAAATTATATATTTGGCAAACTTGATTGGCATTGAAATATCTGAGATATCTGATTTAGCCCATAATAATATTAGCAGCGAATTTATGAATAAGCTGGGCCAAAATGAATTTTCAGAACTATCAACAGAAAATAGAACTTATATCGAAAATTTAAAAAAGCAGTTGAAAGAAGCCAATTTTATAAATAGTAAACTGGAAAATAGAATTACTACTCTATCTGAAAGTATAGAAAACCTACAGGCTTTAATTTATACAAAAGACAATAAACATATTTTATCTTATGCAAATAAATCATTTTTAATATATCTGAATAAAAATCTTAATGAGTTATTAGGCAAAAATTTTTCTCATTTATTTTCATACAACGATTTTTCCATTATACATAATTTGGAACTGAGAGTTATTAATTCAGGTGAAAAAGTATTAAATGCAGAAATAGATATTCCCGGAAGCAGAAATAGACTTAAAGGATTGTTAAATATTAGCCCGATATTTGATACAAATGGTAAAGTAGAATCTATAACTTCAAGTATTTTGAACATTACAGATACTAGAATTATTAAAAATAAATTGCTGCTTCTAGAAAATTGTGTTAGTAAATTAGATGAACTTATTTGGATAAAAGAATCATTTCCCAAAGAAAAATTTATTTTTTTATCTGACTCTATTAGAGATGTTTATTGTGTTGGCAAAGAGGTTGCCATGAGCAAACCTGAAATTTTACAATCACTAATCCATCCTGAAGATTTGAGCTATGTTAAAAAAGAGTTAAATTTTTTTGAACAACAATCTAAAATTATATCTATAGAATTAGAATATAGAATAATAGTCGGTGCTGATGATAAAGTTAAGCATATTAATGAAAAAAGATTTAGACTGATAAACAGTCCGTCAATATCTTACGGATTAATACGCAATATAAGTGATAGTAATTAAGAATTAAGAATTAAGAATTAAGAATTAAGAATTAAAAACTCAAAACTCAAAATTCAAAACTCAAAATTGTCAAGTCCTGATTTAAATTTGTCACTTTTTGTTTTTCTATTCATCATGTTTCTATAATTTATTTATCTCATAATCAGCCCCCGGGGGCTGATAGTCTGTGAAAATATCACGCTGCCTTTTTATGA
>Ga0233431_1002244_pt1 | contig 27986 bp, 20 predicted proteins | sample SI_118_April2016_FD_179867 | JGI IMG/M metagenome (GOLD analysis project Ga0233431, IMG submission 179867) | Seawater microbial communities from Saanich Inlet, British Columbia, Canada - SI_118_April2016_200_MG | ecosystem: Environmental > Aquatic > Marine > Inlet | place: Canada: British...
TTTTAAAAACTTACAATTAGATAAAATATCAGAAGATGAGCCAGCTGTAATACTATTTACATCAGGTAGCGAAGCTAATCCAAAAGCGGTACCTCTTTCTCATAAAAATATTATTTCGAATCAAAGAGCTGCTATGCAATGCGTTGTTTTTGAAGCTAGCGAAATAATGCTTGGAATGCTTCCTCCTTTTCATTCGTTTGGATTTTCAATTGTGGGTCTGCTTCCTCTTTTATCCGGTATAAGAGTTGTTTACTCGCCAGATCCTACAGATAGTTATACTCTTGCTGATGTGATTCAAAGATGGAAAGTGACTATTATGTGTAATGCTCCTAGTTTTTTAAGAAGTGTGTTAAATGTAGTAACTGACGATCAGTTAAAAACTATAAGAATGTTTGTTACAGCTGCTGAAAAGACTCCAAAAGAACTTTTTGAACAAGTTGAAAGATTAAAGGGTAATAAGAATTTAATAGAAGGTTATGGTATTACAGAATGTTCGCCTGCAGTCTCTATGAATAGATTTAATCGTGCTAATGTAGGCGTTGGACAACTTCTTCCCGGATTTGAAGCTTGTATAATAGATCCAGAATCAGATGAAGTTTTGGATCGTCATAGAGAAGGAGAAATTTGTCTAAAAGGTGAAGGTGTTTTCTTAGGCTATATGCATGAGGAAAAAGATCCTTTTATCACAATAAATAATGAAAAATGGTATCGTACTGGAGATTTGGGGTGTTTTGATGAAGATGAAAATTTAATATTATCAGGAAGACTCAAGCGATTTACTAAGATTGGTGGAGAAATGATTAGCTTAGGTGGTGTTGAAGAAATTATTAATCATGAGCTTAAGTTAAGAGGTGTTTTAAAAGAAGATAAACCGTCTGTTGCAGTATGTGCTGATGAAAAAGATAATGGAAAAACAAACCTTGTTCTTTTCTCTACAATTACCTTGGATAAAAGTGATATTAACCATGTGTTAAAAGGAGCTGGTTTTTCAAGAATTGTTAAAGTTAGTTTTGTTAAAAAAATTGATGAAATTCCTCTTATGGGCACAGGGAAAACAGATTATAGATTTTTGCAAACATTAATTGGATAAAGTTATGGATAAGAAAAATATATTGCAGCTTTACAATACTCAAACAAAAGAAAAAGAAACTATTTTTGCTAAAGATAAAGAAGTAATTAGATTATATACCTGCGGTCCTACTGTTTATGATTATGCTCATATAGGTAATTTTAGAACCTATATCTTTGAAGATCTTTTAAAAAGAACTTTGCAATATTTTAACATGAAAGTTGTTCATGTTATGAATATAACTGATGTAGATGACAAAACTATTAAAGGAGCTTTGGTAAATAAAGTATCTTTAGATGAGTTTACTTCTCCTTATAAAAAAGCTTTTTTTGAAGATATTAAAGCCTTAAGAATAGATCCAGCAGATTATTATCCTCAAGCTACAGATTATATTGAGGATATGATCAATATAATAGTTAGACTGTTAGATAAAGGATATGCTTACAGAGGAAATGACGGGAGTATTTATTTTTCAATAAGTAAATTTTCTGATTATGGAAAACTTTCGCATTTTAAATTAGAAGAACTTAAAAAGGGAGCTTCTAATAGATGTTTTGCAGATGAATATGATAAAGAAAATGCATCAGATTTTGTTTTATGGAAAAGCTATGACGAAAAAAGAGATGGAAGTATTTATTGGGACTCTATATTTGGATTAGGAAGGCCTGGTTGGCACTTGGAATGTTCTGCAATGGCATTAAAACTTTTAGGGGATACTGTAGATATACATTGTGGCGGCGTTGATAATATTTTTCCTCATCATGAAAATGAAATAGCTCAATCAGAATCATATACTGGAAAAACTTTTGTAAATCACTGGGCTCATAGTGAATATCTTATTGTTGAAAATAAAAAAATGTCGAAGTCTTTAGGTAATTTTTATACTTTAAGAGACCTTTTGAAGAAAGGGTTTACTCCTGTTCAGGTTAGATTTTTGCTTTTACAGACTCATTATCGTATGAATTTGAACTTTACTATGAAAGGCTTAGAAAGTGCAAAACACTCGTTAGACAGAATTCATGATTTTATCGTAAGGTTAAATGAGATTGATAGTAAAGTGGATTTTGAAAATATTGATCAGATTATAAATAAAGCAAAAGAAAAATTTGATAGCTCACTATCTGATGATTTGAATATATCAGCTGCATTAGCGGCTCTTTTTGATTTTATTAGAGATGTCAATGTTTTATGTGATCAAAATAAAATTGGTAAAGATAATGCAGAGAGTATTTTAGAATTTTTGAAAAAAATAAATAAAGTTTTACAGATCATGTCTTTTGAAGAAGAAATAGATATTCCTGATGATATAAAAGAGGCTTTAAAAATAAGAGAACAGGCTAGGGGAGATAAAAATTATCAAGAGGCAGACAACCAAAGAGATTATATCAATAAAAGAGGATATGTCATAGAGGATACAAAAAAAGGGGCTAGGGTTAAAAAAAATGGGTAAGACTGTTGATGAGAAGTTTTTAATCAAAATCTATGAAGAGTTAAAAAAATGTGATGATATAGAAGCTGAAATAGATTTTTATAGTGTAGCTAATAAAAATAATATAAAAAGTAATGCAGCTAAAAATATTGTAAAAACTTTGGCTCAAGCAAACTTTGTAAAAAAAATTGATAGTTCTACTTTGCAACTTACTAAAAGAGGTATAGAATTAGTTAAGGAACTTAAAGGGGGGTCATAAATGATTAACTGGAAAAAAGTTTGGATTTTTTTAATATCTATTTTTGTTTTAAATTATTTATTGCAATACATTGCAAGTACTTTTATGGATAAAAGTGGAGCTCTTGTCTCTATCGCTTTTGTTATAAATATATTGAAAGTATACATACCTTTTGTGGTAGCTGCTATTATTGCTAAAATTTACAAGGAAAAAATCAGTCTAGCTTTGGGAATTTCATTTAAATGGAATAATTATTTTATAGTAGGGTATGTCTTTGCTATTTTAATTGCATTAGGATCGATGGGAATAACTCTTTTATATCCGTCTGTTTCATTTGGCTCTGTAATGTTTGAGACATCAAAACTCTGGATGGTATTTGTCGCTTTGATCATTATAGCTCCAACTTTAGGTGCATTGATTGCATTAGGAGAAGAGAGCGGCTGGAGAGGCTTTTTAGTAAAAGAATTAGATATAATGAGCTTTTGGAAAAAGGCTATTGTAATAGGAATTATCTGGGGTATTTATATTTTACCAATCTCTAATTCTTTCAATCAATCTGTTATGGTTTCTTCTAATGATTTAAGCTCTCATGTTTTTTATAATATTATGCTTATTTTCCTGTTTGCTTTTTTTGCGTCTCCTTTATGTCTATATATGAGATTAAAAGGTCAAGGTGTTATAGCTTCTTCAATATTTATTGCAACTCTGGCATCTTTTAGATCTTTTGCTGGTATGAGCCTAAATACTTCAGGAGAAGTTATTAGTAATATGACATTGTCTACTGCTATGATTGTATCTTTGGTTGTTGCAAACATAATTATGGTTGCTTTTGATAAATACATAGCCAAAGAAAAAGTTATTTTTGTCGAGTCAAAAGAAAGTAAATAATTACATTTGTTTCTATTAATATTAAGCCAAGATATTTGATTTATCTTGGCTTGAATTTTATATTCTGTTTTAGAAATTATGAAATCTTATTCTTCGTTTTTCATCATAGGGAAATAAATAACATCTTTAATAGAACTGGCTTTGCAAAGAAGCATGACAAGTCTATCTATACCCATGCCCATTCCACTTGTTGGAGGCATGCCCTGGCATATTGCTTCGATAAACTCTTCATCGAGTGGATTCGCTTCTTCATCACCTTTTTCTTTTTTTATAGATTGTTCTACAAGAAGCTGTCTTTGAAGTTCTGGGTCATTTAACTCTGTATAAGCGTTTATTATTTCTCCACCTAGGATGAAGCTTTCGAATCTCTCTACGAGATTTTCAGCTTTGTCTTTTGGATTTCTATGAAGTTTGCAAAGAGGTGTTGTTTCTATAGGATGGTCGATAATGTGATGTGGTTGTATTAAAGAAGATTCTGCAAATTCCTCGAACATATGAGCTATTAAAGACCCTCTTGTTGCCTCTTTTAAAGTATCAGGGTCAAACTTTGCTTTAATCAATATATCTTTCATCTGATTGTCAGTTAGGGTGTCTATATCGTATTTACCGTAGGTTTTAATAGCATCTTTCATCGTCATTCTTATCCATGGAGCTTTGAGGTCTATTGTGACATTTCTGTCTTCAAGTATTATTTTTGTATCATTGAAAAAGGTTATCGCAAGCTTTTCAAAAAGATTTTCTATAAAGCTCATCATATTATTGTAATCCCAGTAGGTTGCATAAGCTTCTAGTTCAGTGAATTCAGGGTTGTGGGTTTTATCTATTCCTTCATTTCTAAAAACTTTTCCAATCTCAAAAACTTTGTCATGTCCTCCAACAATTAGTTTTTTTAAAGGAATCTCTAAAGAGATTCTTAAAAACATTTGTTGGTGAAGGGCGTTTAATTCTGTTGTGAAAGGCTTTGCTTGTGCTCCACCATAAATGTTTTGCAAAACAGGTGTTTCTACTTCTAAAAATCCGGCAGTATCAAAATATTTTCTTATCTCTGATATTATTTTAGATCTTAAAATGAATATATTTTTTGATTCGGTGCTTGTAATTAGGTCTAGCCATCTTTTTCTATAGCGTACGCCTTTGTCAGCTAAGCCTGAATGTTTGTCAGGAAGAGGGAGAAGAGATTTACAAAGAAGAGTAACTTTTTTTGCAAAAATAGTAAGTTCTCCTTTGTGTGTTCTAAAAAGATTACCTTCTACGCCTATAATGTCTCCAAGATCTATTTTTTTTTCGATGAATTTAATAGGTTTAGGATCAGCTTCTGTTGGGTTATATTCTTCTACAGTAGTTTTATCTCTGTTAAACATTATTTGTATTTTACCTGTGTCATCTTGAATATGACCAAAAGCATTTTTGCCCATAGCTCTAAAAAGAATTAATCTTCCGGCCATAGTTACAGAAGGTGTTGTGCCTTCGAAAGCTTCTTCACTATTTCCAATAGGAGATTCTTTTATAAGATCAAAAAGTTCTTTTGTATTGTGAGTTGGAGTGTATTTGTGGGGGTAAGGTTCTATGTTTAATTCTTTTATTTCGTGTAATTTTTTTGTTCTGTTTTGAAATTCTTCATGAGAATGATATTCAGGTGTTTGCATATATTATCCTAATTTTTCTAAAAACAATATTTTCTCAATATAAAAGAAATTTGTCCAGTGGTGATTAACTATTTATGTTTAAAATATAAAAAAATAGGTTTTCTAGTAGAAATTAAAAAATTTTTTATATGTAAAAATGTGTTGTAAAGCAGTCATTTCACTTTAATAAATTTATCTTAGCAGGTAACCTATTTGCAAAGTCTTGCATGTTAATTAAAAAATTTTAAATTCATTTATGTTAAATCTAAAGTTAAAAAAAGAAGTAGTTGTTAAAGATGTTATTTTTAATGAGAAAAATTTTATTTATATTGCAGGGCCATGTTCTGTTGAATCTCAAAGTCAAATAGATGAAATTGCTCATTTTTTAAGCTCTTTAAATGTGAGAGTTTTAAGAGGTGGTGCTTTTAAGCCAAGAACCTCTCCTTATGATTTTCAAGGATTGGGAGAAAAAGGTCTTCAATATCTGAAAAGAGCTGCTGAAAAGTATAACATGATCGTTCAATCAGAAATTGTGGATAAAGAAGATTATGATATGTTTGTACCTTATGTGGATATTTTTCAAATAGGTATGAGAAATATGTGTAACTATCCACTTTTAAAAAAAATGAGCAAAACAGATAAACCAATTTTTTTAAAAAGAAGTTTTTCTGCTACTTATAATGATCTTTTAATGTCTGTTGAATATATTTTAGAAGGTGGTAACACTAATGTTATCCTTTGTGAAAGAGGTATTAGAACTTTTGAAAATTATACGAGAAATACTCTTGATCTGACAGCTGTTCCAGCTTTAAAAAATCTTTGTCCTTTTCCTGTTGTTGTCGATCCTTCTCATGGAACCGGTAAAAGAGAGTTTGTGTCCGATATGGCTAAAGGGGCTTTAGCTGTTGGAGCTTCTGGTATTATGCTGGAAGTTCATTCAGATCCAGAAAAGTCTTTTTCTGATGCAAGACAAACTATTGATTTTAAGACCTTTTCTAACTTAAAAAACTCTTTAGATAAAATAGCTTCTGCATTAGAAATAAATGTTATATAATAAAAAAAAGAATATAACATTTTAGTTTTTAATAAAATTAGGAGGTTCTTATGCCTACAACCTTAGTTGCTGTTCGGCATGGTAAGCCTATTACAGAAGGATATTTTGATCCGGATCTTTATCCTCTTTCTAAAGAGGGTAAAATAAAACAAAAAGAGATCGTTAAACGATTAAAAAAAGATAATATTATACCTGATGTTATCTACTCTTCTCCTCTTTTAAGAGCTCTTCAAACAGCAAAAGTTATAGCAGAAGCGTATGAGTTGGAAATTAATGAGATTAAAGCTTTGAATGAATTTGATGAAGATGAACTTTTGCAATTGCTTTTTCTGCAAAAAAATAAGACTGTTTTTTTTGTAGGCCATGCTCCAACTTTGGCTAACTTTGTAAATAAGCTTGTTGGTGAAGATATTTTGGAAGAGGGGTTAGAGAGAAGTTCAGCTGCTGTTCTTGAGTTTGAAAATGATATCGATTATGGAAAGGCTAAATTTATTAAATATTATAAGCCTTAATCAAAATGTAATATTTACTGTTTTATAAGTCTCTTATTGTTAATCTCTTATTTTAATGAAATTGATAGTGGTGTTCTAAAATCTTGTTTATTAAGAGTTTATTCGTTAGTAATAAAAAATTATTTTATTTATATTAAATTTGAATTAACTGGTTATTTATCGTGAGTTTATATAATTAATGTGTTAAAATAATTACTTTAATAATAAAAAAAATGGTAATTATGCGATTAACTATATTTGATTATTCTAAGTCTGAGTATGAGCCTGATACAGGGCTTATTGAATCAGCAGGTTTTGATGGCACTCAGTCTGATGTAATAAAGAGGATGCTTTCTGTTTTGGGTCTTCCCAAAGAAGATTTTGATTGGATGAAAAAAGGATGTTGTAGGGGATTTTCTGAAATGTGGCTTGTCTCTCATATGATAACTGATCTTGCTAAAACAAAACCTAAATCTTCTAGTCCAATATGTGACACTAAGTGGTTTTGGAATATGATGCATAAAGTGATGTCACCGGCAGATTCTTTAGATGAAAAAGATATATCTGAAATAAGAGAATTTACTGAACAGGTTATTTTTCAACAATTTTTTCATAAATTGATCGATATTCCTAGAATTACTACTGAAGTATATACTGAAATTGTAGATTCTAAAGGAGAACTTGTTCCAGTTTACTGTAACTTGAGTATAAATGGCCAACTGTTTGAAGATGATCTGATAGAGTTTTTAGAGCGATTGGATGAAGGTGGTTTTCTTAAAGATCAATATATGACATTAAAATTTGTTTATTCTTTTACTGATAGTCATACGATAGGGATTTTAAAAAAAGGAGATAAATGGATATTTTATGATCCAAATTTGAAAAACGGAGAAATGGCTTATAAAGACCTTCGTTGGATTGTTGGGAAAATTTTTGCACATTATAATAAAAGGTCATTAGCTTTTTTTATGACAGCTTATGCAACAAGAAAAATTAGAATAGAAGGTAAAAGAAGGGGAAATTTAAATTCAATACTTAGATCTTTTAAAAATGCAGATCCAATCTTAGAAAATGATATGTTTTTCTTGCCTGAACATTCTATTGAAGAAGTTCATGATAAAATATTTTCTGATAAGGAAAGGTTAAAAAATTATCTACTCTCTTTTGATGGTAGAGGAAAGGGGGGCTTTCATAGATTTATCTCTCTTTATCCAGAGCTCATTCCAAGGCTTATATCGGAGTTTTCTAATCCTATAGATAGCGTTGTCTTAGGAGAACTTTTAGCAATGGAAAATATTACTACCAAATGTTCAGGTGTTCAGGTATTAATATTAAAAGCTAGTAAATATTTAGAACCTTTCTTAGATGCTATAGAGCATATCGAACATAAACATCGGTTATTAGGAAGTGCTTTTCTTGCGGTTGACAAAATTACTAAAGTAGCACCTTTAGATCTTTTGTTTGAGAAATCTTTTCCTGAAGATTTAAGAAATCGTTTTTTAGAAATATTATGTGATGGAAAATGTCCACATAAAGATTATGTAAATAGTTATATTGAGATTAAAAAAGAATATCCTAGATATAAAGTTTCATATCATTAATCTAATATTGCAGTTTTATTCATTAAAATAGCATCTGTTAATACTATATTGCACATAGCTTCTACAACTATAGTAGCCCTTATTGCTATTGCTATATCATGTTTTGCTTCTTTAGGAAGAGTGAAAAGTTGCTTTTCTCCTAATAAATTAACAGTGTTTTGTGGTTTTTTTATGCTAGATGTCGGTTTAAATGCTACTTTGAAATTAAGAGGCATTCCTGTAGAAATTCCGGCTAAAACTCCTGCTGAATTATTGGTCTTCAATGTAATATTATTGTCTTTGTAGATGAACTCATCATTGTTTTCAGAACCTTTTAAAGATACTATTTCAAAACCTTTTCCCATTTCAAAACCAACAACACCTCCTATCGAAAACATTGCTTTGGCTAAATTGGCATTTAATTTTTCATAGATAGGATCGCCAAGACCAATAGGTAAATTAGTAGTGATTAGTTGTACAACTCCACCTAGAGAATCATTCGTAGTTTTTTGTATTTTACTAATCATCTTTTTTTCTGTTTTTTTGCAAGGACAGAAAATTGAACTTTGCTTTGTTTTTGTTTTTAGTTCCTCAAAATCTAAAGATAGATCCTTTATTTTAATATCTCCAAGTTGCACTAAAAACGCTTTGGAAGATATGTTATGCATTTTAAGAAATTTTTTAGCTATTGCTCCAGCTGCTACTCTACAAGCTGTTTCTCTGCCAGAGGCTCTTCCGCCTCCTCTATAATCATATGTTTTGTATTTGTTAAGGTAGGTGAAACTGCTATGCCCTGGACGCATAATGTCTTTTATATCTTCATAACTTGTCATAGAAGAAGGATCATTCTCAATTATAAGACCAATAGGAGCTCCGGTTGTTTTATTTTTAAAAACACCTGAATAAATTTTTGCTAAGTCTTTTTCTTTTCTAGGAGAGGTAAACTCTTTGCCAGGTCTTCTTAAAGCTAGTTCTTGATTAATCTCTTCTTCTGTTATCTCTATTCCTGCTGGGCAGCCATCTATTACAACACCAATAGCTCTGCCATGAGATTCTCCCCATGTTGTTATTTTAAAGATCTTTCCAAAACTGTTACTTCCCATTTTTAACCTCTTTACTATAAAGATTTGTAAGGATACCTATAATTTCTTTTTCTTCTAAATTATCAATATTAATTTGAGTGGCTTCTAATGCACTGTAAATGCTTTTTCTTTTGTTATATTCTTTATCAAAGATATTTTTATCTTTTAAAAAAGATGGATTTTTACTTTGAAAAATCCTTTTTTCTAAGGTTTGTTTTTTTGCTTTTAAAAAAACAAGTTTTCCTAATTTTTTTAAAAATAGATAATTGTCATTATCTAAAAGAGTTTGTCCTCCACAAGATATAACAGAGTTATTAGTGTCTTTCAAAGAAAGAATAACTTTTTTCTCTTCTTGAAGAAAACTTTTTGATCCTAATTGTTTGTATAATTCATTACAGGGCATGTTAAACTTTTTGCTTAATAATTCATCTGTATCGATAAAGGAGATGTTTAAAGTCTTTGCTAAAAGCTTTCCTATATATGTTTTTCCAACTGATTTGAAACCAAATAATATTATGTTCATACAGACTTGATATTTGCATTAATACTTTGAAAATCTTTTAAAAAACTTGGATATGTTTTATTTATACAGTCTATATCTTTTATACAAGAAGAGCCTGTTGCAGCTAAAGCTGCAACAGACAGTGACATTGCTATCCTATGATCTTTGTGAGATGAAACTGTAGAGCTTTTTAGTTTGGATTTTTCGATGATGAGAGAGTCTTTTTTTTCTGTTATATGAGCTTTCATTTTTTTTAGTTCGTGAGTAATAGCAAAAAGCCTGTCTGATTCTTTGGTTCTAGCTACTTCTGCATTGTAAAGGGTTGTTTTACCTTCTGCAAAACATCCTAAAACAGCAAGTATAGGAAGAGCGTCAATAAATGGATTGACGTCTATGTCTAGTCCTTTTAAGTGATGGTCTTGGTACACTGTGATAGATTTTCTTAATTTATGTACTTTGATATTAGCTCCCATCTTTATTAAAACATCGATAAGTTTTTTATCTCCTTGGGGATCATCAAAATCAATATTGTCTATTGTAATTTCAGAGTTGGTGATAATCGCTGCTATCAAAGGATATGCTATATTGCTAAGATCAGCTTTAACTTTATAGTTAAATCCTTTGTAAGAACTGTTTCCATAGATAATATAGTGTTTGTAATCGTCATTTTGATATTTGATTTTAAAATTGTCAAACCAACTTAAAGTTAGATCTATCCATGGAGTCTCTTTTGGCTTTTCTACAAATATTTCTGAAGAGCCTTTTAAAAAAGCACATGCTATTAAAAGAGCTGATACGTGTTGGGAGTCTTCTCCTAAAAGATAGGTTTTTTTTCCAGGATAAAGAGGTCCTTTAATAATAACAGGTCCAAATCCGTCTAACTTGGCTGATACTGCAAAGACATTCATTTTTAATAAAGCTTCTAATAAAGGTTTCATTGGTCTTTGATGCCTTATAGAATCGTCTCCCGTGATTATTGTATAAAAAGGAAGAAGCGCTGCTATTCCACTTAAAAAACGAAAACAAATGCCGGAGTTGCCAATGTCTATTATATTGTCAGGAGCGTTTAAATGAGAATTTTGTCCTTCTATTATTAATTTATCTTTTGCTTTTTCTATCTTTATTCCAAAAGAGTGCAGGGCATTGATCATAGCGGTTGTGTCAGAAGAATCTAAAAAGTTTTCAATTTCACTTTTTCCTTTTCCCATCATTGCAAAAATAATGGCTCTTAAAGTTTGTGATTTTGAAGGTGGGGGGATAATACTGCCAGATAGTGATGAAGGGGATATGATAAAATCCATGGTTACCTCCCAAATTGATCTATCAAAAAATTTAAGCTTTTTTCTAAAACCGTTTGTGGTATTTCAAAGCTATATTCATTATCATGTTTTACCTTACCTATGGATTTTAAGATAATGAATTTTGGCTTTTTAAAATTTTTTTTATCTTTTAGTAAAGCTTTGTGTAGATCTTCTTTTGATATTGAAATGATTTTTAAATCTAAAGATAAAACAAAAGAAAGTATCTTTTGAAAATCTTCTTTTTTTAAGATGCCGAGCTTTAAACTTATATAACTCTCTACGACAATACCAATAAAAATAGCTGTTCCATGAGTTACTTGATAGTTAGAGCAATGTTCTATAGCATGTCCTATAGTATGTCCAAAATTAAGTATCTGTCTTAAGCTTTTGTCATAAGGATCTTTTTTTATTATCTTGTTTTTGAACTTAGTGCTTATAGAAATTATTTTTGAGAAGTTATAGTGAGAAGAGTTCAATAATTTAAAAAGAGAATTTTTAGTAATTAAACTATATTTGAAAACTTCTGCCATACCTTCTAAAATTTGATTTTTTTGCAGAGTCTTTAAAAAGTTTTTATCTATTAAGATAGCTTTGGGAAAGTAATATGTGCCTATTAAATTTTTACCATATTCTGTGTTAATACCATTTTTTCCTCCTATGCTAGCGTCAACCATGCTAAGCAGCGTAGTGGGAACTGTTATTAAATCAATACCTCTATAATAAGTGGATGCTATAAACCCTGCTAAATCGCTAACAACCCCGCCTCCTAATGCTATCAAAGATGTATGTCTGTTAAGATGAGAGGAAAACATCTTTTTTTCTATCTCATTTTTAGTTGTTTGGGATTTGTTAATATCACCTTCAGGAAAAGAAAACAAAAAACAATTAAAATTATTTTTTCTAAGTTCTTGATATAAAAAATTACCATATAAATTTTTTACTCTATCATCTGTGATAATGCAGATGTTATTTTTTTTAGGTAATATCTTAATTAATTCAGATAAAATCGTATTTGTTATTATAATAGTTGTTTTTGTCATAGGTGTTAAATTATATGTCTTTGATTAAAAAATAAAAATGTTTAAAAATTTTTACTTTAAATTTATTTTTTTATGTTATTTACATCTGTTTTAGAAAAAGATATAGAAAGTTTTAGGAAGGTTATATCACCTTATAAAGAAGATATAGATGCCATAGAACTACGTTTAGATTTATTAGAAAGTTTAGATATAGAAAAAATATTAGAAATTATAGATAAGCCTGTTGTCTTTACATTAAGAAGAAAAGATCAAGGTGGATTTTATATTAAAGATGAAAAGAAAAGAATTGCAGATATTAAGTTTCTTTTAAAATATAAACCTGAATACTTCGATATTGAATATGACACTTTTGTAAATATTAATGACTTAAAAAACATATCTCCAAAAACTCAGTTTATTTGCTCTTATCATCAATTTGAAGATTCTTTTTGTGATATTGAAAATATCTATCAAATGATGCCTAAAGGATATGAACATTATAAGATAGCTTTTCAAAGTATTAGCTCTATAGAGTCTTTGAGATCTTTATTTTTTACTAAAAAATATAAAGATTTAACTTGTATAGCTATGGGCGGAAAAGGGAGTTTTGCAAGGATATTGACACCACTTGTAGGTGGATTTTTAAATTATGTATTTATTAACAAAAAAACAGCTGATGGACAAATTGATCTAAAAACTGCTGTAGATATTTATAGATTAAATAAATTATCTAAAAAAACCAAATCTTTCGCTCTTATAGGCAGTCCTGTTAATAAAAGTTATGGACATCTCTTTTTTAATAAACTTTTTAAAAAAGAAACAGTAGATGCTGTTTACGTAAAAATAGATCTAAAAGTAGATGAGCTGGATGGTTTTTTTTCTTATGTAAAAAAGCTTAAGATATTTTCAGGGTTTAGTGTAACAATGCCTCTTAAAGAAGAGGTTATTAAGTATTTAAATAAAATTGATGATACTGATATCGGAGCTGTTAATACTATCGATAAAGATCTTGTTGGATACAATACAGATAAAAAAGGGTTTTTAGCTGCTATTGAAAATATACAAGTAAAAAATAAAAAAGTAGTTATTTTAGGAGCTGGCGGAGCTGCAAAAGCTATAGCTTTTGCTTTAAAAGAAAAACAGGCCAATATCTTTATTTATAACAGAACTCTAGCTAAAGCAAAGGCTTTAGCTAGATCTGTTCAAGGAAGTTTTGGCAGTTTAAATGATATTGATGAATATGATATTTTGATAAATACCATTCCTTATAAAGAAAATAAGTTCCCTTTGAATCTTAACTTTATAAAAAAAAATAAAGTGATTATGGATATTATTTCTAATCCTGTTGACACTTTGATTTTAAAGAAAGCTAAAGAGAAAAAGTGTAGGTGTGTTTATGGATATGAAATGTATCTAAATCAGGCCATATATCAATACATAATTTGGCTGAAGAAAAAAAATAATATAGATTTTTTTGACATATGTTGATCTTTCTATTATTTTCTAAAGAAAAGGGGAATATATGAAAGATATCAAACCAATCGATTTGTCAAATTTTGATGGTCCTTTGAAACCAAAAGGTGGAAAGCCTGATATAAATCCTTCTAAAATTTCTGACTCTTTAGATAGTTATATTCAGAATTTAGAACAAAAACATATTGATGGAGAAACAAATCAAAATAGAGCTGTTTTAAATGATTATAAAAGTGCAGTAGACCTTTTGAAAAAAGCTTATATGTTGGATAACAATCTGCCTGATTTAAAAGTCTCTTTAAAAAAATCTCAAAATTATTTATATGAACAAGCTCCTATTTATAAAGATGCAATGTTTACTCAATTGCCTAGTGATGTAATATCTTAAAAAAAGGTGTTTATAGGATCAATGTCTATAAATATTTTTATTGAAGATGAGAGGAAGTTTTCTTTGATGTCTTTGATTTGTGAAAGTAGTGGTGTTATTTTTTTAGATCTTAAAAGGATCTGAAATCTAAAGAGATCTTTTATTTTACAGTGAGCAGGAGGTATCAGTGCATGGATTTTTGTGCTAGCTGATACTTTTTTTAGTAAAAGGTTTCTAAAGTCTGTGGCTGTTTGAAATGTTTTATTTTCATCTTTTCCTGAAAAAAGAATTTTAACTATATGAGAAAAGGGAGGATAGTCAAATAATTTTCTTATTTCTATTTCTTCTTTAAAAAAAGTTTCAAAGTTTTGTTTTGCTGCCAGTTTTAGAGTAGGGTTATTTGGCATAAACGTTTGAATAATAACTTCTCCTGGCAGATCTTCTCTTCCCGCTCTTCCAGCTACTTGACAAAGAAGCTGAAAAACTCTTTCTGAAGATCTAAAGTCTGGGATATTTAAAGCTGAATCTGAATTTAATACACCTACTAAAGTAACAGCTGGAAAGTGAAGTCCTTTCACTATCATTTGTGTTCCTATTAAAACATCTGCTTTACCTGATCTAAATTGTTTTAATAAATCATCATGGCTATGTTTTTGTCTTGTTGTATCTTGATCTATTCTTAAAGTCCTGATCTCTGGGAATATTGCTTTTAAAGATCGTTGTATGTGCTCTGTTCCAAATCCCTTGTATTCTATTGATTCGTTAGATTTACATTTAGGGCATATGCTAGGAGGTGAGCTTGTAAAGCCACAACTGTGACACATAAGAATGTTGTTTTTTTTGTGAAAGGTGAGTGAGACATCACAATGTGGACATTTAATAACGTTTCTACAGTCTTTACAGATTAAAAAAGAGTTAAATCCTCTCCTATTTAAAAATAGGATGGTCTGTTCTCCTTTTTTGTGTCTAGAGATTATGCCATCTAAAAGCTCTGATGAAAAATGAGTAAAACCGTTTGCTTTTAAAAACTCATTTTTCATATCGATTATTTTGACAGAGGGGAGCGATGCTTTGGTCGGACGTGTTGTTAATTTACTTAAAATATATTTGTTCTCAGTAGCATTATAATAACTTTCTAAAGAAGGAGTAGCGCTTCCGAGTACTATCGGAGTATTAGCAAATTTACCTCTTATAATAGCTATGTGTTTTGCATTGTAAGATGGCATCTCTTCTGTTTGTTTATAAGAAGAGTCGTGCTCTTCATCGACGATGATTAACCCTAAATTTTGAACAGGACTGAATATAGCTGAACGCGCGCCTATTACTATTTTTGCTTTTCCTTGTTTAATGTCATTCCAAGCTAAGTGTTTTTCTCCGTAAGAACGTTTATGGTGCATTATTGCTATCTTTTCTTTAAAACGGGATCTAAATCTTTCGATAGTCTGGGAAGTGAGGGCTATTTCAGGAACAAGCATGATAACTGTTTTATCAAGTTTTAAAGCAAGTGAGATAGCTTGCATGTATACTTCTGTTTTTCCACTTCCTGTTATCCCATGTATAAGGTGAATATCAAAAAGATTGTTTTCTATAGAAGATGTTATCTTGTCTAAACAAATTTTTTGTTCTTGTGATAATTTTTTTACAGGTGTTTGAAAATATTCATAATTTAAAAGAAGTGAAGATTCATCCAAGATTATTTTTTTTGACTTTATGATATTTTTTTTAATCAGTGTGTTAATAGGAGATGTTGTTACTTTAGAGTCTTTGATTAAATCAGATAGCAAAATTCCTTTTTTTGTTTTTAAAAAGATGTCTAAAACATTTGCTTGAGATGGACTTTTTTTTCTTAAACTAGCACAAAGAGTAGCTAATTCTTTTTTTGTTTTTGCTGTGGTTAGATATATATGAAATTTTGGTTGAATGTTTTTTCTTACGCTCGTTGGGACAATGTTTGTTAAAATTTTAGAAAGAGATGTTAGATAATATCTAGACATCCATACAGCTAATTTAAAAAGATCTTCAGATATAACTTCTTCTGAAATAATATCATCGATAAAAAAAGGGTTTTTAACTTCTGATATATCTTTTATTGAAAATATGTACCCTTTTTTTAAATGTCCTCTTAAAGGTACTTTTACCCTTATTCCTAGTTTAATTTTTTCAAGTAAAGATGTTGGGATTTCATAGTCTAGAGGTTTGTTAACGTTGCTGTCTAATATTACTGATGCATATTTTTTAGTCATATTTGCCATGTATTAATGAAATCTTGTTTTGCAAAGCTTCCCAAAGAGAGGGTTTGAGAAGAGGATTTTTAATATATAAAGATAAATCAGGTAATAAAAAAAGAGGAATGGTTCCTAAAAAACATTGGGATTTTCTTGGGATTTCTTTGTAGTGTTTCATTAGGTTTGGAAGAGCCCAAAGTGAGTAGTCACAAGCTATTATAAGTTTGATAGAAGAAGTGTTTAAAAAAGAAGACCATTTGTTTTCTTCTTCAAAAGATTTTGATTGGATTATTTTTGTTGGAATTATACAAACGTTGATAGCTCTAGATATCTGTTGAATGAATTTATATGTTTTCTCATCTTCTTTAGATGATAAAAATGTTATTGGAGCTGTTTGTGTTTCTAATTTATATTTTTGAGATACTTGTTTTGCTATCGCATCATCTAAAGGCTTTTCTTTTACTTGGATATTAGAAAAACTGTCTTTTAGTAACATCTTAATATCTGAAAAATTATCTTCAATATCTTTTATCTTTTCTACTTTTGCTATTTTTTCTGTAGGTTGTGTTTGTTTGATGGGGATTATTTCAGGCTCTTTTTGTATAGGGGAAGAAGGTAGTGTTTTTTTTGGAATAAATGGAATCGGATCTTTATTTTCTATTACAGAAGGTTGTTTATTTGTCGTTAAGCATTTATTTATGAAAAATTCATATTCACTGTCATTTTCTAAAAAAATATCTTTTTGGTCTGTTATATATTTTTTTAGCTCAGTAAGTAAAATCTTATACTTGTCAATTATCGATGACATTAAAAAGTTCCTTTTATCTTTTTTTAATTTACTCAATTGATAAAAGAGCATCAACAAAAGATTTGCTATCAAATGAAATTAAATCATCTGCAGCCTCTCCAAGACCTATCCATTTAACTTTTAGGCCAAGTTCTTTATAAATAGCTATTACAATACCACCTTTAGCACTACCGTCTAATTTTGTTAATATAATATTAGTAATAGGAGTGAAACTGTTAAATATCTTAGCTTGATCTAAAGCATTTTGTCCGGTAGTTGCATCAATTACTAAAAAAGTCTCATGTGGAGCTGTTGGTAAGAGTTTGGAACTTACCCTTTTTATTTTTTCGAGTTCTTTCATAAGATCTGTTTTTGTATGCAATCTTCCTGCTGTATCTATTAAAACTATATCGATGTTTTTTGCTATAGCAGAACTAATTCCGTCATAAACAACAGCTGATGGATCTGACCCTTTTTGTGATTTTACTATGTTGATATTAAGTTTGTTAGCCCATAGATTTAGTTGTTCTACAGCAGCAACCCTATAGGTGTCTGCTGCTATTATAAGAACGCTTTTTCCAAGATCTTGATAATATTTGGCTAATTTAGCTATAGAAGTTGTTTTCCCAGATCCGTTTGTTCCAACGACCATTATAACGTGAGGAGTAGTTTTAAATTCTTCTTCTTTTGTGTTTTGATCCTTTAGTATCAAACAGATCTCTTCTTTTAATTTATTGATTATATCTTCAGAAGATATGTTTTTATTTTCTTTAATATATTCTTTCACTTTTTCTGTAAGTTCTAAAGCAGCCTTAACTCCTAGATCAGATTCGTAAAGAAGTTTTTCAAGCTCTTCCAACGCATCGTCTGTTTTATTTTTTGAAAAAATATTTTTTATTTTATTTCCTATAGAAAAACCTATCGAAGATAGTCTTGAAGATAATTTTTTTAGTTTGGATTTAAAGAACTTAAACATATTTTTTGTATTTTTAGGTTGATTGAAATGTTATTCTATCAGATATAGAAATAAAAAAGGAGAAGTAATGATTCGTATTCCAGGAAGGATTCCTATAACTATTTATCCCATATTTTGGTTCTTAGCAGCTGTGATCGGTTTTTTTGCTAGCGGTTCTTTTGTTGGCTCTTTTATGTGGGTTATTATAATACTTGTATCGGTATTAGTACATGAACTAGGGCATGCTTTGACAGCTCTTGTTTTTAAAAGAAATCCTCAAATAGAACTAGTGGCGTTAGGGGGGCTCACTTCTTATCCTGGAAAAAATTTAAAATTCTGGCAACAGTTTCTAGTTACTCTAAATGGTCCTTTGTTTGGTGTAGGTCTTTATTTTCTATCTTCTTTACTATTAAGCTTAAATATATTTACTAATCCTTATATCGTGAACATGCTTCAGATCTTTAAAATGATCAATTTATTTTGGGCTATTATTAATCTTCTTCCAGTTCCTCCTTTAGACGGAGGACATCTTGTGAGAATTTTGTTAGAGGCAGCTTTTGGTCTTAAAGGGTTTAGGGCATCTTTTGTAATAGGAATGGTAGTTGCTTTAGGTATTAGTTTAGCTGGATTTATATTAGGCTATTATTTAATTGGAGCTATATTTTTTATATTTACCTTCCAATGTTTTGATCTTTTTAGAAAAACGAAAAATATGACTTCTTCTGACAGAAATGATGATAATGCTAAAGAGGTGCAAGATGGAGAACTAGCTCTGCAATCGGGAAATAAAGAAGAAGCTAAGAAGATATTTCTAGATATCAGGGGTAAATCGAGTAGAGGTGTTTTACATGTCACTGCTACTCAATACTTAGCCTTTTTATTTTTTGAAGAGGGTAAGAAAAAAGAGGCTTATGATCTTTTAATCTCTATAAAAGATAGTCTTAAATTCGATTCTTTATGTCTTTTGCAACAACTAGCTTTTGAAGAAGAGAACTATCGTTTGGTAGCAGATCTTTCTGCTAAGTGTTATCAAGTGCAACCTACTGAAGAGGTAGCTCTTAGGAATGCTAAGGCCTTTGCTTTTTTGAAAAAAGCTCGTCCGGCAGGTGGTTGGCTTAGAACAGCTACTCAAGCTTTTAAAGAAAGCGATGTTGATAAGTTGCTGACAGACAACATTTTCGATCCAGTAAGGAATGATCCTATCTTTAAAAGCTTCTTAATTCATAAAAAATAATAGTTTTTTAAAGATTTTATTATATATTTTGTAATTATAAAATTTTAATTATTATATAGTTAAAATTATTCTTTATATAATCTTTAAAAAAAATAAATATTTTGTTATAATAATATCATTAAAAATAGTTTCCCAACTAATAAATAATAATAAGGGGAAAGGTTATGAGTGATAGTAGAGTAACATTACAATTATCGGCTCCATTGCAAGAGATGAAAATAGTCGAAGGTGATGATCTTAAACTTCAAATAGGTGATAGAGTTATCTTAACAAGTTCTAAAGTAGATGGTGTTAGGATTAGGTTACAAGAAATTGAATATAAATATAATCGGAAATTTTTAGCAAATGTTCCTGAATTTTTTGGTTCTGAAAAACCTATTATTTTATATGAAGGGCAACTCCAAATCCTTCAAAAAGTTGCTGACTTGATTAGAGATACTTTTTATGATTATTCTTCAGAGTTTGAGTTAGAGTCTGGAGCGGTTAAGACAGATAATGAAAATATCATTCGATTAATCAGAGATTTCGTTCAAATTGGAAAAGAAGCATGTTCTAGAAAAGGTGAGTTTATTAAGTGGTTTTGTCATGCCCTGTATGTAATAGGAACTGTTTTACATCTAATCACAAAGAATGAGTTTCATAAGTATCAACATTTATATGCTTATAAGCGAAGAGAAAATGAAAAAATATTCCTTGGAGAAATGATAAGAGCTTTTGGTTTGGATTATTCGCAGTTTGAGTTAGCTGATGAAGATTTTTCTAGTTGGATGCATGGATCTTTAGAATTGCAACCTGCAACTTTAGTGGAAATTTCTAGTTTAAGAAAAAATTTGGATAGAGAATTGGCCTCAATTGTTAAAGAAGTTGATTCAGCTAAGTTAGTTTTATCTTCTCAAATAGAAATTGCACAATCTGAGCATGACAAAATTGCTCAAGAAAAATATATATATGAAACTCGGCATGCAGCAAAAGAAAGGAAGTTACAGAATAAGAAAGACGATTTAAAAGAATTAGATTTTTCTATTAGGGGAACGAATTCGAGTATTGGATCTTTAGATATGCAGGTAGTAGCGTTGAAACAACAAATAGATTTACGTAAGACTGTAGAAGGTTTAGATGAAGAAATATCTATTTTAGGAAAAGAAATAAAGGATCTTAAAGAAGCAATAGCATTAGCGGAAGCGAAAAAGATAAAATTTTCAGATCCGATAGAAGGCATAGATGATGAAATAGAAGAAATGACACAGTTATATGATAAGATGCAGACTGATTTAGAAGAAATGAGAAAAAAAGAAGCGGAAGCTGAAAAATATATGCAAGAAACTGCTACATTCATAATGTGTGGAGCTAATAGAAAAATTGCAGAAATGGATGAGAAGAGTTATTTGTATCAAGATTTTTCTCGTTGTGCAGGAATTTTAAGAAAATATTATGCAGAAAAATATAGCAAAAAAGAAAAAGATATTTCTGACGAATTTATAGAAATGGCGAGAAAAGAACAATTGAGCCGTTATAAACAGAATAAAGAAGTAGCAAAAAAAATAATTGATGAAGAACAAGAAAAAATAAGAAAATTTTGTGATTTTAAAGCTTTGGAAGGAATGAAAATAAGTTTAGAAAGAACTGAAAGTAAATTACGTTATTTAGTTACTTTGAAACAGTTGTCGGCTGAAATAAGCGGTAACAAAGTATTACTAAAAGATAAAGAAGCGAAATTATCTTTGTTAGAAAGTCAGTTGTGGATAAGAAAGAATATAGATGAAAAAGTTGTTAAAATCGAAAGATTACATGGTTATTGTGGATTTAGTATGGGAAAAATGAGGACAATAGAATTAGAGATACAAACATTGGAAGAAGAGTTGTCTAGTGGAGAAGAATATCAAAGAGGTTTAGAATCATTTGAACGGCAGCTAGCAACAAAAAAACGATCTATAACTCAATTACAAGGACAATTATCACGATTATCACAGTTAACTGAATTTTCTAGTGATGTTGCTTATTATTTAAAACAAGAAAATCTTGTAAAATTGTCTCAAAGAGTGAGAAGCAGTTCTCTGAAAGGTTTTCCTGTTTTTAAACCTAAGGGATTAGAGGTTTAATAGAAATCATACCATTGAAGATTAAAGAAAGAGGCTCAAAAGAGCCTCTTTTTTTTATTTAAGCTTTAGAGAAATAAAACGAGTTATATTTCCATATTTGATAAGCAATAATATTGACTTTCTACTATCAACATCTTTTAAAGCTTCATTGAAATCAGCGATGTTGTTTACTCGTTGTTGATTTATCTGTAATATTAATACACCAGGCTTTAAGCCTACTCTTTCAGCTATAGAACCTGATTTAACAGATGTTATTAAAACACCTTGGGTATCGGGTGTATATCCGTATTTTTTCAAGGTTTCAGAATCCATATCCTTAAGCTCACTAACATCGATGCCTAGTTTTTGTGAGGTTTGTGTGTTAACAGTAGTTTCATCAGATGAACCTAGTTTTACAGTTATCTCTTTTGTTTTACCATTGCGTAGAACTTTTAGTTTTACGGAATCTCCAGGTGTCATCATAGCTATGTCATTTCTAAAAGACCTTAGGCTTTTAATAGGTTTGTCATTATAAGCTATAATAACGTCACCTTGTCTGATTCCAGCTTTGTCAGCTGCTGTTCCTTCTGGCACCTGGGAGATTAATACACCTTCTGTCTTGTCAAGGTTTAAAGCCTCGGCCATTTCCTTGTCCATTTCTTGAAGGTAAATACCAAGATAGCCTCTATCTACAGATCCTTTAGAAATAAGTTGGTCCATGATTACTTTAGCTGTTTTAGAAGGGATAGCAAAGCCTATGCCCATATAACCGCCTGTTTGGGTTAAAATGGCTACATTAATACCTATGATTTGACCTTTTAGGTTTAATAAAGGTCCTCCTGAATTGCCAGGGTTAATAGCAGCATCTGTTTGAATGAAGTCTCCAAGATCAGATATCTTTACATTCTCTCTTCCTTTTGCACTTATAACTCCAACAGTTAATGTAGACTGAAGTTCAAAAGGGCTTCCGATTGCTATAGCCCATTCTCCTATTTGCAGGTTATCAGAATTACCAAATTCTAAATAAGGAAGATCATTTTCTTGTATTTTTAAAACAGCTAGGTCTGTTTTTGGATCTGTTCCAATTACTGTTGCTTTATATTCTTCACCACTATTTAGAATAACTGTGATTTTATTAGAATCTTGAACTATGTGGTTATTGGTAACAATATAACCGTCAGGTGATACGATAGCTCCGGATCCTCCGGCTATTTGTGTAGTAGGTGCTCTTCTTTGGTCTCTTCTTGGAGCTTGACCAAAGAACTTTCTGAAGAAATCGTCTCCACCAAATGGATCGAAAGGATTGTCAAAATTTTGAAAGTTTTGCTGTCCTTGGTAGTTAAATTCAGCTTTTATAAATACAACTGCAGGAATAGCTTTTTCACCTACATAGGTAAATCCTTTAGATATGTTTTCTAAATTTTTAATATCTTGAGAAACATCTTCTGTAGAAAATGCTAAAGAAGATGTAAACAGTATTATACTTAATATTGTAAAAGAAAATCTCTTCATCTTTTATTGTCTCCTTATTTCATCTATTATGAATTTATAACAAATGATCCTAAATCTCAATAGGACAAAATTTTTTAATTTACAATCTTTGAAAGTATTAACGGGTTTCCTTTTAAATTAATGTTTTCTTTTTCTATTAGCTCTTCACTTGCAAATGTAGTAATAGACGGTTCTGTTTGAGATAGTAGATATTTGCTAAGGGCTGCTTGTATATCATATTTTGTTAAAGATAATATGTTTGATCTAAAATCTTTTCTAAGTTTTTTTGTTTTACCACTTCTTTGCCAGTTATAAGCTATAAGAGCTCGAAGACCCGGACTAACAGGCATGTCAAATGACTGTAAGCTTTGAAGTTTGGCTTCCAAAAGGTCTTGAGAAGAAAAATCTAAATTTGCAATATCTTTTATGGCTAAAGAAAAAGTGTTAATTGAAGATGCTATATGAGGGTCTCTAAAAGCATAAAAATAAAAGTTTCCTGTAGTAGTAGAAAATTTAGCTCCACTACCATATGCGCCACCTTTTTCTCTAATAGAGCTGTGAAGAACTTTGTTTTCCATTAGGTGTGTTGATACTAACATTGCAGCAGATAATGGATCTTGATAATGTAGGTTTGTTTGGTATGCACTGGCTGTAAAGGCAACAGGAGATGCTATAGCATAAGCATGGTTGGCATTGTCTTCACATTCTATAATACAAGAAAAAGGTTTGTAAGGTTGAAGTGTTACTTTAGAAAGATCAAAAAAGTTTTTTTCTTTAAGATGTTCGTAGTGAGGTTTAGAACATGATAGTACTAAGTCTGCATTTTCTAGTAAGAGAACTTTGGTTTTTAGGTTATCGAAAGTTTCTATGATTTTTTCTACAGATTGATCTATGTTTTTCATAAGATTATTTAATAATCTGAAATAGCTAAGACCAGACCATAGACTGCTTAAATGAGATGAAAGACATAGATTTCTTTGAGCATTGTTTATAGCATATTTCATTGCATTTTGATTTAAACCGGTGGATAAGATCACATATTGTTGAGTTAAAAGTTCTTTGATTCTTTGAGGGTCGTTGAAATTTAAAGAAGTTAGGGTGTCATGAAGTAGTTGAAATAGTTTATCTGCATTTTTATATAAAGATTTTCCAGAAATAGTTATGGAAGGTAAACAATGATTGGCATCTTTTACTAGTGGATTGGTAGATAAAAATGCAGAAATGCCTCCTGTATGTGCTTGAATGAATTCTAGGTTTTCTTTATAGTCTCTGTTTCCAGATCCAACTTCTGTTAGAAAATGAGAGAAAAGACTTAAATATATTAATTCTTCAGAAGATAGATTAGGTAGGTTAAACGCTATGTCTGCATATAGAATATCGTTTGTGAAACAATCGTGATGATAGATGTTAAAATTGATTATTTTTTCTATATTTAAAGGATAATCTTTTGCAGTTTTAGGGATGTCTTTTTCAGATAACATCGGAAGGCACTCTATTGACTTTTCTTCTAATTTTTCTTGATGCTTTTTCATTTGTTTGGATTCTAAGATGATTTTATCGCAAAGCTGTTTTGTTAATCCTTTTTCGATATCAGATAACAGTTCTTTTTCTTCTTTTAATTCTTTATCTTCTAAATTTGGATCTGCCGTCATTGTTAATTGAACATAGTGAGGGTTGTTTAAGAGATGTTTGTTGATAAGATCTGTTAGGTAAGTAGGATCTTTTAATTTTTCTTCTAATTTTTCAAAAAGAGAATGAATGGCAAGAGCATTCTCAGCATCGCAACCATGTTGTTTTAAAAGAGCTGAGCGGAAAAATAATAAAAGACCATAAGGATAGCCTTCTCCATCTATTTCTAGGCGAGATATTTCTAGTTGATGCAATGCTGCATCGATCAGATGTTTTTCGATTGTGTCTTTAACTATGTTTTGCAAAGAAGAAAATATTACTTTTTCTAGCTTTTCTGCATCGTTTTCATTACATCCTTTACAAATAATAATTAAAGGAGCTTCTGTTATTTCAGTATCAAAAAAAGTTACTGCTTCAGCACAAAGTTTTGATTTTAATATTTCAAGTTTTAATAAAGAAGCATCATTGCTTAGTAATATGTTTGTTAGTAGTGTTAGTGCTAAAATTTCTTCTTGATCTGATATATGAGATGTTAAAAATCCAAAAGATATAATAGCTTTATTTTCTAAAGATTCTTGTTTTGCTACTGGATATTTTGTTTTTGCATAAACAGGAGATGTGAATCTTTTTTGAAGAGGAAGTGGATCTATAGAAGATATCGCTTCGATGTCTTTTAAAACTGTTTTTTCTATAAAATCTAGATGTTTTGTTGTTAAGAGATTACCGTAAAAGAAAAACAAACATCTAGAAGGATGATAAAAATTTTTATGAAATTCTATAAGTTCTTCATGGGTTAGATAAGGTATTTCTTTGGGATCTCCTCCAGAGTTGAAAGCGTAGGGAAGATCAGGGAAAAGAAGTCTTGACATTTCATGCCAAAGTCTAGATTCGTAAGAGTTCATAGATCCTTTCATTTCATTGTATACGATACCTTTGATAAGAAGAGGTGTTTTAGGATTGTTTGGATCTTGAAATTCTAATCTATGACCTTCTTGTAAAAAACTTAAATAGTCTAATTTAGGGTAAAAAACGGCGTCTAAATATACCTCTAAAAGATTATAGAAGTCTTTTTCTACCTGAGAGCTTGCGGGATAACAAGTGAAATCACTTCCTGTCATTGCATTCATGAATGTATTTAAACTTCGTCTTCTCATTGAAAAAAAAGGATCTTTTACAGGAAACTTGTCAGATCCGCAAAGAACAGTGTGTTCTAATACATGCGCTACACCGTTAGAACTTGATGGAAAAGTTTGGAAAGAAAGGCTAAATAGGTTTTCTTGATCATCATTTGCTATATGCATTACTTTAGCATTTGTAGGCTCATGGACAAGTTCAATAATATTACATTTAATTTCTTCTATAGGAGTGAATTTTGTAACTTTGAAGTTTTTATATACTTTACCTTCTTTATCGAGTTTCATGCTTAGCCTCTTTAAATAACACAACTTACCAATTTAGACTAGGTGATGATTTTTGCCAAGAAGGTTAGAAGATAAGGTGGAAAATTAAAAGAAAAGACCTCGATATGATAGATAGAGGTCTTTAATATTTTTAGTATTCTGATAGATTAGATAAATGATAAGAAGTAGTAAGTCCGACAGCTTCTCGTGCTTGATCAATAGATGGAGCACAACAGTTTTCATCAACTAAATGTACTTTTTATTTTAAATAGTTAACTATTTAATTATTTGGATGTTTTAACTAGGAATGTTCTTTTTTATGGTTTCTAAGACTCAACAAGATCTTGTATGATGGTAGATCGATTTATTTTAGTTATAAAAGGAAATAATATTTTAGTTAGCCTTTCGGTATGAACTCTATCTAATTTTTCATAAGAATTAATAGGATTTGTAATAATATCACTTTTTTCTAGACCTGCTGCTATCATATCTACTTGTATATCCATGTTGGCTCTAGAAATAGCTTTTCCTATAATGATTGCAATAAATTCAGAACAAATTAGCTCTGCATTCTGCGTAAAATCATATTTTTCAAAATCGGTAGCTTGGAATGAGCGATGGCCGGGTATTCCGGATTTAAAACGACGAGCCATTGGATTTTGGATTCCATCAAATTGTTCCTTGTCTCTTAAAAGTTCTGATAAAGCTTTTTGATATTTTTCTTGGATATATCTTTTCCAGGAAAAATGACCTCTTTTGGTTCTGCAAAGCATAGCTTGGGTTTTTTCTTTGGCTTTTTTTGATAGTAGAGACTCTGGTCTAAATCGATAAATGTTAGAATAAGCAAGAATGCCTGTCTGTATAGGGTTTTTCTTATATCCTTCAGGTTGGATGTGGGCAACTGTGATAGAAGAGCTTCTTCTGGTAGGTTTAACATCTATTAAGGCTGAATGAAATTCTTTTGATCTTAGGTAAAAAGCTTGAATCCTGACCATTCTATCAAGCTTTTTGTTTAAATAATGTGAAAATTTGGAAGAATCATACATGATGAGATCTCCAGATCTATAATCTGAAAGCTTTCTTATTTCAGATTCTACTTTATCCCATTGTTTGTGTATTTTATTAAGAGTATTTTTGAATCCTAATAATTGGGGGTCGTGCTGAATGATTCCTATTCTATCAAGCTTTTTCATGATGTTGAGTAAAGTTGATGTTCGGTCTAATATTCCGACTTGTTTTAAAGTTAGCTTTTCTTTTGGATCGATAGGTTCTTTTCTTTTTCTTTTTTGTATTAGTATGGATAATTGTTCTTCTAAAAAAACATATGACTGTATATCAACAGTTCTAAATGTAAAAGTAGCTATTAGACCTAATATTTTTTTTTGATCTTCTGATAATTTAGTGTTATAGGTTGTAAGGTATTTCCTAATCCTTGAGTTTAGCTTTAAATTTCCAGTAGAGTCACTTATAAAAGCGCTTAGTTCATTTTTTTGACTTTGAGATAGGGGGAAGTTTTCATTACTGGCTAATAAAATAAGGTTAATGAAATGTAATTCTTTAAAAGTTAATTCATCTTTGTCTAATAGTTTTTCTGCATATTTTTTTTCGGTTTGTGATGTTTCTTTATAAAGATGTTCGAAAATATCTAAAAGACCTTTTTGAACATGATCTTCGGTAAGAGAATATTTTTTTGTGAATTGATCTGTTTCTTCAATGGCATAATCATGTGCAGATAAAGATACCCTTGATAAATATTTATCTCTATCAGTTCTACCTGTTCCTATTCCTAATTGACCTTTTAATATACTGTCATATGAATATAAATAATTCTTTACTAGTTTTTTTATTTTTTCGGTAGATGGAAAATTTTGATCTATTTGTCTATTAACGATGTGTGCTATTTGTTTAGATTCGAAATATCTATTTTGTAGGTTTATGATGTTTATAAAGATGCTTCTTATTACATTAATTAAAAAAGCCAAATAATTGTGATAAGCATCTTTAACATGTGGAAATGCTATATTTAAAAAATCTTCATTTCTAATTAAAATTATTTGTGACATATAAAA